>Ga0182030_10016009_pt1 | contig 14649 bp, 16 predicted proteins | sample 812S3MmetaG_FD_121299 | JGI IMG/M metagenome (GOLD analysis project Ga0182030, IMG submission 121299) | Permafrost microbial communities from Stordalen Mire, Sweden - 812S3M metaG (Illumina Assembly) | ecosystem: Environmental > Terrestrial > Soil > Wetlands > Permafrost | place: Sweden... | reverse complement strand
TAATTTTCAAATCTATATTTCTAAATTCTTAAATTTTCAATTTTCAATTTAAAATATTTAAATTCTTAATTCAAAATATTTAAATTCTCAATTGGCCGTTTGGTCGTTATTACCAACGGGACATGATGAGCTTCTAGTTTGTAGATTGTATAATTCCAGCGGTCAAAATTGAATTGTATTCAACACCACTAATTGTAAGCCAAATCTCTCAAACCAACATTTCTCGTCTTTTACAGTTATCAGAATTATCTGAACCTCTCATATCATCATATCTGATGAAGACGCTCCCTGCTCTCAGGTATCAACCTCCTCCGGAGAGCTGAAGAACAAGCCAAATATCGAAAGGCCATGAAAGATTTCCATTCGGAACTTTAACAGCCTCAGGAAGTCTCCTTAGAAGCCCGTAGCCATTCTTTCCGAGAAGCTCCCCTTACTCCTTCTCACGGCTCAGAAATTGCGCTATTTGGGTAATCTTTCTCACCATGAATATCTTTGATTTTGTGCGTCATAGAAGAACCTGTGAAGTTTGATGTTCCACCTGGCTTGACCCGTTAGGTCTGGAGTTGGTTTCTGCAGGCTCGACGTTTGCCTCGACGGCGAAATTAACCCTGAAAAGCTTAGTAGTAAAGCCAGCAAAGTCTATAGTGCTCCCATCTATAGATGCCCACGACCACGATGGAGCTTTGGAGAGCTTATTAATCTGTTGGGGATCACCTGTCCATGCTAGCTAAAAGGCAATGGATTTCTCCCATAAGCCTGCGAGGTAAAGATCTCCAGTGACCTTGGCCCACAGACTAGCTAACCCAGATAAGGTGGGCAATTTGTCGTCTAGGAAGGTGGTATCATATTTCTTATATCTTTTTACGACTTTGAAACATTTTTCATGGATCTCTCAAGAGGCTGTTCGAGGCTTATTTAAGGGACTTGCTTCTTTAGATCTCGGCTCGAATGACCCTCCATCCCCTTTTTGCGAATTCACGATCCCATTCCTCAAGATGGTCTTGCAAGATACATAGAGAATTGATCTAGAGAAGTTTCACTCCAGGTCTCCGGGTGGTGCAGATTGCGCCTTGGAAGATGCTTGACCAGACTTCTGGACACTCGCCTGCCACGGCCGGGGGAGATGCAATAGGACATGATTGTAAAAAAAAATTGAGGCTCGCCTCTTTATTGCTCAAGGATCGGAAAAAGAACTAAAGAAGATATTAAGCAAACGAGTCACAATACAAATCTCACGACATGTCAGCCTCACTTCTACTTATGCAGAAGTATTTCTGAGAATGTTGTGTTCCATGAGGATTTGAAACGATGATGTGCGGCGAGAATACGACAGAGACCATGAAATGCTCTGTCTCAGACTAGAGTGCATCTTGAGACTATCGAACGAGAGGACAACAGTGATGGCGTGCACTAGGCTCAGACCAGGAGGTAACTCAAGGAAACCCCCTAAAACTGTCTTCGCATTCCTTCCTTGTCGGCCATGCCGTAACGTAGAGCAAGCCTCATCACAACCAATTGCGTTTCCTAAAAGACGGGGTTTAGCATTGCCGTCCTATGAGCGCTAAGACACAGCCTCAACAACTCTGCCTGATCAGGGGCACCTCGTTCTTTATCGCCATTCTATGGATCAATTAAGCGAGCGCAATCAGGGGAACCCTACTGCGTTAACTCCTCGAAACTTGATACCAAGTTAGACAAGAATACTTCACCTGCAAATATAAATATGTCGCGTCTTCCACCTCTAGGCATTCTTTTCTAAGTCCACATACACACAATCGTCAACTGTTCTATATTCCTGCTTCGGACTCAATGGTGACATTAGTCATTGTTTTGATTTGCCTTGTAGTGGTTGTTATCATTTTCGGGGTCGCAGGATGCGGCAAGATGTTACAAGACCAGAAGCCGAGAGGAACGCAAGAACAACAACATTTGCCGAAGTGAGGCGCCATGGTATGATTGATGGGGAGGTAAGGTGTGGAGGAGTGCCTAGCAAGCGAACTTACAGTCTGGGACACACTGGGTAAGCATCTCTTGTCCAGCTGGTGAAATCATCTAGATATTAATATATAGTATTGTTCACAGTTTCCACACGGTATCTAACGGCTTTCTATCACCTTATCGATCAGTTTTATCTTCGATTCAGCCAAGTACCGTTTCCGAGAAATGATTAGCTCGGCCATGCAATATGGGGTCGAAAGTGACAATTTGTGGGAAGGCGATTCTATTTGTTCATGGAGACGAGAATCGGGGGTCTCGGGTGGGAAATGGAAAGCAGGAGTTTTGAGATGGGTTTAATGAGCAATGCTTTCCAATTTCCGTTTATTGAGAACATGTAACAGGGAGGCGAATGTATATTGCAAATACCAATGCTAATTATAGCAATATGAATCATTCCCTACGATTTAGCAATGTAGAAAAAGTTTCTCATTCCTTCGGTTTCACTGCATGACTTGGACTTCGAAAGTATCTTAGGATCCTTTGGTAAAGGCAGAAAGGTTATTTCCCCCCCATTCATCCTTCGTATAATGTACACAGGAGTCCATGAAATTTGTTTTCTCGAGCTCTTCGAAATACCCCTGGTCAAGCTTTCGCTCGCTATAATTTAGTGGTGGCTCCCTATATTTAGCGTCCATTGGGGTATTTTTCTAGCAAGTGAGCGCGCTGAGCATGCTATCAAATAACGGCTCGGTTCCTGCAGCCGGGCCCTGAAACTTGGATGAAATATGCTCCGCTGGCACTTACTGAGTCGTGTATCTTAAGGTATCGAATAAATATGCAAGACTTATTTGTAACCATTAATATTTTGCTCAAGATGAGACTGGTTTGAAGCTTCTGTTCGCAATTCAAATTAATTGCCGCATTCGTTAAAGCAGCAATGTTAAGAAAGTGCGAATAGATGAGGTGGAAGCAGATGTGCACCCTATAAACTTCAGGGTATATAGCCTGAATCTGCCGCTGAGCGCCTTAACTACAGTGGCTATCAAGCGTTATAGTACAGCGACTCCAGCGGGACGAGCGCTGAACAGTCTTCTCCGCTTTGCCAAGAGAGGGCTGCTGTTAGCGCCGCGCTTCCTGACCAATAGCACAGCGCTCAAACGCTGATCCCCATCGTCATCCTTCGCGACCTGAAACCCCACGACATCGATTTGTATTCCATAATACTCAATTCCCAATATCATTCTGCGAGGATGGGCCATATCATACAATACGACTCGCTAATGCGAGGTGATAATGGGAAGCGGAAACCTTTACGCAATGTCCAGTCTACTCACGGTACTATCCCATACGTCCTCGTCGCGGCGCTATGTTGTTTGTTATTTCCAAGCGCTGCGGCTCTTGAATTCAAGTATCCCTCAAACCAGCATACAATCGGTTCAAATCCACCTGGATATGATAAGCTGAAGCTGAAATGGGACACGTGTGGAGAGCTCAACAACCATACTCTCGAATGTAGGACCCTCCAACACCTAATCATTTGACGTTGAATTAACAAAAGAAGGCTCCCGAATTGTTGTTCCCATGGATCATTTGAACAAATCATCCGAAAAAACTTTCTCAATTCCTCTCATCCGAATGCTGGGAGCAAACGCCTCTACTGAAGGGAAGACCATTCTTCTCAATCCTGGAGGACCCGGCGGTATAATCAACCCCTCTTTAAAATTGATCCCAACTAATTTCTTTAGGAAGCGGAATAAACTTTCTCTGGAGAGCAGGGGAGATGCTGAACAAGATCATTGGCGAAGACTTCCATCTTCTCAGTTTCGACCCCCGTGGGGTCAACGGATCCATCCCTCAAGCTAGCTGCTACGTCAGCTCCGAGCAGAGAGCAGAGCAGATAGAAAGTACTCCCTGGGATCTTGAATTTGAAGCAGGTGAAATGTACACCAACGCAGAAAATGGAGCCAAAGCCTGTGTTGATACTATGGGTGAGCACGGCTTGTATATCAATACTCCCCAGACTGCAGCCGACATGAATTCCATTCTTGATGCGATTGGTCAGGAAAAGATGTACTATTGGGGATTTATCTGTAAGTAATTGTGGTTACTAGTGATTAAATCGTCGAAATTAACATACAGATGGCACGACGCTCGGCCAGACATATGCCCAAATGTTCCCAGAACGCGTGGCAAGGCTAATTATCGACGGTGTCAGCAATCTCGACGAAGGGTATAATTCGTTCATCGAATACGAGTCTTTGGTTGACACGGATAAACTATACGCAGGCTTCGTTGAAGAATGCTTCAATGCGAAGGAAAATTGCCCTTTGAACTCAATCAAGAAGACTCCATTCAAAACAGCCGACGAGCTGAAAAGCCACATCGACGACTTTCTCAAAAACCTTGAAGAGGAACCAATTCCCGTGTACCTGAACAACTCTAATTATGGAGCCGTGACGAGACGCGGGGTAGCATCCAACGGCATCTTCCCCGCTTTATACAAACCCGGTCCGACGTGGCCAACACTGGCGAGAAATCTGGCAGCGCTACTGCAAGGCAACGCCACCCCAGCGTTCAACGCTTATTCAGACTCCTGGGTCTCAAGCATCATTGGTGATGAGACCAACACTTTCGTGGTCCAGAATGACAACTGGAAGATTGGGCCCGCCGCACCAGTCCACGGCATCAAGCCACTTCAAAACTACTCTCTTTCCCTACCAGAGTGGTCTACCCTCGTATCGAAGTACGGTGGATCTGATATCTTCGGGCGAGCATCTTGGTCAATTCCCACAACCCACACTTTTCACCCGCAATATCATCCCGAGTATCCGAGATTCAAGACCGCGGAACCGATTCTGGTGCTTTCAACCACATATGATCCTGTGTGCCCGCTCATTTCGGCCAAGAAGGCCCATGACAGTTTTGAGGGAGCGGGGTTCGTCGAGCAGAATTCTTATGGCCATTGCAGTATTAGTATGCCTTCGATTTGTACCGCTAAACATGTCCAGCGATATTTCAATGAGGGGGTCCTTCCTGAGAAGGGCGCAACGTAAGTTATGCACATTTCCTGAATTTATCAAGAGATTAATTGAAGTTTCAGATGTGGTATCGATGCAGAATACTTCCCCGGACCTAAGTCTTCTGCAAAAGAGCTGAGTATTGATGATGCGAAATTACTTGCTGCACTACAGGATCTTGCGTCGGTTGGTATTGATACTCCGATCAGGAAGGGCATGGGACCTATTATGTTTTGATTCAGAATACATGACAATGGATACATCTCAAGGAAGTTGACGACGTTTCTCTCTAATAGTGTAGGAAGTATATAAATGTACCCCAGTCAAGATGAAGGAAGGGTTTGTTCAACATTATAATCTGATTTTAAGTCACCTCATTTCGCCCACAAAGAACGCTATGAGATTCCCCAGCCTAGAAACCTCATACAACAAGAATCTAGATCTAGAACCTTACCCCACTGAGGATCAACCCTCATGTGAACTTTCCTCCTCTTCACTATTATTTCATCAGATTCAAGACCTCGAACGGAATGAATTAGAGATAATGCTCATCTTGGATAAAATATGGATCTCCTGTTGAGGAACCTGGGCAGGATTTTAAAAGCACTACTTGTACCTTGGAACGACAACCCATGGCGATGAAACTAGCATTCACATCCAACCCAGCTATTGAATTTTAGAAAACGAACGCACACGTGCTGGAAGTGCACTGCAGTAATCAATAATGGAAGTTAAGAACCTTACATCGCATCCATTGAGACCGGAAATGTTGTGTATTCTAGATTCGCCATTCGGCAGTTAGGTAGCAATTAAGAGGGACACGACTGCGTTGGTTGGCTTTCGAATGTGCTGCATTGAAGGGCTTCATGCGGGTATGCAAGGTGTGATAACGACTCAGATGACACTACTCTCAGATGAAACCACTGTTTCTAACATTTATCTGACGTTGGCCAACCTTCATATTGATCACTAAACGTTCACGAACAAGATTAGTCGTGTGTACCCTTCAAGGGACCTCTCGCTCACGAATACACTTGCGCAGATACGAGCCGTACATTTCGACAAGCATACTCCCTAATACGTGTAAGGCTAAGTTTTCTTTCTTATTTATGTAACTTATATTTATGTATATACAACCTCAAAGTTCATTCCGCGACGAACCCGGCATAGGTGTCGGCAGCGGTGTCGTCAACTCGCTCCCTGTGTCCGCTACATCATTCCGTGTCAAACTCTTCAGAGGCGTTGGGGCTTCACTACCATTCACACTATCCAGCCCCTCATTCCGTCTCCTTTCTTTCTCTTTCCTCTTCTCTAACCTACGAATCGCTTCCGATGTCAGCTGTTGCCTGAACATTCTCTCCAATACATCCTTCTTCCTCGTCTTATGATCCCCAACAGAGATCAATATTCCAGCTGTAATATTGACTGTGATACTACAACATAGAATAACAGTCGTCAATGCAAAGGGACGGACATGGTACGATATCGCCCATGTGCATGTCCCTAACGCTACTTGTAGGCAAGAATGGCAATCAAGTAGCACGACAATGGCGACGAGAAGACGTAGCGGGAAAGCGAAATGCGTCTCCGTTTCGTGAGGTTTGTAGAATGTGTGTGAGCGTGAGAATTTCTTTTGATGATGAACTAGTTTCCTCTGCTGTTCTGGTGTGAGCATACTAATTTCACCAATCTTTTCTTGTTGGGTTTCGATATCGGTCTGATCATTGATAGTGAGATCTGGGAGACTGTTTCTGTTCTTTAATTTGGGAAGGGCGCGTTCTTTTCGTAATCGCCAGGTGAGGTGGTGGTAGTGAGCAATAAAAATCATATGGTATGTGTCGACGATGCGGAAGGGAATCAATCCGTCTCCCATGACTGCGAAGAGGGCAACGAGGACATTGTCGATGACATTAATGATATAATCTTTTCGACCGCCGACATTGATCCAACCGATCAGGAAAAGCACCCATGCTAGACCGAAGAGTGTAATCAATGTTGCATAGAGTGTGACGAAGAAGCCAAGTGCTGAAAGAAAAGTTAGTTAGAATCAACAGTAACAGAGAAACAACATACGCTTTCGAACATATTGCCCAAATCCCTTCATGCTCCTCTTGAATTTCTCCTTTTTAGAATGCAATAGGTAGCACACATGATTATTCAACTCTGCCCTGTCCTCCGCACTCCACCCGTGGAGTCTCTCCCCATGGGGCAGCACTGCGAAATGTCTGTCGTCCATCCTGGATGTCATGGAGGTCAACGTATGGGTTCTCTCCAAGGCATCTTCATTCGCTTCTTCATCTTTCCCTTCGGAAGTTTCTCCATCTAACGACTCGCCCTCAGTAACGCGCGTTGGATATCTTGTGAGTGTGTATGTTGGCCGTCGATTCAGGTATCGACCAAGATCAGGTATGAAAAGGGAGTTTTGTACATTATTCAGAGTGTTGAGGGTCGAAACTTCGGGATCTGATAAGATAAGTCAGTGACATTCCAAGCTTTATTTGTGGCTTTGTAGCTGATCACGTACCAAGAGTATCAAGAACGTCTACCAAGTCATCCTCATACTGCTCCTCCTGTGAGGGCTCCTCTACTGGCGTAGCTGTGGAATTCGGCCGAAAACTTGGAAACCTCAATAATCCATTGCTTATCCTCCTTCCCAATGTTCGATTCTCCGTGGCAGGAACCGTCAATGTATCTGGGTGTGGCCTATTATAATTTTGGGACGTATCCAATTCTGGTCTATCGTAATCCGCGAAAGAGGGCCTTTCCTCAGTCACCTCTGGCATATAACTATCGCCTCTCCTCGGTGCCCCAGTCCCATCATGCGTCGCGTTCCATGTCCTCAACGGATCCGAACTACTTCTCCTCCTATTGCCCTCACTCTCCACGTCCCTATTATCATGTCTCAGTCTCTGATTCGTGCTCCCGGCACGAGGTCGTGCGATGGGTTTTCGAGCAATTGGCGACTGTCGAGAAGAAGCAGGGCTTGTAGGAGAGGCACCGAAATCTCGAATTATAGATCCTTCACCCGAGATTGGGCGGTCGGTCGGCGTGTACGGACGATTGTCGGCATTGGCATTGCTAGCTCTTCGAGCACGAGCTGATGCTGCGATGGATTGGTTTGAGGGAAACCTGCGTATTCGAATACTTGATCGCCTCCACGGCGCGTCAGAATCTTCAGTAGCAGCAGAAGTGGGCGTGGCTAAGGTGACGGATCGCGGTCTTGCACTTTGGGGTGTTGTAGTACTTTGAGGAGATGTGGCTGTCGAAGGGTCTTCTATTCTGATCTCAGGTGCCCCAGACATGTTGACCTGGTTCTGTGACACCCGTATACAAAAGATTGAGGAAAAGGAAATATGGTGCTTGGAATTGTTGGGTGTTGAAGGCCCGAGCGGGAGATTCGGTGATTATCAGATGTGGATCTGATTATTAACGGGGATGCGTCTGGTACGTCATGGGGCTGCTTTAATTATGAAAGCTTGCTACCAAGTGATTACTAATTTTTCAAATTATTTTTAATTAAAAAACCTCGAATCTTGCAAAGGTGGGAGTTTAAGAAATTTTGAAGATGTACATAATTTTGCTGATGTCTTGAAGCTTAAGAGGATGTGGACAGGGGCGAATTCCCATTCCAGGGTCCAGGCGATGCTCAGCCACGGTGCCTGATGATGACCTAGGTGTTGGTAGCAATGCGATGGACAAAGCACTAGTAACCAAGAAATCCATAGCTCGTTTCAATGGGTTTAGTATGTAAAAGTCAAAAGTCCTATAGACCAATCATAATTGATCGCACGAGTAATTTCCTGCTATGGCTTATCCTGTGATAGATCATAATCCAAGATGTATTGGAGGTATCTATGTCCATTTCTAACATCTATTAGAAAGTATCTATCATTCCTTTGAATCCGAAAAATCAGACAAGTCTTCTTCTTTTGAGCGTGACTCTTTCCAAGTCTCATATCCAAACCAGAGAGCTATGACAACTCCCAACCCGCTCAAACCAATTCCTAGGTACCAAGCTCCCCGGTAGCCTTTCAAGAGATCCATCCCACCATCATTAATATGACCCTCGATCGTCCCAGCAAATCCCAAAGCAAGAGATATCGAGTAATTCAAAACGGTATTGACCAATGACGCTGAGACCCCTTGATGCTCTTTGGGCATGTGGTTGCTGAGCAGAAGATTGCCCGCTGGGAAAGACATATCCATCCCCCAAGGCATCACTATCAGCGACACGAATGTTTGAGCCCAGTAAGATTGATCCACAGGCGCCGTTGCCAGTAGGATAGTTCCGGTCATGAAAGCGACCATCGCCATAATCATGACCACACTGCCAGAAACTCTTCCCAGAAGCCATCCAGTCGTGAGAGCAGCACAAATCCCACTTATACACACAGGAGTAAACTGCGCACTCGCAAGTAAAGGACTAACATGTCTCAACTGATCCAAGAATTGCCAGAAATAGTACAGCCATACACTGTAGCTGGCCCATCCGAACCCGACACATGCCAGGATGAACCCAGTGAATGCGTTCATGGCCTGGAAGGGAACCAACGGAAACTTGGCGACGTGCAATTCCACATATCCAAATACAGCAATGAACAGGAATCCCACAATCAACAAGACATAAATATACGGCTCCTGCCACCCCACAATCGGCGCCTGATTCCATGCAAAATTAATCAACACCAAACCCGCCACTCCCGTCAACGCACCAAGCGCATCAACGCGCTGCCACAGCTTCTCTCCATCATCCCTTTTCGGAGGCGGTGTATAAGGAACCACCAGCATTGCAAGAACGCCCAAAATCGACAGCGCAATAGCCATGATCCAGTAACCCCACGGCCACCAGGCTTTCTCAGCCAATAAACTGGAGAATGCTGCCCCGACCACAAACCCGTTTGGAGCCGTAGCACCGAAAGCACTAAATATCATACTCTTTTTCGGACCTGGTTTATATGCTCTCCCCAAAATGGCAATGGCGTTTGGTAATAAGAACGCGGGGCCAATCCCCTGCATTGCGCGGCAGATATCGAATAATATGTTTCCCGAATAGACTGAGAACCCGGCGATGAGAGACCATAGCGCGAACCAGAGATACCCAAATATAACGAGTTTTTTGTGGCCGAATAAATCACCTAGGCGGCCGGCGGGGAGGATGAATGTCCCAACGGTGAGGGAGTATGCAGCGGGGAACCAGGACAACTGGCCGGGGTTTTGGGTGCCGAATGAGGAGCCGATGATGTGGATGGGAGCGATGGCCATACCGAGGCCGGCTTGAGTCATGAATTGGGCCATGCAGAGGATGGTAATGAAGGCGTATTCGTGGAGGGTGTTTTGGGGGTGTTCGATTGCTGATTGCGCCGTTGACGAGGCGTGGAGGGGTTCATCGTTCTCGTCGCATTTGGTATCTTGGGCTTCGAGGTCGGCGCCATTTTCGAGAGAATCAGAGGACATTTTGGAATTGTCTGAAGCTCCTGGGTATCTTTGCTGTGGAGTCTCAAATGGTGGGGTGATACGCGCTGATTGAGGGCAAGGAGAGGAAAAGTTGGAAAGCCGTCAACTCGACATAATGCAACGGAATAGAGACTATACTTATGTTCTCAATCATCCACGAAGATTATGTCAACATGGATACACAAAGTTAAAAAAAAAAAAGTTGTTGAATTGTGAATGACCTCATATTGAACCGGGCGACTCGTTCTGGCCCGGACGGTCCACCTCATCCTAGCGCAAGATGATAAATGCTGAGAAAGATTGCAGCGATCCACTGCCATCCACTTTCCTTACCGTGAAAAAGCCTAGCCTCGAACTCAACTCTTCCCGTTCCTCTCCGCTCCGCTGTGCGACATGCGATGTGTAAGGTGTGATGAATGAAGAAAAGGAAACAGCGAATACCATGACCCGAAAATCATGGCGTTAGCGACTTAATCAGCACCCCGCAGTGCCGACGCCATACCCGATGTCCTTACTCTGAACATCAACTCATGCTCTTTTCCAAGCAAATAAATATAAATTCCCCCTTCCCCTTCCGTCCCATCTCAAATTTTAGCAATCAACCTACCTCTCCCTCAAAATGACCACCACCATGAAAGCCCTCCAACTCACCCGTCCCAATCCCTCTGCACCCCCAACCCTGACCCTCACCACTGTCCCCAAACCCGTCCCCACTTCCACCCAACTCCTAATCCGCATCTCCGCATCCGCCATCCACCCCTCCGACATTCTAAACCTCAAAGGCGCCTTCGCACTAACAACCTACCCACGCATCCCCGGCCGCGACTTCTCCGGGACCGTAATCTCAGGTCCTCCTTCTCTAATCAACAAAGAAGTATACGGTACCTCAGGGTTTACACAAGCGTTTTCTGTGGATGGCGCGCAAGCGGAATTTATAGTTGTGAATGAGGGCGCCGTGGCTATTAAGCCGAGTAATTTGAGCAAGGTGCAGGCTGCTACGGTAGGCGTGCCGTTTACGACTGCTGCGTTGACTTTGAGGCGAGCGAGGGCGGTGAAGGGGGAGACGGTGTTGGTGTTGGGTGCGAATGGAGCGGTGGGGAGTGCGGTTGTGCAGCTGGCTAGGTTGAAGGGGTGTAAGGTGCTGCAGGGGATGAGGAGTGATGATGGGGATGTGAATACGGCGGCTGATCCGGGGTTAGAGAAGGTAAAGGAGTTGACGGGGGGCAAAGGGGTGGATGTGGTGGTTGATACGGTTGGGATTCCGGCGTTGACGAAGGTGGCGGTTGAGAGGTTGGGGAGGGGTGGGAGGTTGGCATTTATTGCGGCGCCGAGGACGGGGGGGACGGAGTTGGGGGTTGATATGGTGGGGTTTTATAGGGCGGAGAAGGAGTTGGTGGGGGTTAATAGTTTGTTGTATTCTGTTGAGGAGATGGCGGAAATTCTGAAGGAGTTGACGGAAGGATTTGAGAAGGGTGAGTTGAAGGCTGCGAAGGAAGGGGAGTATCAGGAGGTGAAGCTGCAAGATGGGGTAGAAGCTTATGGGAAGGCTGGGCAGAAAGGGGCGGGGAAATTTGTCATTGTGACGGATTAAAATGCATGCCATAAGGAGAGTCACGCGAAAGACGCGCAGGGTAATGTCATGGCTTCAGGTTTGCTGCTACTGCCTCCAATACCTCATGAAAAATAATGGTGCCAAAATTCAAATCGAGTTTGATGCCCTACAGATTCCACGCTTCCATTCAATACGTCAAAGATTGTTGACAGCAAACAAATCACAAACTCTGGTACCCTTAACATCACTGTCCCCGCTGTCAGGAACCATGACACCATCCCCTTATCCACAACATATACATCATCATATCTTAGTTCGGCCTTTTTATTATATAAAACCCTTCCGTTATCTCACACCTCTCTAGCATCAAATTCTCTTCTTTCCCACCTCATCATCAACAATGAAAGCCGTAACTCTCCTTATCGTCGTCCCCTTCCTGGCCTTCACAGCCGCCACACCTATCGATTCCCACCACCAAACACACTTCGAACATGAAATCACGCATCCATCTCAACTTCTCTCTCAAATCACCAATACCACAGATACGTATATCAAGAACGTCACAAGTGATACCGACCCTAAAGTAGCACCTGGGTGGAACACGACCGCTTCAAGCGGGCATAACTCTACTTCTTACATGGCCCAATCTCCTGAAGGGAGCAAAGGGGGATTCTGGAGCTGGTTTAAGACTGGTGATGGGGTTTAGGTCAATTCAAAGATCTGAGTGAATGATGTGTGAGTGTGGGAAGGCAAAAATTGGGATAGATTTGGGTGGATATTGAGATAATGTTTAATAATCATTATATGATGTATTAGGTGCATTTTATTTGTACACACTCCTCCAAGTAGTAAACCGCGAGCCCGCCTCCTCGTAGGCCGACACGACCATGCGGCGACCACAGCACGCAAGTCACTTAACTGCGATCAGTTTCTAAAATGAACAAAACCAGTATGACAAACTTCTACAGCCCAAGGATAAACAGTCTGGCCAGTGATCTAGGTTTGAAGGATAAGCCAAACAGACGGAACTGTATTGGGTACCTAGTGATGAGGGCAAAAAGTGCAAAGATGAGGGACCTCATCGTTATTTATGTTTTTGGGGTTTAAGGCAGTGCTTTGAATGATTAATAGAGAGGGGTAAAATGCATAATTACAAAAGATTAACGTTGAGGCTTTCTTAAATTCATGGAAGCAGATTACTCCTTATAGAAAACAGTAAATCAAGTACCTGAACGCGTGCATAGCCCGATGCGCATCTACCTTATTTTACTATCTAGTTCACCCCGAAGGACAGTGGATCGGGTCGAATTTCAAATTAAAATTGATGTCTTGTTAGTTAACGTTAGTACGACTGAAGCGGAGAACTCGTCGTTGCGATTCGGATATTAAAAACGCCCAGTGCCACCTTTGCCTATTTCTTAGTCAGGTTAGACAATACCGACAAAGGAGATTTCATAAAAATAAGTATAGGGAAGCTCGGACAGGCTGACATGACTAAGGGACTCGTATTTTTTCTGTTAATAGTAGGTAGATCCTCACACTGCCTAAGTGCGCTGCACGTGCCACTTCCTCCTTTCTTCTTTCTAGATACTTCCTACCCTTCCCATCCAAGTCTATTCCCCGTCCGTGCGAGGAGAGGAGAATCAATCTAATGAGTAAGGCAGAGGCCAGGCTATTGGATCTCAAAATATCCCTGTGGTGGAAAGGTAAGGAGAGCTTAAGCCGAAAAGGGTCCAGAATCGAACAGTCGTTTCTAAACAACACAATTTCAATATCTTCAAAGAGAGGAAATTTGAGCTGCTGATCCTGAATAAACCCAACGCGTGTTGAAATTTTTTGGGATTGGGGGGCGGATTTCAGCGGGCCGTCACGAAGTTGAGGGGTCTATGCGGGAGCGGGAGCTATGGATAGACAACTGACGGTCGTTCACTCGACCATAATCTTAGCGTTTATAAATCACCAACTCTCCAGAGACCCGGGAACTAAGGTGTTATACGACGAGAATGTTTGCACTTCCCAATCTGATACCCCACTTAAGCAGCGCCGCCTTAGCTCAGGCTCGGCTTAGGCCTGCTCACCCTATTTGGCTTACTAAAAACACTTATTAGAAACCACCAACTTGTAACAAGGAGCCTGAAAAAGCCCCCATTCCCTTAGCTAAGGATCCCAAATATTACTCTGCTTATTCTAAAACTAACCTTTGTTTCTTTCCTCCAAGCTTTTTTACCTTATGCAACGGAGAGGCTCTCCTGTCATCGAGTTAAACTTTCTTTTTCTAAATCTCGCCTTGTTGGCAATACCTTGCTCTGTATAAAAAGTCCTAGCTACTTAGGGGCATAGCATTGTTTGAGGAGGTAGACATGGTATTTTCACACCTTTGTGTTAGAACATTAATGACTTTAAGTTTCGGCCCCATATTCTGACTTCCTAGCACTAAGTCGGGCACCATACTAGCCGACCACCCCTAGAAGTCGACCACTTTTTACACCAAAAAATGCTAATTTTGAGTTTTTTAACTTTATAATTTCTTAATAAAAAATTTTAAAATTAAAAATATATAAAAAAAAAATTTAATATTTATTTTTATAAAAAGAGTACTAAAGACTCAAAAATTGAATTTTTAAATTTATATATAAAATATATCAAAATTAAAAATTTATAATGAAATTATTATTATTAATATAAAAT
>Ga0182030_10016007_pt1 | contig 14649 bp, 12 predicted proteins | sample 812S3MmetaG_FD_121299 | JGI IMG/M metagenome (GOLD analysis project Ga0182030, IMG submission 121299) | Permafrost microbial communities from Stordalen Mire, Sweden - 812S3M metaG (Illumina Assembly) | ecosystem: Environmental > Terrestrial > Soil > Wetlands > Permafrost | place: Sweden... | reverse complement strand
TTAGATGCTGCTTTGCAAAAACTTGGCTCATCTGCTCAGGCGGGTCAGCTTGCAGCACCTGTTGCCAGCTCGGCTCTTTCAACGCCTGTTGCTGCAGCACCTGCCAGCGTTGCCGCAAATTCGGCGCCGCCAATAGCGAGCAATGCATACAGTCATATTAAGTCAGCGCCGCCGTCGATGACTCAAGCCGAATCAGCTTCCGTGGCTGATAGCCCTGTGCTCTGGGTCTACGAATTCTCAGCCAAATGGTGTCCCAGTTGCAGAAAGCTTGAACCCATGGTGGAAGAGGCCGCTGCAAAATATACCGGTTTTATAAAGTACGTGCCGATTAATGTTGACAAAAATCAGGAGCTGGTCCGCAAGCTCAATATCGCCCAAATTCCAACCGTCATGGTTGTCGACAGAAACGGACGAACTCTTAATCGCTTAATCGGGCTGCAACAAGGCGCGCAGCTGGAAACTATTCTTGATCACTACAAGACACAATCAATGGCTTCGATTGGTAGTACTCACTAAGTTACTTTTTTCGCGAACTTTTCTTGCAATCATAGGAATGCTGGTTTTTATTACCAGCATTTATTCTGACGCAGGTATTCCTGCTCATTCGCTTGATTTGCCAGAAAAACTTGTAATCGATCGTCGTGAGCGACAATTATCTGTTTTCGATTCGGCAGGTGTTCGCAAGTTGAGTTGCAAAATTGGTATTGGCCGTGGCGCCTGTGCAGTCAAACATAGGATGCTGGATAATGTCACACCGACTGGCCAATTCCACATAGACATCATTCTCTGTCGCGACTCTGAATTTGATCAAGTTGACGAGTCTCTAGTGCAGCGCTACAAAAACAAGCCCGACCTTGAAGCACTTTTGAAAACAAAAGAGGGCTTGGCGAAACTCTTTGGCAATATGAATTCTCTTGATTTCGATGCAGATGGTAAGCCAGACAACGCCTACGGATTTGCTTATCTGGGCTTGGATTCTCAGGAAGCAGTAACTGGTCCTAAGCTGAGTAGTTTCAAGGGGAAGCATTACTGGTTTTCAATTGCTTTGCATGGAACGGCAGATGAGGCTAAAAACATTGGTGCTGCGAATTCCGGCGGTTGCATCCATGTGCCAAAGTCTGTTTTGAGGGAACTTATTAGAGGGCATTTAGTCAAAGTTGGTACGAGGGTGATCGTTGAATAAAAAATCGCATTACTGAGGGTTCGGAAAGCTTGGAAATGCCGATTATGTTGGCGATTGCGAACACAAATGCTATTTTGACAAAGTATTTATGGGCTCAAAGCTAGGAAGCGTAGATTTCCCAGTGACAGATCACCTTATATCGTATATAACATGTGTAGGAACCAGCGAGGAATCAATAAATGTCTGAGGAAATCGACCTGAATAACGTGGCTGTTACAGTGATGTGGTTGGTTAACACAGTCAGGGATGAATCTGCTAACAGCGCATCCGACATTCAGAAATCATATTGCCAGTTGAATGATTACTCTGAAGGCGAAATGTATGAGCTTCGCCAGGCAAGAGATAGCGAAGATCGCTTCTAAAGTTCTGAAATTATCGGAGTCAGAAAATCGCAGCGATAACGGCGATATGTTCTAGTGGCTCAAGAAAAAGTATGAAACGCACCAGATCTAACTGGTGCGTTTTTGTTTTGGACGTGGACGTTCCCTGCATTTTGTGAGCAAACGTTCGAAGTGAGTGAGTCTTTTTTTTGTCGCTCCCCTGCTGTGGGGAGGGCAGAGTCGCCACTATATATGGTGCCGCGGCTTCTTATTTTCTGTGATGCCCGCCGTGATGATGATGGTGTCCGCCGTGATGATGGTGTTCGCCGTGGTGTTCGCCGTGGTGTTCGCCGTGATGTCCGCCACGGTCTCCGCCACGATCCCCACGATCTCCGCCACGATCGCCGCGATCTCCACGGTCTCTCTCACGGTCTCTCCCGCGGTCTCGCCAATCTCCACGACCATAGCGATCACCATATCCATAGCCGCCGCCGTTAACATAGTCATTATTGACCCAGCTCGTATTAACATAGCCGCCATAGTTAGGTGCATCACCGCTATACAGGCGTCCGGCCGCGTGGTCGGCTGGTGGAGGAAAACCGTGATCTTTTCCGGGCCAACTGTTTTCACCCCAGTGTTTATCCCAACTAAAACTCTTCCGATTCTGTCCGTTGCCCTCGCCGGCTTCTGCTATTTGAATCTTTGGCGAGAATGAAGCGGCGCCTTCAGCGAAAGCCGGCCGGGTGTTCGAGAGCGAGGATAGAAGCAAGACAAAACTTCCAGTTTTCAACAAGAGCTGTAAGAGGTCATTCGATCTTGTCATCTTCTTTGCTCCGATTCAGGGTAATAAACGTTTCTCCGGACTTCTGCGCCCGAATGAAATTATCTTACCCAGCCCAGGGCGTTTTTATATTTCTGATCAAGAACCTGCATGTACTTGTTTAATCATCTCTTCGAAAGCGTGAGCAATTTTTCGCCCGTCGAATTTATTTCGAACCTGTTCTTGTAATGCTTTCAGAGCGCTCGGCTCCGGAGGATCTGCCTGCAATTACCGCAGTGTTATAGCCAGGCTTCCTGCCTCAGTCATATCCAACAACCAGCGTTCATCTTCTAAAACAAATTTGCTGCCCCCATGGGGATGACTTATCACAGCTAGCCCGGCCATCGCGGCTTCAATCATTACGGTGCCCAGCCCTTCGTAAAAACTGCAAAGCACAAACAAATCTGACATGTGCAGGAGTTCTTTTACTTTTTCTTCTTCCACGGTAATGAAGCGAACTCGGTCACCTAATTTTTCTTCGGCCAGCTTCTGAAGTTCGTCAGCGTCGGGCTCAGGCTGACCGCAAATAATCAGTTTGCAGTTGGCAATGTTGGCACGGGCAACTTCTTCAATAAGATAATCGACTCTTTTATGGTATTTGTTCCACGCCGCCACGCATATTACTATCCAGTCCGTTTCGCTGTAACCAAATTCTTGGCGCAACTGTGCTCGATTTTTAGCTGGTACTGAATAAGGTATCACGTTCGGCAAAACATTCATTTTCTCTGCCGGTATGCCGAATTCCAGCGCTTCTTCATAAGCGTCCTGATGTAAATGCTGAATGAAATCAAACTGCTGATAAGTTTTGGGGCGAAAACCGCCACCATTTGCAAAAACAATTTTGTACGGATAACCGCTCAGTCGCCTGAATTCATAAAGCACGTGAGCCAGCGGAACTTCTTTTACCCAAGTTACCTCGGGCTGCCAAACTTGTTGTGAATCTGCAATTAAGCCGAAACAGAAAGTTGTTTGCTCAAGTATATAAGCAAGACGCCAGAGTTTGTCGCCTTTCAGGAAAGGGATCCACTGCAAGGGCGACTGCAGCCAGCTGTTTCGATTAATGCACCAGACCTTCCGCGCATCAGGGTAATCTGCCCCTGCAAATAGTCTGGTATCTAAATCAGGACAAGATTCGATCGCACGAAATATACGCGCTGTGGAAACTTCGAAACCGCGATTGATAATTCCAAGACCGCTGCTAAAAAGAGCAAGCTTGATCTTGCTGTCCACGCCGGAAGCGGAAGGAAAACTTGCCTCAGGTTCTCTGGCGCCGATCAGATTGCGTTGGTTTTGCATCTCAGACAGTTTTCCAGCGTTTTTTCGGTAGTAAGAAATAAAAGCATTTTTTGATTCCGTCTATTTTAGCCGTTTGCCATGAGTTAGAAACAAAATTGAAGCTTGATTCTTGCTGATTTTGTTGGACTTAGAGCTAAATGCCTGCCTTCGTCTATACGCTGCAGTAATTTGACGTCTAAAAGTTAAGCCTTTTTAGATCCTCTTGGAAACCTTTAGGGTCTTCTGTCGTCATCGGGGTTATTTACTCCTGTTTACGTTTACTCCTGCTTCCCGTTATCACCCAGTTCTAATTTCTGGATAAAAGCTTATGTCTCACATCCATCTTCTTGAGCTTCGGCTCGCTAATCGGCGTTGGCCTGAGCTAGCGCTTTCGGCATTGATTATCTTGACTGTTTGCAGCGTCACGGATGCTTCTGCCGCTGAAGCAGTAAGTGCCGCAGCTCAGATTGCCGTGATGGAAAACACTCTGACCGGGGCTAGCAAAGCCGGGCTGCCCTTGTTATCTAGGATGGATGCCCTTGAAACGCTGATTTATGGTCATCCAACAGCTGGACCTTTGAAAGAGCGTATTTCACAATTAAATGAATATCTAGGCAAGGAAGACAAAGTCGACTCTCCGGCTCAATCGGCAGCTCTGAAAAGCGAAACTGAAAAAAATCCGGGGAAAGGTTTTAAGCAAATTGCCAATAGTAAGAACTCTAAAGTACAGGCTCTAAAAACAAGTTCAGTTTCTGCTTCTCGCGCCGTAATGCAGAAGTCTGAGAGAGGAAACACAGAAAAAATGCTTGCTAAGGGGGCAAGTGCTGCTAAGTCAGTGAGCCCGCAAGCTCAGGCGGCCCCGAAAATTAAGAATGATAAATTGCAAGCAAATCTGTTGTCGCCAGAAAATCACGGCGACAAATCTGCTGAAAACGGCGCCTCGGAAGAAAAGCGCCTGCTAAATACGGGTAGTTCAAGCGAGGCTGACAGTATGCAAAGCAAATCTGCCGATAACCCAAGCGAGGACGAGCCACCGATTAAGTATCCGCCAAACTTGCAGAAGCTTATGGTTGAGGCTATGGGATTCTATCGCAGCGGCAAAACCGAGGAAGCAAAGACATCATTCGAACATATTTTTTCGCTTTATCCTGACTGTGTTGATGCCTGTTTCAATCTGGGTTCGCTGGCTGAGAAACGTGGGGATACTGAGGCCGCGATAATTTACTACTCTCACGCTCAGCAGATCGAGCCCGCTGACGAGCAGATACGAGCCGCGCTCTTTCGTCTGACGGGCAACGACTTAACAGCATCAGGCCCAGCCGCGGCTCCAGCAACAGCTGACCCTGATTTTGGCTTTGGCATGCCGCCTTCCCAGGACAATTCCGCGCAGAACACGCCTGTTGTTGGGGCAAATCAGTATCCTGCTTCGCGCTCGCAGGCTGTGCAGAACGCACTAAGTACAGGAAAGTCGATATTGAATTTCACGCTCAACCGTGCCCTGAGCTCAATGCGCTATTTCTGACCCGGAGGCTTGAGGCACCGATCGGTAAGTGGGCGCCTGCTTGCATTGCGAATTATTAAATTGTCGAAGTAGCTAATGAATGGAAAAACGGCTCCTGTAGCCAAGTTTGCGTGCTGCCAAGAATAAATTCCAAAAGGATTAATGCCTGAGGTGTAACAAAATACTCAGTGACTTAGTACGATTCGAGAGGATGTATGTAGGGAGCACTTAAAAATGACCACAATGGAGCTGTCTGGAAAGCCCAATCCTCCGATTGAAGCCGCGTATGAAATAAAGCACCGGAGGCTCCTTGACTGGGTTGACGAAGCCGTCAAGCTATGTAACCCCGATCGCGTTTACTGGTGCGATGGTTCTCAAGTGGAATATGACAGGCTCTGTCAAGAAATGGTTGATTCCGGCACCTTGATCAAGCTGAATCCAGAAAAGCGCCCTGGAAGTTTTCTTGCTCGTTCGGCGCCCTCTGATGTAGCTCGTGTTGAAGATCGCACCTTTGTTTGTACAACGAAGAAAGAAGATTGCGGTCCTAACAATAATTGGATGGAACCCGAAACTGCAAAAATCATTCTGAAAGACTTTTTCAAGAATTGCATGCGCGGACGGACAATGTATGTCATTCCGTTTAGCATGGGTCCACTAGGTTCTCCGCTGTCTTATATTGGCGTCGAAATTACCGATTCACCATATGTGGTGATCAACATGAAGCACATGACTCGCATGGGCAAGCCCGTAATTGACGTGCTTGGTGATGATGGTCGCTTTGTGCCATGCTTCCATTCTGTCGGACATCCGCTCTCCCCCGGTGAACAAGACGTACCGTGGCCTTGCGATGCTGAACACAAGTACATTTGTCACTTCCCTGAGACAAAAGAAATCTGGTCCTATGGTTCCGGATATGGTGGCAATGCCCTGCTGGGCAAAAAATGTCTGGCCTTGCGCATCGCCTCTACGATCGGACGTGAAGAAGGCTGGCTGGCAGAGCATATGCTTATTCTTGGTGTTGAATCGCCAAGCGGAATGAAATCATATGTTGGTGCTGCCTTCCCAAGCGCGTGCGGCAAAACCAATTTCGCCATGCTTATTCCTCCGACTGGGTTGAAGGGCTGGAAAGTTACAACTGTTGGTGACGACATTGCCTGGATTCGTCCCGGCACAGATGGTCGCTTGCATGCAATCAATCCTGAAGCTGGCTATTTTGGCGTGGCACCAGGAACTTCTGCAAAGACTAATCCGAATGCACTGGCTACGCTCAGTAGAAATTGCATTTTCACAAACGTTGCCCTTACTCCTGATAGCGATGTCTGGTGGGAAGGTCTTACAGATGAAGCGCCGCCTGAGTTGACTGACTGGCAGGGCAGAAAATGGACGCCAGACTGCGGTCGCAAAGCGGCGCATCCGAACAGCCGCTTCACAGTTTCATCGATTCAATGCCCTTCGATCGATGCGGAATGGGACAATCCCAGTGGTGTTCCCATTGATGCCTTCGTGTTCGGTGGACGGCGCGCCACGGCTATTCCGCTCGTATTTGAAGCCTTCAACTGGAACTTTGGCGTGTACATGGCTGCCACTCTCGGCTCTGAAACCACAGCTGCTGCCGACGGCAAAGTCGGACAGGTCCGTCGCGATCCTATGGCGATGCTGCCCTTCTGTGGTTATCACATGGGCGATTACTTCAATCACTGGCTCCAAATCGGACATCAGGTCGAAAATCCGCCGCGCATTTTCTGCGTTAATTGGTTCCGCAAAGACACCAGCGGCAAGATTATGTGGCCGGGATTTGGCGAGAACATGCGTGTCTTGAAGTGGTTCTCCGATCGCATTCACGGCCTGGCTGGTGCAAGTCAAACAGCGCTTGGTTGGATGCCGCGCTTTGAAGATATCGATTGGACAGGCATCGAGCCGCCGGTTACGCGCGAAGAATTTGCTGCTCTGATGAACGTAGACACCGAACTCTGGCGCACCGAGCTGGAATCACACTCCGAGTTCTTTGAAAAGTTGAAAGAACGTATGCCGCGTGAATTGGTACTTGCTCGCGAAATGCTAAGCCTTAGCTTCTCTCGCCCGCAGAATCAGCAGCAAGGAGCCAAGCGCAACCCGGGACCTCCTAGCAACTTCGTTTGCTAAAAGTGCATAGTATTACAGGCGGTGCCAGACTCTGGCACCGCTTTTCTGTGATTATGGCTGTCTGTCTGGCAGAGCCTTCAGGTCTGGTTCAATCCAACGTTTGCGAGCCTCAAGCGAATTGATCGGATCAAAACTATAGTACTCAGCCAATAAGTTACGATGAGCTGCCACATACGCCAAAACAATTTCGGCAGCTTGCGGAAAACTTGCGTTTCTTTCTGAGGATGCGAGCAAAGCCGCGACGATGCGTGTCCAAAAAACAGTGCCGGTTTCGTGATAGCCCGAAGTTGCGGAGTTTACTATGCCGTTTTTGTTGTTGTAATTTTGGATGGCTGCTCGGAGCTGATCTAGCGCTTCGTTTGTCTCATAATGGCAACAATACCAGGCTGCCACTATGAGGTGTGCCTGGTGTTTCCAATACTTATGCGGAAATATGCCCTGTTGAAATTCTGCAACAAGGCGCGAAAAATTTTCTGGCAGTGAAAAATCTACCGGAGATATTTCAGAACTCATATAAACCCCTATCTACGGATTTGACACTCAGTTGAAGTCAAATCCGTTTCGGGAAATTTGCTTTCCTAGATTCTTATTTCCTGGATAATTCCGTCTTTGACAAGAATTTCTCCACCTTCGAGTCTTTGGAAAATATTTTCACCGACTCGCACATCAACTTGATTCTCTACGGTGAATTGCGTGACTACGCTGCCAATTGGTAACTCATTGAGCGCCTTGCTTTGCGCAGTCATTTCTTCTTTCAATTGCATCAAACGCAACTTTTCAGCTTCGACCTGTTGTCGGATCGTCTCGATTTGAGCCTTAACCTCTGGAGGCATCGGCTGGGGGCTGCGCTTTTCAATATCGGAAATTGCACGCTTGCCCTTGAATTCAAGCTGTTGAAGCTCTGCATCAATTTGCTGCAGATTGCGATTGATTTCGGCCGCCACCTGTCCTTTGAAATTCTCAGTCACAATTGCTTTGACTTGTACTTGGCGGGTTAGTTGAATAGTCTCAACCATCGAAACCTCCTGGTCGTTCGACTTGGATCAATGCAGCGAAAACGATGCAGTAGTGTAGCAGATAGGAGTTGCTGACATCAGCCTTTGGGCAAAGTCAGGAATTGATTGCATTCAATATTCAGCTTCAAGCAGCAAGATCAACAATATGAACTTTGAAGCATCGTAACGGGCATCTGTTTTTTCTGGAAAATTTTGATTTGTAGACGACCGTTAAGTTCTGATCGCACGAACTTTGCCTACACAGGCAAGCTCTAGAGCGTTCGCGACGTAATTCGTGACGATGCCGGCGTGATAATTCGATATACTAAAACGGTTGATTCGGATCACCGGGCTACCTGCTGGCATCCCGGTATTGGCGTAATTTCGTAAACGCCAATAAGCAATAGCTTCACAAGAGGGTAATCGAAATATGGGAAACTCAGCAGACAGCGGTGGTGTAGCGCAGGGTATCAAAGTTGGCGCTCTCACCCATGCGTTGGGGAAGTATGAGGCACTTGTCAAAGCCGAGCTAGAGTCTCTGGCAGGCAAAAACTTCCCACAGCAGCTCTGGGCGAAGGACGCTTCCCTCTGGACTGGTCAGGACGAGTCTCAGTGGTTGGGTTGGCTCGATGTCGTCAAAGAGCAGCTTGCCGAGTTGCCGAAGCTCCAGCAGTTCGCCAAGACGGTGAAAGATAAAGGCTACAAGCATGCCGTCTTGTTGGGTATGGGTGGCAGCAGCCTCTGCGTCGAAGTTATGAGGCAGACTTTCGGTAACATCGCCGGTCATCCGGCCATGATTGTGCTTGACTCCACGGTGCCTGCACAAGTCATCACTGTCAGAAAGCAAATTGACCCAGCCTCCACCTTATTTATTGTTGCCAGCAAATCTGGCAGCACAACCGAGCCAAACGTTCTTTGCCAATATTTCTATGAAGAAACCAAGAAACTTGTCGGCGATAAAGTTGGCGATCATTTTATTGCAATAACCGATCCCGGCTCTTCCATGGACCAACGCGCTCAAGACTGGAAGTTTGGCCACATTTTTCATGGCGTCCCCAGTATCGGTGGTCGTTTCTCCGCGCTTTCCAACTTCGGCATGGTTCCAGCCGCGGTCATGGGGCTTGATCTGAAAGAAATTCTTCGTCATGCCGAAGCTATGGTCAGCGCTTGTGGCGCCTCGACCGATATCGCTCAAAATCCCGGTATATTGCTTGGCACCATTCTTGGTGCCTTGAACAAGAGCGGCAGAGACAAAGTGACAATTTATGCTTCGTCAGCCATTCAAAGCCTCGGCACCTGGCTCGAGCAGCTTCTTGCCGAAAGTACCGGCAAAGAAGGCAAAGGCATTATTCCGATCGCCCAGGAAACATTATTTGCTCCACCCAACTATGGTGACGATCGCCTTTTCGTTTATGTGCGACTGGCTTCAAAGCCAGATTCACACCAGGACATCAAGATCGATACGCTCGAGCGAGTTGGACAACCGGTTCTTCGTATTAATGTTCCAGACGTACTTCAGCTCGGCGCTGAATTCTTCCGCTGGGAAGTTGCCACCGCAACGGCCGGTTCAATTCTTGGTATAAATGCTTTCAATCAGCCCAACGTACAAGAAAGCAAAGATTTCACCAAAGAATTTCTTGCCGAATATGTTGAAGATGGCGAATTGCCGGAAAACAAACTGTTGGTTTCCGAAAATGGTTTTGAGCTTTTTGCCGACGATGAAAATGCAAAGGTATTGAAAGCGAAAGCCGCTGGCAAAGAAACTTTGAAATCTCTCATACATGCTCACCTGTCGCAGATTCGCAGTGGTGATTATTTCGCCATTAACGCATTTGTCGAATGTGGCAGCAAGAACGAAGAAAAATTGCAGAAAATTCGCGACTACATTATGCGCAAGCAAAAGGTTGCCACCACTCTTGGTTTTGGCCCGCGCTTCTTGCATTCAACTGGACAGCTTCACAAAGGTGGACCAAACAGCGGTGTTTTCTTGCAAATCACCAGCGACGAAAAAGAAGATCTGGCTATTCCTGGTGAACAATACAGTTTCACCATTCTGAAGGAAGCCCAGGCTCTCGGTGATTTCAAGGCATTGAGTTCGCGCAAACGTCGTTTGCTCAGGCTGCATTTGCCTGTTAATCTCGAATCAGCTCTTGATAAAATCTTCGAGATTGTGAGTGACGCAGAGTCCTGAGACTAAATCGCAGCTTCAGTTATTTACGGTCGGGCACTCTAACTATCCGATGGAAGTTTTTGTCGAGCTTATCGCGCGGCATAATATTGAAGTAATCGCCGATGTGCGCAGCAATCCTTATTCGAAATACGCGACTCACTTTAATGGTCATGTATTGAAGCTTGCCTTGCCGGAGCGCGGAATCAAATACGTTTTTCTTGGCGGCGAAATTGGTGGCAAACCAAAGGACGCCGAGTTCTACGACGAAGAAGGCTATGCCGATTACACTAAATTGGCGCAGTCGCAGAAATTTCAAGATGGTATGTTGCGGCTCGAACGCGGACTTACGTTGTTTCGTGTTGCCATAATGTGTGGCGAGGAAGACCCAAGCGGCTGCCATCGACATCTATTGATTGCACGCGCTGCCACCGAGCGAGGCATTGCTGTGCGGCATATTCGCAAAGGTGGAGAACTTCAAGACTATGAATATCTAGCGCGCCTCAGCGCGCCGGAAGAATTTGCAATGCAGCTAAATCTTTTCGGCTCAGAGAAATAAACGCGCAAATAATTTCTTGCTGCGTTATTGCGGTTCGCAGCGTTGGAGCCAACTCGAAGGAGGCATTTGAGCGGATGGCTACGAACCATGAGGTCGCATGTTCGAATCATGCCGGGCAGGCCAATCGAAAGACTGATAGAGAGCGCCCTTCGAGATGAGGGGCGTTTTTTATTTGGGGTAGGCATTTTGAACTGTTGGCCCCCAGTTGGCCCCTTTGGCAGAAATTTTGAGAAAAGAAAAATATGCTTTGGAATCTCCAAAGCAGAGTGCAGCCCTGGTTTGTTTTACTGTGTTTTATGCTAGCTGCAGCACTATTTCAGATTTCTCTGTGATTACGTTGGTAGCTAATGCTTTATCGATCAAAGCTGTGGCCACTAAAACCTCAAGCTCCGCAGATTTCCTGAGAATATTCTTGAGTTTTTCACACAACGAGACTAGTTCAGCTACTTTGGCTACTATTAGCCGCTGTTCTTCCAGCGGTGGAATAGGAACCAGCATATTTTTTAGCACTGTTCCATTTACATTGGCTTGTCCACATTGTTGTTTCAAATGTGGCAGAATTTGTGTTCGCCTGAAGCTAGGAGCGTTCATTGCAAGGTTTAAATAACGGGGCTCTGACAATGCCGGTATGCATTGTATCCTAATCAGGTACGAAGCAAAAGTATACTTCTCATCAGGACCTTCGAATATTCCTGTCTTGCCCACTAGCTCTGCGCTGTTAGTTCTATTGTAAAGCAAATCCTGATTGCGCAAAAAGATAACTGCAGCTTCTCGTGGAGCCTTCTTTTGTCCACCAAGCAAAACCTGCCCGTGTTGAATGTCACCCATTTTAATAACTGGAACACCATCAGTGGTGCTGAAGGTCTTCTCTGAGATTCCATATTCGGTGAACAATACACAGTCACCGATTTTTGACCAAGCCCAGCTGGCTGGCAAGCCGTATGGCATTTTGCTCGCACTAACTTGGTCCAAGGGCTTCTCTTTCTTAAGGGTTCCTGACTGCTCTAGCCTGCTCTTCTCAGCCCTTATTCTTTCGAGCAATGAGCTAGCTGTCTCATGATCTGGATCTTGTCGAACCAATTTACCCATTACAGCAAGATGGAGCAAAGTTTGTATTAGTGCATCGACGCTAGATTCGGTCGAGAAGAGAACGTCGAAATACTGCTTGACCTGGTTCCAGATGGAGTCGAAGTCACCATTTGTATTTTGGCAGAGCGTATCCAACAGAGCTTTGACCAAATATGTATTTACTGTCGTGGCATCATTCTGCTGTGCTTCAAGTAGGTCGCACAACGACATGAGCTCATCAACTTTTGAAACAATTCGTCGTTGTTCTGCCTGGGGAGGAATCACTAGATCAAAGTTGTTTATCTTGCGTAGTACTAGATTCTTGTTTCCAACTCCTTCGGTTCCTTCGGCAGACTGACGCCGTAAGAATGGAGAATTCAACTGCAAGGCAAGAAATCGACTGTCTATCTCTAAAGGCATCTTTATCAATGCAAGGCTAACAAAAATGCTGAACTGTGTTTTTGCGTCTACAACAACAGCTATTCCTGTTGTGCCGACTTTGGTAAGCAGCACATCTCCATATTGAGGTTTACATCTCTTGCAGAGTGCTTTGTGTTCTGACTCGGATATGAATCTAGTATTTGAGAAGTTCAATCTACCAGAGCTAACATCTTTCACAGACAAGAAAGGCACTCCCTCTGCTGTGTAAGTAGGTGTGTGGTGAGTTCCGTCTGTGACTTGGGTAGCAATAACACCAAGCTTCGCCCACTCCCATGTTGTAGGAATTGGGTATCTGCATACAGGCTCCGCACTATCTATTACTTTTTCTGACTTATTGAGAGCCTTAATCTTCTTTAGTAACTCAGCTGCAGGCTCCTCAGTTATGTCCTGAGGAACGAGTTTACCCATCATAGCGAGCTGCAGTATAAACTCTCGCAGCCTCCTTACACCACCCTCGGAACCCGCGATTAACGACATGTTCTGAAACAGTTTCTCGCTCATTTCGAAGCCTCAAGCGCTTCCATCAACATAGATTTCAGTTGCTCTCGTAATGAAACTATCTCTATCTGTAGTGAGTTGTATTCTTTCAACAGTTTATTTGGGTCCGAAAATTCATTCGCCTCTGAATGCGGATTTTTGAAATCAAGATTGAAGTTACGCTCTTTTATCTCGCTAATATCAATACTCCATGCGTGTTCATTTTCCACTCTATTTGAAAATCCACTAGTCTCTTTATCCCACCAAGCTTCTTCTGGAGCGAATTCTTCAATCCGTAGTGGCTTAGTTTTGTTGTAGTTCTTCGTACCTGGTGGATAAGGATGTTCGTAAAACCATACCCTTCGAGTGGGTGTACCTTTTGTGAAAAACAACAAATTTGTTTTGATTCCTGTATAAGGATTGAATACCCCATTTGGAAGTCGCACAATGGTGTGAAGGTTGCATGTCTCTAACAACTGTTCTTTAATCCGCGTCTTGATACCTTCACCGAATAAAGTCCCATCTGGCAAAACCAAACCCGCACGTCCGCCAACTTTGAGTATGTGCATTAATAAAACAAGAAACAAGTCGGCAGTTTCTCTTGTTCGGAAAGCCGACGGGAAATTGCTCTCAATTCCGTCCTCTTCCATTCCACCAAATGGAGGATTTGTCACAACTACATCCACGCGGTCCTTAGGTCCATAACTAATCAGCGGACGTGACAAAGTGTTGTCGTGCCGGATATTTGTTGGTACTTCAATGCCATGCAAAATCATGTTTGTCGTGCATAACAAATGTGGCAATGGCTTCTTCTCAACGCCATGAATACATGACTGCAAGAGCGTTTCGTCATCAATCGTTTTCACTTCATGCTTGCGAATATGTTCAATTGTACAGCTGAGAAAGCCGCCAGTTCCGCAGGCCGGATCCAGAATAGTTTCACCCAGACGGGGATTGACCATACGCACCATGAATTCAGTCACGGCACGAGGTGTGTAGTATTCGCCTGCGTTTCCTGCACTTTGTAAATCCTTGAGGATTTGTTCATAGATATCGCCAAATAAGTGCCTCTCTTGCGCCTTATTGAAATCGATGTTTTCTTGAATCTTGTTGATTACTTGACGAATCAACTGCCCAGACTTCATGTAATTGTATGCATCTTCGAAGACGCCGCGGATGACATAACCACGCTGATCTTTGCCTTTGTTTTCCAGGTTTTGCAATGCGGGAAATAACTGGTTATCGATGAAATCTTTAAGATCCTCCCCGGTAATACCTTCTGGATCTGCGGCCCAATTTCGCCAACGAAACTTCTCAGGCAGCGGAGAGCGATAATTATCATTCAGTAGCTCCCATTCCTGCTCCCGATCATCAAATATCTTGAGAAAGAGCATCCAGACCAACTGCGCAATGCGTTGAGCGTCACCATCGACGCCAACATCTTTGCGCATTATGTCTTGTATCGTTTTGATTGTAGAAGAGCTGACCATGTTATTCCTGTTATCCGTATAGTTGTGTCTCAAGTTCCTTCACAGCCTGCAAATATGCAGACTTACTCCCAAAACTGTTCACCAATTCCGGTGCGGTGCCCATCTCTGTAAATGGTTCGAGCTGCAATACCCGTATGTCTTCGATATTCTCAATTCCCGTATCTGCATACTTATCCAACAAAGCTTCCAAAACTCTGCGGGCTTGCTCGCC
>Ga0182030_10016005_pt1 | contig 14651 bp, 14 predicted proteins | sample 812S3MmetaG_FD_121299 | JGI IMG/M metagenome (GOLD analysis project Ga0182030, IMG submission 121299) | Permafrost microbial communities from Stordalen Mire, Sweden - 812S3M metaG (Illumina Assembly) | ecosystem: Environmental > Terrestrial > Soil > Wetlands > Permafrost | place: Sweden... | reverse complement strand
TGGAAACGACCCAGGTCGCTCCGACGATCTTGAAGCTGCTAGGACTCTCTCCGAGCTCGCTTCAGGCCGTCCAGCGAGAGGGCACGCAAGTCCTACCCGGCCTTGGCTACGGGGATTAACCGCTCCATCTAGTCGGGCTGCGGGGCGGCCCCCAGCCGCCCCGCAGCTCAGCGCTCGTCCCGGAGGATCCATGAGGCCTGAGATGAACCGGGCCGACAGGCGAGTGCGTCCGTTACCTAGCTGGTTAGCTGGTGGTGGATACGGCCTTCGGTGGCGGTCAGCGGCTGGCCGGTGCCGCCCCAGCGGAGCTGGATGAGCTCCGCGGCGATCGAGACGGCGGTCTCCTCGGGCGTCCGGGCCCCGAGGTCGAGCCCGATCGGCGAGCGCAGCCGACTGAGCTCGCCGGAGGTCAGGCCGACTTCCCGCAGCCGGGCGAGCCGGTCGTCGTGGGTGCGCCTGCTGCCCATCGCGCCGATGTATCCGGCCGGGGTGCGCAGTGCTACTTCGAGCAACGGCACGTCGAACTTCGGGTCATGGGTCAGCACGCAGATGACGGTCCTGGCGTCCACCTCCGTGCCGGCCAGGAAGCGATGCGGCCAGTCGACCACCACCTCATCCGCGTCGGGGAACCGCGACGCGGTGGCGAACACCTTCCTGGCGTCGCACACGGTCACGTGATACCCGAGAAACTTCCCGACCCGCGCGACCGCCGCGGCGAAATCGATCGCCCCGAAGACCAGCATCCTCGGGGCCGGCGCGAACGAGTTGACGAACACGCTCAGCTCGTCCCCGCGGCGCTCACCTTGCGCGCCGTACCTGCGGATACCGGTCAGCCCCTGGGCGAGCATGCCGCGGACGTCGTCATCGGTCGCCGCGTCCAGCCGTGGCCCCGATCCGAGCGTGCCGGAAGCGCCCGCATCCGGTTCCGGCTGAGCGTCCCCCGCCCAGATCACGCGTCTGGCCCCGATCTGGCCCGGCCCGGCGATCACCGTCGCGACCGCGACCGGTTCGCCGCGCTCCACCGCCGCGGCGATGGCGCCCAGCTCAGGAAAACTGTCTTTATTCACCCGGTCAACGAAGATGTCGATGATCCCGCCGCAGGTCAGCCCGACCGCAAACGCGTCGTCGTCGCTGACGCCGTAGGTCTGAAGGACCGGGCTCCCGGTCTGGCACACCTCGAGCGACAACTCGTAGACGGCGCCTTCCACGCATCCGCCTGACACGCTGCCGATGACCTCATGGCCGACCGAGGTGGACACCGCCAGCGCCGCGCCCGGATCACGCGGGGCGCTTCGGTAGGTACGGACCACCGTGGCCAGACCGAAGGTCTCGCCCGCCTCCCACCACTTCGTGATCCTGTTCAGGATGTCACGCACTCGCGTCACCTCAGTTTTAAACGTCCTCAGACGTTCCGCGCTACGCGGGCTCACCGGTGTCCGCTATGCCGGGAAAGCTTCCCGACGGCGTCTCGAGTCCGCCATGCTCACGCAACCTGCTCCCCCGCCGGGCCTATTCCCGGCGGCTTAGCGCAGCTCACGGCCATGATCGCACGGATGTGACGCAAGATGCAGCAGGGCAGGGCGGGGCGGGTCCAGGGCGGGTTATCCGGCGCGACCGCGCACGCTGAGCACGGCCATCCGGATCAGGTCCGGGATGTCGGGATGAGCGGGACGCTCATCGGCGCCCAGGTCGTCGGCGCAGAGCCAGCCGTACTTATCGGTGGTGGCCCGCTCCCACTGGTCCAGGCCCTCCAGGCTCACCTCGGGAGAGCCGACGGCGACCGCGTAGAAGGTCTGGTCCTGGACGATGCGGTGGCCGCCCCAGGAGAACTCGACCGCGTTCTCGGCGATCGGCTCGCCGAGGCGGTCGGGGGCGACGGAGATGCGCGTCTCCTCGTACAGCTCGCGGACCCCCGCGTCGCGCAGCGACTCGCCGTCGTCAGCCGCGCCGCCGATGGTGAACCAGAAGGGCTCGTCGCGGCGCTGCGGATCCCAGCCGTGCAGCAGCAGGACCCGTCCTTCGTCGTCAACCGGCAGCACCCGGGCGGTCTTGCGATGTATGGGGGGCACAGCTACTCCACGATCTTGGAGATGGGAATCTCCAGTATGTCCTGCGCGCCGGCTGCCTTCAGGGCCGGTATCAGGGTGTTGACGCCGCGCTTGGGTACCACCGTCTCCACCGCGTTCATGTTTCCCCGGGCGAGCGTGGTGATCGTCGGCGAGGACAGGGCCGGCAGCATGTCGGCCACCGCGGCCAGCCGGTCCGCGGGCACGTTGAGCTTCAGCAGGACGTGGCCGCGGGCCAGGATCGCGCCGCGCAGCAGCAAGGCGATATCCTCCATGGCCGCCCGCTTCTGCTCGTTCGCGAAAGCCGGCGCCGCCGCGATCAGCTCGGTGTAACTGGTCAGCAGCGTGTCGAGGATCCGCAGGCCGTTCTTGCGCAGTGACGAGCCCGTCTCGGTGAGGTCCACGATCGCGTCCACGATGTCGGGCACCTTCGCCTCGGTGGCGCCGTAGGACGGGATGACGACCGCCTTGACCCCGTGCGCGTCCAGGAACCGCCTGGTCAGCGACGGGAACTCGGTGGAGATCCGGACTCCCTCCGGCAGGTCGGCGGCCGACTGCCAGGGCGCGGAGTCCGGCACCGCGAGCACCACCCGCACCGGCCGCGAGGTGGCCTTCGAATACTGCAGTTCGCCGAGCGACACGACCTCCGCTTCGGTCTCCGCGATCCAATCGCGCCCGGTGATGCCAAGGTCGAACAGGCCGCGCTCGAGGTACGAAGGGATTTCCTGCGGGCGCAGGAACCGTACCTTGTCGATGCGCGGGTCGTCGATGGACGCGTGGTAGTCCCGGTCCGAGGAGCGCCGCACGGTGAGGTCGGCCGCATCGAACAAGTCAAGGGTGGCCCGCTCGAGCGAGCCCTTGGGCAGTACTAGCGAGAGCATGAGGTATCCCTGTCAACCGAGTGATCGCGGATCGAGCTCAGGACGAGTGCGGTGTCTAGCGCCGCCACCACGGCCTCCCAGCCTTTGTCCTCGTGACTGCCGGGCAGTCCGCACCGGTCACGCGCCGACTCTACCGTGTCGCAGGTCAGCACGCCGTTCCCGACCGGGGTGCGAGCGTCAAGCGCGACCCGGGTCAGGCCCGCGGTGACCGAATCGCAGACGTAGGTGAAGTGCGGGGTGCCGCCGCGGATCACCACGCCGAGGCAGGCCACCGCGTCGTGGTGGACGGCCAGTTCGGCCGCCACCACCGGCAGCTCGATCGCGCCCGGTACCCGCACCACGAGCGGGTCAGGGATGCCGCACGCGGCGGCCGCGGCGGTCGCGCGGGCCACCAGCGAGTCAGTGATCTCCTGGTGCCAGCGCGTCGCCGCGATGGCCAGGCGCAGCCCGGACGCGTCCACCGCGGCGGCGTCGGGCCGGCCGGCGCCGCTCATGCTGACTCCGCCTCAGTGGCTGCCGCACCATCAGCGGGGCGCGACAGTACCGGGTGGCCGGTCAGGTGGATGGACGGTGTTACCGGTGTCCGTTCGGTCTCATGAAGGTCTTGAATTTGATGGCCGAGCTTGTCCCTTTTCGTGACCAGGTAGCGGAGGTTGTACGGGGTGACGGCGGCGGCCAGCGGGACCCGGGCGGTGATGTCGACGCCGCCATCGGTCAGGCCGCTCACCTTGGCCGGGTTGTTGGTGAGCAGGCGCACCGAGCTCACGCCCAGGTCAGCCAGCATCTGCGCGCCGGCCGAGTACTCGCGCGCATCGACGGGCAGGCCGAGCTCGGTGTTGGCGTCCACCGTATCGGCGCCCGCGTCCTGCAGCTCGTAGGCCTGCAGCTTGCTGAGCAGGCCGACGCCGCGGCCCTCGTGCCCGCGCAGGTACAGCACCACCCCCCGGCCCTCCGCCGAGATGGCCGCCATGGCCGCGTCCAGCTGCGCGCCGCAGTCGCAGCGCAGCGAGCCGAACACATCGCCGGTCAGGCACTCCGAATGCAGCCGGGTCAGCACGTCCGCGCCGTCGGTGACGTCGCCGAGCACGAGCGCCACGTATTCGGTGCCGTCGATATCGTGCCGGTACCCGAACGCCTGCCACTGACCGTAGGCGTTCGGGATCTTGGTCTGGGCCTGCCGGCTGAGCTGGCGCTCGGTCCGGCGGCGGTACTCGATGAGCTGCTCGATGGAGATCAGGGCCAGCTCATGGGTGTCCGCGAACTCGCGCAGCTCGGGCAGCCTGGCCATCGTGCCGTCATCGTTGACCACCTCGCACAGCACGCCCGCCTCCGGCAGGCCGGCCAGCCGGGCCAGGTCGACCGCGGCCTCGGTGTGCCCGGCGCGGCGTAGCACGCCGCCCTCGGTGTAGCGCAGCGGGAACACGTGCCCGGGCCGCACCAGGTCCGTCGGCGTGGTGGCCGGGTCGACGAGCCTGGCGATGGTCGTGGCGCGGTCGGCGGCCGAGATGCCCGTGGTGACGCCGCCGCGCGCGTCGACGCTGAGGGTGAAGGCGGTGCGGTGCGGTTCGGTGTTGTGGGAGGTCATCTGCGGGAGCTGGAGCCGGTCGAGTTCGGCTTCATGCATCGGCATGCAGATGACGCCGCTGGTGTAGCGGATCATGAAGGCAAGCAGCTCGGGGGTGGCCATGGCGGCCGCGAAGATGATGTCGCCCTCGTTTTCCCTGTTCTCGTCGTCTACGACCAGGACAGGCCGTCCTGCCGCGATGTCCTTGATCGCGCGGTCGACGTCATCGAGCATCGTCCTCACACCGACCTTTCCCCACTGAGCAGTCGTTCCACGTATTTGGCGATCACGTCGACCTCCAGGTTCACGGTGTCTCCCGGTTCCCTGGCCCCCAGGGTGGTGCGTTTGAGCGTCTCCGGGATGAGGCAGACCTCGAACCAGGCTTGGTCTTCGGCGTCGTCGTTGGCACCGTCGTGGGCCCTGGCGGGGCTGAGGGCGGAGACGGTCAGGCTGATGCCGTCCACGGCAATCGATCCCTTTTCAACGACATAACGGGATACCTTGCCCGGCAGGCTGATCCTGACCCGCTCCCAGTGGGCGGACGGTGTCCTGGAGATGATCGTGGCGGTGGCATCCACATGGCCCTGGACGAGATGACCGCTGAGGCGGTCGGCGAGCCGGACCGAACGCTCCAGGTTGACCGGCGCGCCCGGAGCCAGCGCGCCCAGGCCGGACCGGTTCAGGGTCTCACCCATCACGTCCGCGGTGAAGGTCCCGTCACGGATGTCGGTGACGGTCAGGCACACGCCGTTGACCGCGATCGACTCGCCAAGGGACGCGTCTTGAATGGAACCCCGGATGGTCAGCCGCGCCGCGTCGCCGCGATACTCGATTCCGGCCACCTCGCCGAGTTCTTCCACAATCCCGGTGAACATCCGCGCTTTCCTCCTCGAAGCCCCATGCTGCGGTTCGGCTCCGGGGGTGCGCGGGTACATGCGTACGCGGTTCGCGCTTCGCGCGGCCGGCTCGCCGACCGCGTGCGTGCTGCCTCCCATCCGGACTTTCACCGTCGGTCCTGGAATTACACCAGGTCAGCCGACCGCTGGCAGCGGACGGGTCGCGGACTTTTACCGCCGGCTCGGAGTTTCACCGACCCCGGAGCACGCTTACTCCTATAGCTAGTGTGCCATACGAGGTATTCCCGGCCGATCCGCGGTATATCCTCCGGTCGCGCCGGTCACGCCGGTCACGCCGGCAGGGGCCGGAACTGGTATCCCACGCGGTACTCGGTGACCAGGCACTGACCGTATACCGGACCGAGCTTGTGCCGGAGCCTGCTGACGTGCACGTCAACGGTACGGCTGTCCTGCGCCACGGCCCGGGCGTCCCAGCCGGTCTCGCGGTCGCCGCGGGCCGGGCTTGCGGGTCCGCGGCGCCAGACCTGTTGGACGAGGTCCGCGCGGCTGAACACCGTTACCGGATGCGCGGCGAGGAAGGCCAGCAGCTCGAATTCCTGGAAGGTGAGCATGATCTCGCGGCCGCCGGCCCAGACCCGGCGCTGCCCGTGATTGAGAAGCAGCCCGGAAGCGCCATGGTGTCCGGCGGCTTGGTCGAGGAGAGCGGGTAGGTGCTGCTGTTCGCCCGTCGCGCGATTGCCAGCGGTGTGACCGCTGGTCGTGGCGATGGCGTAGCCGACAATGGCGAGCGAGGTATCCGTGCCCGGGATCGGCACCACGGCGAGCAAGGTCGCGTCCCGGCCGGGTGGCGGCACCCGCTCGTCCCACGAGTAACCGGGTTCGGCGTCGGGGCGCTCAGCGACGCCCGGCCGGGTGAGCAGCTGGGTTCCTACCGCTACATATCCAGGGGACACCCACCTATAGTCCATTAAAAAGATCGGTTTTGTCAAGAAGAAGCGACCGGTCCTGGGCGGCGGCGGCGGGGCGGGATCGCTGCATAGGATTCGGGCTATGAAGGTCAGGGCGGTCATCTTCGACTGGGGCGGGACGCTTACCCCGTGGCATGGCATCGACCTCGGTGAACTCTGGCTCGCGGTGTGCGCACAGCACTATCCGGCGGCCGAGGCGGCGGCCATCGCCACGGCGGTCCGCGCGGCCGAGATTGAGCTATGGGAGCAGGGCGAGGAGTCGCAGCGGAGCTGGACGCTGGACCACATCTTCGAGCGGGCCGGGGTCACCGCCTCGGCGGACTTGCTGTCGAGTTACTTCCAGGCGTGGGACCCGCACACCTTCACCGACCCGGACGTGCCCCCGCTGCTGCGCGAATTGCGCCAGCGCGGCATCAAGGTGGGCGTCCTGTCCAACACCATGTGGCCGCGCAGCGCCCATGAGCAGATCTTCGTCCGGGACGAGGTCTTCGAGCTAATCGACGGCGCCGTCTACAGCAGCGAGATCGACTGGGTTAAGCCTCATCCCGAGGCTTTCCGGGCCGCCATGCGGGCCATCGGCGAAGACGACCCCGCGGCCTGCGTATTCGTCGGCGACCGGCCCTACGACGACATTCACGGCGCCAAGAGCGCGGGCATGCGTGCCGTCCTCATCTCGAACTCCGACGTACCCCCGTACGAAGCCGCCGCGCCCGACGCGGTCATCACCAGGCTGTCCGAGCTCATCGGCCACCTCGACCGCTGGTCCTGACGCCGGTAAAAGTTCCGGGAAAAAGCGTTGGCAGATGCGGCCGCCCTGACTCCTACCGGTGGGGACCGGGAGGGGGCTGGCGGGAGGCTGGGAGCTTATCTGGGAGGGGGGATGAGCTCCCGGCGTTCCGCTGGGTACGGCGCGGGCGCCCTCAGTGCAGAGTGCCGGTTCGCTTGAGCGTGCGGATGATCGGCGCGGTCTCCACCGAACTCACTCCGGGCAGGGCGGCCAGCGGGCCGGTCAGGTACTCGTAGAGATGCTGGGTGTCGCGGAAATGGGCCGTCACGACCACGTTGGTCGGGCCGGTGGTGGCGGCGGCGAACGGGACCTCGGGGTGCCCGGCCAGGGCCTGCCCGACCGTATCGAGCCGGGCCGGCTCCACTTTGAGCCAGAGCACCGCGCTGACATTCATGCCCAGGCAGCGGGCGTCCAGGTCCACCTCGAAATACAGCAGCCCGCTGCGGCAAAGCTCCTCTATCCGGCGCCTGACCGTGGACTCGTGCCAGTGGATGGCGGTGGCGAGCGCCGCGTGGCTGGTCCGCCCGTCGCGGCCCAGCTCGGCCAGGAGGGGTTCGTCCTCGGGTAGCAACACCGCGGTGGTCCCGAACGGTACGGGGGCCTGGCGGGATAGGTCTCCCCCCGAAGGGGGGCCGGGGGGGTACGGGGGGGCGGGCAGCCCCCCCGTGATCGGGGGGGTCTCCGGGGGGGTCGTCCCCCCGGGAGATAGAACTGCTAGCTGCTCGGCGGACAGCGCCTTCCGGATGCCGTGCCACGCCCCGGGCGTGAAGTTGTGCAGGATCGAGTGAGCCGAGATCTGCACCACCCGGCGGCTGCCCGGCAACCCGCGCAAGAACAGGGCGTCGCGCTGTTCCGGCGTGCTCGCCTGGACCGTGCAGATGATCTCGGTCCCGCCGGAGGCCAGGTTCACCCACCTGGTGTCGGGCCGGCGGGCCAGGGCTTCGGCGATCGAATCCGCGCTGCCGGGCGTGGTCTGCAGCCGGACGAACCAGTCGACCCACCCCATCCGGGCTCCGTTTACCACGCCGAGGACACGCAGTCCCGCCGACTCGCTGAGCTTGCGGTACCGCCGGGCAGCGGTCTGGTCGGAGATTGAAGTCACCTCGGCGATGGTGCGGAATGAGGCTCTCGGCTCAACGGTTAGCACGTGAATCAGCTGACGATCGACGGCATCAAGAATGATGTTTTCCACAATTCTAAGGCTAGTAGATGTCGCGATCCGGCACAAAATTCCTTGACTGTGGATCAATACAACCCAGCTAGCGCAGCATGATGGCAGCCGCCTTGGGGAAGGCGCCGACTTTGCGGAGGGAACTTATGGATAAGAAATGGTGGACCCTGCTGGCTGTATGCACGGGGACCTTCATGTTGCTGCTCGACGTCACGATCGTCATCGTCGCCCAGCCCGCGATCCAAAGCGGGCTGCACGCGTCGTTCAGCGACGTGCAGTGGGTCCTTGACGCCTACGCCCTGACGCTGGCCTCGCTGCTGCTGACCTCGGGTGTGCTCGCCGACCGGTACGGCAGGAAACGGCTGTTCCAGATAGGCCTGGTCATCTTCACGCTCGGCTCGCTGCTGTGCGGGGTGGCCCAGGATCCGCTGATGCTGATCCTGTCGCGGAGCGGCCAGGGCGTCGGCGGCGCGATCATGTTCGCTACCTCGCTGGCACTGCTCGGGAACAGCTTCCGCGGCCGGGATCGCGGCGTGGCGTTCGGCGTGTGGGGGGCGATTACCGGGGTGGCCACGGCGCTCGGTCCGGTGCTCGGCGGCGTGATCACCACCGATTGGAGCTGGCGGGGCATCTTCCTGGTCAATGTGCCCATCGGTGTCCTGGCCGTGGCGCTGACGGCCTTGCGGGTGGAGGAATCGAAGTCGCCGCACCCGACGGCGCCGGACTGGGCCGGGTTCGCGCTGCTGACCACCGGGCTGGTGAGCCTGATCTACGGGCTGATCCGGGCGGGCGAGAACAGCTGGTCAGACACGGGCGTCATCATCTGCCTGGCGGTCGGCGCCGTCGCGCTGGCCGCGTTCATCGCCGTCGAGCGGCGCGTCGCGCATCCGATGTTCGACCTGTCGCTGCTGCGCGTGCCGACCTTCGCCGGCGGCTCGATCGCCGCCTTCGCGATGAACGGGTCGCTCTACGCTGTGCTGCTCTACCTGGTCATCTACCTGCAGGACATCCAGGGCTTCTCGGCGCAGGACGCCGGCCTGCGGCTGGCCATCATCAGCGGCGCCCAGTTCGTCACGGCCACGATCGCCGGCCGGTTCAGCGAGCACGTGCCCGCCCGCTGGCTCATCGGCCCCGGCCTGCTCCTGGTCGGCATCGGGCTGATCATCATGGCCGGGCTCACCGGCGGCAGCGACTGGACGCACCTGATCCCCGGCTTCATCGTGTCCGGCCTGGGCGGCGGCATGGTCAACCCCCCGCTGGCCTCGACCGCGATCGGCGTGGTCCCGCCGCAGAAAGCCGGGATGGCCTCAGGCGTCAATGCGACGTTCCGCCAGATCGGCATCGCCGCAGGCATCGCCGCCCTGGGCTCGATCTTCACCTCCGCGATGGAGCACAACCTGACCTACGCGTCCCCGGTGGCGTCGTCGGCCCCGCGGATCGTCACCATGGTGCGGCAGGGCCAGGTCGGCCAGCTGATCGCCAGCCTGCCGCCGGCCCGCCGCGGCGAGGTCGCGGCGGCCCTCAAGGCCGCGTTCGCGGCTGGCCTCAACGACCTGCTGTACGTGACCGCGGCGCTCGCGCTCGTCGGCGGGGTGTGCGCGCTGCTGCTCATCCGCAGGAAGGACTTCGTGCAGCGCACCGAGGCGCAAGCGTCAGCCGGGACGAGCGGGCAAGTTAGCCCGGACAGTGCAAGCCCAGCTCGTTCGGCCTGACGCGGGGCCGGCCGGGGCGGCGGTGGACGATGGTCAGGGCCGCCAGGCCGCGTGGGCGGTGGCGCGCTCGGCCTGGGCGCGCAGGGCCTGGACGGCGCGGGCCGGGTCATCGGCGCCGTAGACAGCCGAGCCGGCCACGAACACATCCGCGCCGGCGTCCGCGCACCGTTCGATGGTCTCCTCGTGCACCCCGCCGTCGACCTGGAGCCAGATCGCGGCATCCCGGCCGCCGACCAGCGAGCGGGCACGGCGCAACTTCGGCAGGACCATATCGAGGAAAGACTGGGCGCCGAATCCCGGCTCAACCGTCATCAGCAGCAGCATGTCGATCTCGGACAGCAGATCGGTATACGGTTCCACCGCCGTGCCGGGATTGACGGCAAGGCCCGCGCGGGCGCCCGCGGCCCGGATGGCACGCAGCGTTCGCACCGGGGCGTGGACGGCCTCGGCGTGGATCGTCACGTTGCGCGCGCCGGCCTCAGCGTACTCCGGCGCCCACCGGTCCGGGTCTTCGATCATCAGGTGACAGTCGAGCGGCAGCGTGGTGTGCTTGAGCAGCGCCTGGACGACGGGCAGGCCGAGGGTGAGGTTGGGCACGAAGTGGTTGTCCATGACATCCACGTGCAGCCAGTCCGCGACGCCAGCGACGGCGGCGGCCTCATCGGCGAGCCTGGCAAAGTCCGCGGACAAGATGCTGGGCGAGATCTGAACAGCCATAATATGCCCGAGTGTAGAGTGCCTGGAGGCCGCCAGATCCCCGTGTGGCGAAAATGTCGTACCTCGGAATTACAGTTCGATACTAGGTTCGATTAGGTACCGATCTGGAGGTTGCTTATGCGTTCAGAACCGTCAAGCGCGCTGCTCGACCGGGTACGAAAGCTGCTGGCGAAGGCCGAGGCCGAGGGAGTGACCCCGCCAGAGGCCGAGGCGCTCACCGCGAAAGCCGCCGAGCTAATGGCTCGTTACGGCATCGACCGGGCCCGGCTGGCCGCGACGCGGCCGGACACCGACCGTCCGGGCAGCCGCGTCATCGACATCTCCAATCCGTGGGCGCAGGTCCGGGCCCATCTGCTGGCCGGGCTGGCCGGCGCCATGCGGTGCCAGTGCGTCCTGCTCAGCACGAACGGCCCGGGGGCGCGCATCCACGTCTTCGGTTATGCGTCCGATCTTGAGCGGGCCGACATCCTGTACACCTCGCTGCTGCTCCAGATGGCCCACGGGCTGACCGCGGCCGTCGTTCCGGCCGGGATCCGCAGCGCCCGGGCCTGGCGGCGGAGCTGGCTGCTCGGCTTCGTCACCGCTGTCATCAGCCGGGTCAAATCCGCCGAAGAGCGCGCGGCCACGAGCGCGGAGGGGGAAACCCACCCGGGCCCGAGCACGGCCCTCGTCCTCGCCGACCGGGCGCTCGTCATCCGCCGTCAGCTGGAAGAGGCCTACCCGGTGACCCGGCGGACGCGCATCACCTACAGCGGCCGGGGCTACAGCGACGGTTACGCTCAGGGTCAGCGGGCCGACATCGGCAGCGCCCGGCTGAAGTCCACCCAGGCGCTCAGCCGCGCTTGAGACCAGGCAACCCCAGGGGCCGCAAGGAGTCAGCCGCGGCGCAACAGGGCGAGGAAGATCGCGTCGGTGCTGTGACGGTGCGGCCAGAACTGGGCAAACCGGGCGTTGCGCGAACCCTGGGAGCCTCTGGATTCGGGGCAGCGCAGGTCGGGGACCTCGGCGAGGACGGCTGGGGCGTCCAGGATCGTCACGTCGTCTCGGCCGTTGACGACGGCGGTGACTACCTCCCGGGTCTCGGCGACGTGCGGGGTACAGGTCACGTAGGCGATCACGCCGCCGGGGCGCACCGAATCGATGGCCGCAGCTAGCAGCTCGCGCTGCAGGACAGCGAGCTCTTTAACGTCCTGCGGGGTCTTGCGCCATCTGGCTTCGGGTCGGCGGCGCAGCGATCCAAGGCCGGAACACGGCACGTCGGCCAGCACCCGGTCGAAGGTTCCTGACGGCCAGGGCACCTGACGGCCATCGGCCGCGACCACGGCGTCGGTGTGGGTGGTCGCGGGCGCGTGCTCGGCTTCCTCGGCTTCCTCGGCGCGGCGGAGGGCGGCCAGGACCCGGCGCGCGCGGTGCGGGCGAACGTCGGAGGCCACCAGGTGCGCGCCCCGGGCGGCGGCCAGGCCGCTCAGCAGCCGCGCCTTACCGCCGGGGCCCGCGCAAAGGTCAAGCCAGAGTCCGTCCGGGCCGGACAGGCCGACCCGGGTCAGGGCCAGCGCGGCCAGCTGGCTGGCCTCGTCCTGGACGGCGGCCCGGCCGCCGGCGAGCAGGGGTGCCGGGTCGCCGCCGGCCAGCCGGAAGCCGTACGGCGACCAGCGCGTTGGTTCGCCTGCGGGCAGGCCCGCGGTGGCGTCGGCCGGATCCGCGGGCGCCAGGGCGAGCACGACATCGGGCCTGACGTTGCCGGCCGCGAGGGCGTTCTCGAGTTCGGCGACGCTGGCGTCACCGAGCGCGTCACGGAACGCCTCGACGATCCAGCGCGGATAGCTGTGCCGGACGGCGAGATAACCGGTCGGGTCCTTCGACCGGTCCGGGGCGACGCTGCCGATCCAGGCCTGCAGGTCGCGGGTGGCCACCCGGCGCAGCACGGCGTTGACGAAGCCGGAGGGCCGCGGGCCGCACACGTCCTTGGCCAGGTCAACCGAGGTCGCCACGGCGGCGTGGCTGCCGACCCTGGTGGCCAGGAGCTGATGCGTGCCGAGCCTGAGCACGTCGCGCACCGGCGGGTCGAGGTCGTCCCGGTCGCTGCAGGCGGCGATGATCGCGTCGTAGGTGCCGCGGCCACGCAGCGTCCCGTAGGTCAGCTCGGTGGCGAAGGCCGCGTCCCGGCCGGTCAGGCCGCGCTCCCTGAGCAGGGCAGGCAGCAGCAGGTTGGCGTAGGCGTCGCGGTCGTCGACCGCGCGCAGCACGTCGTAGGCAGCGCGCCGGGCCGGATCGGCGTGCGGCCGCCCGGTGCGGGGCTGGCCGGTACGGGGCTGGCCAGTGCCGAGCTGGCCAGTGCGGGGCTGCCCGGTGCGGGGCTGGGCCGCCTGAGGCTGCCTGCCGCGGGGCGGCCCGGAACGGGAGGGGCGCGAGCGGCCGGTCTGCTCGGCCATGTCAGGCGAGCCGCACGGGGCCATCGGCCCGAAGGCCGCGGGCCCAGTCGGATGCGGTCATCTGGCGCTTGCCCTCGGCCTGGACATCGCCGAGACGCACCGGACGCGAGCCGGTACCGGCGAACACCGCGTGGCGCTGCGCCAGCAGCTCACCGGGGCCGAGTTCGGGCAGGTCACCGGGGCCGTCCAGCGATACGGGGGCGAGCTTCAGCCGGGCGCCTTCGAACTCGGTCCAGGCGCCCGGCTCGGGGGTACACGCCCTGATCTGCCGGTCGACCACGTGCGCGGGCAGCTTCCAGTCCACCCGCGCGTCGGCCGGGGTGATCTTGGGGGCGAAGCTCACGCCCTCGGCAGGCTGCGGGACGGCCTGAATCGTTCCGGACTCGATCCCGTCGAGCGTCGCGACGAGCAACTCTGCGCCGGAGTGTGACAGCCGCTCAAGCAGCGAGCCGGTGGTGTCGTCGGGGCGCACCGGCTCGGTCAGCACCCCGTACACCGGGCCCGCGTCCATCTCCTTGACCAGAAGGAACGTGCTGGCACCGGTCACGTCGTCGCCGTGCAGGACGGCGTGGTGCACCGGCGCGGCCCCGCGCCAGGCGGGCAGCAGGGAAAAATGCAGGTTGACCCAGCCGTGCGGCGGTATGTCCAGCGCGGGCTGCGGCAGCAGCGCACCGTAGGCGACGACCGGGCAGCAGTCCGGGCCGATCTCCCGCAGCCGGTCGAGGAACTGCGGATCGCGGGCCCGGGCCGGGGTGAGCACCTCCAGGCCCGCTGCCGCAGCCCGCTGGGCCACCGGGCTCGCCTCGACCCTGCGGCCACGGCCCGCCGGGGCAGCGGGCCGGGTCACGACCGCGACGACCTCGTGGCGGGCGGCGAGCAGCGCGTCCAGCGCCGGGACCGCCGTCTGCGGCGTTCCCGCGAATACCAGCCGCATCAGCGCTCACGCCACCTTACGGGCATGTCAGCGGGCCTGGCCTAGCGTCTGGTGCGGGGAAACCCGCACCTGCGGGATGGGGTCGCCCCACCATTCCGCTTCGCGGATCGCCTTCATCGCCGCCTTGCGCTGGGCGGTATCCATCCTGTCGATGAACAAGATGCCGTCCAGGTGGTCGGTCTCGTGCTGGATGCAGCGGGCCAGCAGCTCGGTGCCCTCGATCGTCACCGGGTCCCCGTACATGTTGAACCCCTTGGCCACCACGCCCCACGCCCGCTGCACCGGGTAGACCAGGCCGGGGAACGACAGGCAGCCCTCGTCGTCTTCATCGGTGTCTTGCGACAGGTCGAGCGAGGGGTTGATCAGGTGCCCGGGCTCGTTTTCGTCCACGTGATAGGTGAAGACCCGCAGGCCCACCCCGATCTGGGGGGCGGCAAGGCCGGCCCCGGGCGCGTCCAGCATGGTTTCGGTGAGGTCCTTGACCAGCCTGCGCAGCTCGGCGTCGAAGTCGCGGACCGGCTCGGCCGGCGTACGCAGCACCGGGTCACCGAAGAGACGGATC
>Ga0182030_10016004_pt1 | contig 14652 bp, 21 predicted proteins | sample 812S3MmetaG_FD_121299 | JGI IMG/M metagenome (GOLD analysis project Ga0182030, IMG submission 121299) | Permafrost microbial communities from Stordalen Mire, Sweden - 812S3M metaG (Illumina Assembly) | ecosystem: Environmental > Terrestrial > Soil > Wetlands > Permafrost | place: Sweden... | reverse complement strand
TGGGCGTCGGAGTTCGGTCAACTGGAAGTGGATAGGCCTATAAGCGTAGGGGCCATATTCTTTCCAGGTATTGTTAACGGAGATGACGCAGGGAGTGTAACATGGTACCCACTAATCGCAAGACTCGGCTGCCAGCGCGCACCCGTATTGAAAGCCTGACCCTGCCCAAGAACATCATGGACAGCATCCCGGAACTGGCCACCCCCGAGCCGATTCCGGAAGGCGCCTTCACAGTCGAAGACGCAGCGGCGCACAGCGGCAAGGCCCGCAGCACGTGCGACGCACTCCTCCGCCGTCTGGCGAAGGAAGGAAAACTGAAGAGTGCCCGCCGCGTCGGCACCGGCATGCCCCGCTACTACTGGAAGGTTTGACCATGCAAGTAATCATTAAAACGATCGACCACAAGAAACAGCCGTACGATACGTGCGGCGACTGGCGCTGGGAGAATAAAAAAGGCAAGCCGATCAACCAGACGGAAGCCCTGGCCCGCGCCAACACGGACGACTGCGTACTCCGCATCAACGTCAGCAACCTCGGTAGTTGGAGACTCGAGATGCTCGTGGCTGTCCACGAACTGGTGGAGACGCTGATGTGTCTTCGCGACGGAGTCCTTGTCGAGGACGTGGACGCCTTCGACAAGGCATTCGAGGCCGCCCGTAAGAAAGGTAACCAGGACGAACCTGGCGACGATCCCAAAGCCCCCTACGTCAACCAGCACTGCGTAGCCACCGCCGTCGAGCGATTGCTGTGCGCGCAACTGGGATGCACCTGGGACGAGTACTGCAACGCCGTCGAATCACTGCCGACGATTCCGTCGAAGGAGTAGCCATGGAAAAATCAACATTCGAATCATTCCTGCGCACGCATGTGGAAGACCTGGACCTCCGGGACTTCCAGCTTCACGCGGAACTCGTCAACGGCAAGATGGAGTTCTCCATCAAGCCCCGGCCCTGCGTGGGCCTGTCGCTGGACTTCACCGTCGCCGGCAACACCGTGGAGTTGAAGTCATGAGTGAAACAACGGGATATTCGCACGTGATCGAGGCATCATTCCGGCCCATCGGCCATCGCGTCCTCGTGATGCCCCTGCACGAAGCCACCAAGATGAACGGCGGCTTCTACATTCCAGAGAATGTGCAGGAACGCCCGACGACCGCCGTCGTGATCTCGCTCGGCGCTCAGGGCCCGTTCGACCTCGAGGTCGGCGACAAGGTTCTGCTGCCGAAATCCTTCGCCGCGGAAATTACAATCGACGATGTCGTGCATTGGGTGCTTGACGCCGACGAGATTCTTGCGGTACTCTGATTTCACTACCCGCTTCGCCTCTAGGCTTAAAACGTCGATGCGATCTTAAGGCAACGTGAATCGACACGTGATGCGGAACTGATCAACCGCTAGGGTTTTATTTCTTGTTGCATGGCTCTGCTGAATGTGCTACAGTACATTTCTGCGACGGAAACCGACCTTCGGGTCACAAACGAAAACGAAGCCCCTCGGGGCATGAAGGAGACATGATGGAGAAGAGATTTTGTGCTGTCGACTACGAGACGCTATACGACTCGAAGTCTGAATATTCTTTGAAGAACATGACGTACCACGCGTACGTTAACCATCCCCGGTTCGACGCCTATCTGGTGTCCATCTACGGAAACGATGCCGACGGGAACCACGTCGAGTTCTGTGGCAACCCGAAAGACTTCGACTGGTTGCGTCTGACCGGCGTGACCCTCGTCGCCCATAACGCCAGTTTCGACGGAATGGTCACCAAGCGTCTGATGGAACTCAAGATCATCTCCGATCTGTTCCCCGAACCCGAATGGGTCTGCACCGCGGACATGTGCGCGTTTCTCAAGGCCCCTCGCAACCTCGCGGGCGCGTCGCAATACCTGCTCGGCAAAGCCATGAGCAAGAAGGCCCGCTCCGACATGGACGGGAAGAACTTCCATGACCTCGACGCCGACGCACAGAAAGTCATGGTCGAATACGCCATGCACGACTCCGTGTCCTGCTTCCAACTCTGGGAAAAATATGGCGACAAGTGGCCGGAGCAGGAGCGGTTCATCTCCAAGACCAACCGCGAGTCTGGCTGGCGCGGGGTCTGCATTGACAAGGACGCCGTGGACACCGGCGTCCACATGCTGTCCCTCGTCATCGACAAGGCCACGCAGGCGATGCCGTGGGCGGCGTCCGGCGAGAAGCCCCTGTCCGACAAAATGTTCAGGCAGCACGCCCGGTCGCAGGGTATCGAGGACACGCCGGCATCCCTTAAACGCGACGACCCGGTCATGGTTGAGTGGGTGGCGCGCAACAAGGACAAGCACCCCTTCGTGCAGGCCCGGCTCGACTTCGCATCCGCCAACCCGCATCTTCAACGCCTCCTGTCCCTCAAGACTCTGTTGAGCGACGAGAACGTGGTGCGCTTCGATTTATTTTATTACGGATGTCACACAGGTCGCTCCGCGGCCGGTCGGGAAGACTCCGGAAAAGGGTCCAAGTTCAACGCGCTCAACATACCACGGCAGCCCGTGTTCGGGGTGGACATGCGCGGCATCATCATCCCTCGGGCTGGCTACAAGTTCGCCGTCTACGACCAGGCCCAGATCGAGGCGCGCGTCGTCCAGTGGATCGCCGGTAACGACGAGTTCCTGGACTTCGTCCGTACCGAGGGCGACATCTACCAGGCCTACGCCAAGTTCGTTGGTTGGTTCAAAGGCGTGAACCTCAAGAAGGAAGACCCGGCGCTACGCCAACTTGCAAAAATATGTGTGCTCGGCCTAGGGTATGGTATGTCTTGGGGGAAATTGGTAACCACCGCCGACCGGCCGATGTTCGGAAACCTCAAACTGTCCGAGGAAAAAGCCAAGGAACTGGTCACCACATTCCGGGAAAAGAACTGGAAGGTCAAGGAATTGTGGTACCGCATGCACCGCGATCTCGAGACCAGCGCGGGCCGGCAGGACAAGACCCACGTGATCAAACTCCCGTCGTGGCGCGACCTGACGTTCTACAACCCGAAGTGCAACGTCGTGTACGATGCAAAGTTCAAGAAAGAAGTGCGCGAACTCTCGTGCAGCGTCGGCATGCACCTGCCCCCGGTCAAGATGTTCGGTGGCAAGTTGACGGAGAACACCGTGCAGGCCACCGCCCGCGACACCCTGTTCGCCGGGGCGGAAGCCATCCTGAAAGCCCACAAGGACTGGTTTCTGATCTGGAACATCTACGACGAACTCGTGTTCGAGATCCCCGAGAAGCAGACGGAGGACGCCAAGCGCGAGATCCCCCTGCTCATGAAGACGGCTGCCCCTTGGGCTGCCGGTTGCCCTCTGGATGTTGAAGGCGTCATCGCGGATCGTTACCACAAGTAGGAGACCTCTTCATGTTCTTTTCAATACCCAATCTTAACGCGACCGACGTGCGGGAAATGGAAAAGCCGTGGGAGTATGTCCCGGCAACCCCCGTTCCCTACGATCTTCCCAAGGTCAAGTTCCAGGAATGGTCCCACCAGAACAGCACCCGGCATGCGTTCATCTCCGGCGTGGAAGGCACGTCCAAGCTGGCGCGCGTCAACAAGGATAACCCGCCGGCCCGTATGCACTGCATCATCGTGGACTACGACCGGAAGATGATCGACAACCCGGTGGAGTACCTCCGCAAGAACTGCCCGGGCCCGATCATGCCCCAGTACATCTGCTGGTCACAGTCCGGTAAAGGACGGGCCATGTGGGATATCGAGGCCCCGTTCAACCTGATCTCCTCCGGCCACCACAAGGAACTGATCAAGCGGGCGATCATAGACCTCAAGTTGAATCTCTGGCTGCTCGGCATCGACACGCCGGCGCTGGAGAACGCCAGCCAGTATTACGAGATCGGGCAGAACTGGATGAAGGTTTCCGACGACGTCGTTCCGATGTCCAAGATGTTCGCGTGGGACCTGGTCGCCTCGGAGAAGATCAAGAAGGATATGCAGAACCTGTACCATGGTGTGCAGGTCAACATTCCGATGGAGATCGTGGCCGAGGAAGTCGAGAGGCGGTATCCCGGCCGGTGGTCTGGCAAGTTTGAAGTAGGAGCCCGGGGTGTGCGCTTCTGGGACCCGAACGCCGACAACCCGACGGGCGCGATGGTGACCCCGAATGGTTGCAAAGTGTACACGCCACACGACTCCGGGTTCAAACCGTGGATATCCATCTTCGACGAGAACTTCGTCAGCCAGTACGCGGGCATGTCCTCCCAGGCCATTCTGGAGAACGTGGTTCACGACGGCGACAAGTACTGGGTTCGCGACCCCGGAACCGGCCGGTGGGATTACAAGAAGGATGCGAACTTCAACATCTGGCTGGGCGATCTTGGGTTCGACTCCCGTCGCGGGAAAGACGAGAAGCTGTCAGAAGTTGACAGGAAGAAGCACGAGATCATGACCAAGAACCGCGTGTCCATTGCATGCGAGATGATCTATCGCCCGCCGGGGCCGATCGTTTACATGGGCGAGCCTGTGCTCAACCTGACAAACGTGAAGCCCACGCAGCCCGCCGTTGCCGACTGGACCGTGACACCTACGTGGGACGAAGCGCGCAAGCACTTCCCGTTCATCTGGCAGGTACTGACCAGCATGTTCGTGGACAAGGATGTGCATGTCGCCGCCGAGGACCCCGAGAACGACTACGACAAGGAGATCTCCAACCTCCAGACGATCGCGCCGCCAGAGGACCCCGTGGAGTGTTCCACCAACGACACCAAGAGGCATCAACTCTTCGTGTTCCTCGCATGGCTGCGGCGGTACTACAAGGGCGCGCTGTCCAGCAATCCGGTCAAGGGGCAGGTCATGTGCATCGCCGGCAAGGTCAGCCGCGGCAAGACCTGGTTGATTCAAGTGCTGATGGCCAAGTTGATGGACTCAGCCGGCCGTGGGTACGCGGATGGCGCCGCCGTCCTGATGGAGAACGACCAGTTCACGGGGGAGATTCTGCGCACGCCCCTCGTCGTGCTGGATGACCCGCCCAACAGCCACACGTACAAGGAACAGGAAAAGACCATGGCCAAGGTCAAGCGTCTCGTGGCCAACGGGTCCCTCCGGTTCAACGAGAAGTACATGAAGTCCGCGATGGCGGAGTTCGTGGCGCGTATCGTGATCACCTGCAACATCGACCCCAAGTCGTTGAGTGTCCTGCCGGACACCAACTCGTCGAACGGGGACAAATACATCCTGATCAAACTGGCTGCCCGTGTCGCCCGCTTCTACAAGACGCAGGCCGAGACGTACCGCCAGACGATGGCGGAACTGCCGTACTTCGCGCGGTGGCTGCTGGATTGGAATCCCCCGGAAAGCGTCACGGACGATGGACGCTGGGGTGTGGTCAGCCACCACCACGCGGAACTGACCCGCACGATCGGGGCCCAAGGAACGCAGGGCGTGATCTGCTCCGTGATCGACACGGCGCTGAGCGACGATTCACAGACCGGGGAGTCTGGCGAATACTGGGAAGGCACGACAACCCTTCTCTACGAACTGCTGGTGAAGACTGCACCGGCGTCGATGCGGCAGTTGGGCGTCCACGCCGTTGGTGGCGTGCTGGCCGGACTGGCAAGTAAAGGCGCGCCGATCGGCGGCGCCGTGGACAGGAAGACGAGAAGCACAACCTGGAAAATCAAGCGCGGGGTACCGATTGCGTCCCTGTGCGAAAAGGAGACGAAATGAACGAAGAAATCAAACCTGTCGCATGCCCGGCATGCGTGATCAAGCATCTGAGCGCCGCCCTGACGTTGATCTACGACCACCGGTACCTGCTGAAGGACAACTCCAGCGGAGCGGAAGTAACCGAGTACGCCGCCCTGGTGTGCCGTGCCGCCATTCTCGCCCAGGAAGCCAGTCACGGGTATCCGCTTCACCGGTTCCTTGCCGAAGGTCTCCTGTCCCGCGCGGAAGCGATGTGTGATACAGAACCCACCCCGCCGGTGGACGTGGCCCGCATGATACGGGACTACCGACTGTCGTACGGAAAACGCGGAGACTGGACAACCTTGGACGAGTTGTGCCGGAAGTTATTTGATTGGCGCGCCGTGGTGGTTGCCAACCTGCATGAAGCCTTCCGGGAGATGCCTGATGGCGATACCAACCGGCAAGGACTCTGCGTCGTGGCAATGAAGGCCCATACGCTATTCACCCCCCACGACGCCGAATACTGTCGCCGGCTCATCCTGGGACTGCTGCAAGACGTCGAGTCTACCTACGAACTGACCCCCGAAGCGTTCAAGGAGAAAGCATGAAATCATGCATCGGATTTGACCCCGGCCCGAACGGCCTGTGTGCTTTTGCCAAAGTCACGTTTGACGTGAACTGTCACAAAGCGACAGTTTCTAACGCCTACTATGGCCCCCTCCGGGGCCTTCATCCCATCAACTTCCACATGGACCCGGGCTTCATCGGGTTCGCCATCGAGCGGGTGTCGAACTACGGCAGCATCGTCGGGGACACAACGTTCTCGACCTGCGTCACGGCCGGTCGTATCGTGGAGAAGTGCTACGGGTTCAACTCAACCCAGTCTATCCCCGAGCCGATCTACCTCGTGCCCAACTGGGTCTGGCGCCTGGCCCTATGCGGGACCATGAAGGCCAGCAACAAGGAAATCCGGGCGCGCCTGACCGAGTTGATCGGTGAAGTTGGCACCCCCAAGAACCCCGGGCCGCTGCTGTGCATCCGCGGGGAAGACGGGGAACACAAACGTGACGCCATCGGCCTGGCCCTCGGGTGCTTGATGCGTGAAGTGAGCCGGGGACAAACAGTGGAAGAATTCAGGTACACACCATGATTAAAACACTCGACGACATCCGGAAATCCATAGACCTGCTCCGGGTATCCGGGAACAGGCAGAACAACGAACGTGTTGACAGGCTGCTGAAAGCCGTGGATAATCTCATCAAGAAGGAGAAGACCGATGGACACAGCAGTGACCCGGTGGCCCACCGTCCACGGTGACGGGAGCGTCACCCTCCCCGAGGACAAGGTGGAGGACGTTGAACTTTTCAAGGACATAGACAACCAGGAACTCCGCTTGCAAGCGTACGTCATGTACATGCATGACAAGCGTCCGGCGGAGATATGCACGGAACTGGCAGTATCCCGGCATGTCCTGACCCGCTGGATATCCAAGGGTAACTGGGCGGCCAGGATGAAAGGTCTCCGGGAGACCCGCAAGGAAGAAGAGCGGGTCGCCATGGAAATCTTCCGCGGCGAAGAACGCCTCGCGGAAGCCAAGGATCAACTCAAAGCCGGCCGCCGGATGTCCGAGATCGTCGAGAGCGCCATGGAACGGTACGCCGACCACGGCAAACCCGACGAACTGAAGAAGCTCGCTGATGCCCTGGCGCAGTCCCGGGTGGTCACCAGCCGCGCGGTGGGTCTGTACGACCAGCCGACGGTCGAACAGCAGGCGGATGAACTGCCAAAAGGCGTGCAAAAGGCCCCGTCTTGTGTTGTAATTGTGACTCAACAGCCGGGGGCGGCACCCATCGACGTAAAAGTCACAGAAATGCCTTGACCTCCCCGGCCCAATGTGTAAGACTGAAATCGACATGTCACTCTGTCTTTTAGTCACGTGTGTGATTAAACGGCAGGCAACCGCAAACCCATATGGGAGAATCAAGATGAAGTCACTTCGCATCCTGGCAGCCGTTGCTGCCACAATCCTCGTTGCCGGCCTGCTTCGCGCGGACCCCGCAACAGACAGGCAGCGCATCGACCGCCTCGACTCGTATACGATCCAGACTCACCTGTTCAAGTCTGACCAGGTGCAGTTGCCGTTCGCCACGGTGAACATCTATACGAACTACTCGGTGGTTATCGCCCCGACAACCGTGACCACGACCAACTACGACCCCAACGGCCCGGGCATCAACGTAGCGGTTACCAACATTAACATCCAGGCGGCGTTCTCTTCGTCTGGCACCCTGACCTACGTGACAAACACGTACATCGGTGTGGCGTTTAAGGGTACGAACATCCTGTCCATCACCACGAATATCGTGTTGGGTGCGACAAATTCGTTCAGCAATACCCTCCCCACCACCGGCCTGATCGGATGCCTGGTCAAGTCGAGCATAACGACCAATGGAGCGGTTGCGATCGCCAACATAGGCGTTCCGCCTTCACCGACTCCGTACGGCCTGTCCTTCACAGTCGTGAACGGCGGACCTTCAAACGTGCTGGTCTACACGGGTGCGAATGCACTTCCAGCGACCACGTACTACAACCTGGCCGTCGGGGCGGTTCTGAAAATGACCCCCGTCAGCGCCACGCAGTGGTCCGTGTACCAGGCAAAGTAAACTCGGAAACGAGCGTTCAGAAAAAAAAAGACCGACCGGAGTAATCCGATCGGTCTTTTTCGTTTTTTCAGAATACTTGTGCGAGGCCTTTGGTCTCGATCATCAGGCGCTCTTCGCGCCCCAGTTCATCCACGCCGTCTGCCTTGAGGTTATCCTCGTCATGCAGGACAACCTCCGCGGGCCCGCCGTCCGTGTAGACGGCGCATAGAACGCCGCCTGATATGTGAATCACGATCTTCATGCCTGTCTCCTTACGGCACCCTGTTGGTCAGGTACCCTGGGTACACCAGCAGGACCTTGAAGTCCTCGGCTACCATTCCTTTGTTTGCATTGACCGCCCCGGCCACGCCGAGCTCGACAGCCCGCTGGGTGACTTCCAGACGTGGCACGGACGCGGGTACTTCGACCCACGCTGTGTAGAGGCCCTCGGGGGCCTCCGCCGGGTCGAAGCTTGGGTACATGAACACCACGGTGAACTTGTAGAATCCCCCGCTCACTTGCGGCTCCTTCCGAACACGACCTCGGAACCTTCCAGTCCCAGGGCCTCTTCCGCAGCGTCCTGGACGCCGTTTAACAGTTCGATGAGACCCTCCGCACGCGGGTCTGCGGCGAGTCCAAGCAGGAACTTCTTCTGCTCCTGCAACAGGGCGAAGTCAACGACCAGCAGGGTGGCGCCGACGAGTATCTGGCGAGTACGGTTCGCGCTCATTGTAGGTGTCTCCTTTCGTTGTCTACCGGCGTCAATGTTCGTTGAAGACGACGCCTTTTCCGGGTTTCAGGTTCCAGCATAACCGACACGTCTCGCAGTTGCCCGGGCACGGTTTGCATTTCTTCGGGGCCGGGCGTTCCGTCTTCCGCAGGTTGACCCAACTGAACGGGAAACCACAGGCGACAAACCCCCAGAACGTACCTTCCTCGTATCCCGGCCACCCACTCAGTACGAGGTTGAGGTTCTTGACCCCTTCCGGGGCGTCAAGAATCGGCATCTCGGGGTCCGTCCACCGCTTGGTGAACGCGAGGAACCGCACCTTCGGGTTCTCCGCCGCCACCCGCCACATCATCTGGAGATACGCAGGGTCTGGGATATCCCCGGCCACATGCCACCGGAAGAACATGGGCTTCCGCTTGGCGATCTGAACCAAGAGCGTCTGCTCGAACCGCGCGGGGTTCTGCTTCCACAACATCGTGTTGCAGAGCCAGCGCTTCATGGCGGTCGGAGCATAGCCCATCGTCTTGATGGCGTAGCACGTGCGACTGCACGGCACTTGTGACGGGCAGGTGATGCCAGGCAACAGGGACACATTCATGGTCCCGCCGATCTTGCTGTTGCCGTCGGAGACCAGGCGATCCGTGCGGGTCAGCCAGGTATCGGGTTCAAAGATGGGGGCGTCTGTGATTGGTTTCTTCATCGTTTTCCTTTGTAATAGAAGCACCCCGGCACTTGACATGCCGGGGTGCGTTGTGCGCCCTGTTCAGCTTGTCAATCAGGCCGGGACATCGTCGGGCTTCACGTCATCATGGTCGGCCACGCGCGCGGTCATCAGACCGGGCAGCATGTCCGCGAGAACCTGGACGGCTTCCGCACTGAGTTCGGCGGGAACCGGCCGGCCTCCGGCATCCGGGATCATCTTGCGCTGGAGCGTAGGCATGACCAGGTCGCGGGTCTTCCGCTTCACGTTCTCCGTGTGGAGCGTGAAGACGCAGGTGAACAGTTTCGCATGGCTGGGGTTGACCCCCTGCTTGCGACCCTGCAGGATCTGCGTGTTGCGGATGGTGGTGTCGAACCGCTCGAAGAGCAGCTTGTCCGCGGAGAAGATCGCGGGACACCAGAAGCCGTCGGGGCCGAGGTCGAAGATGAATCGCTCTTCGCCATCCGGTTCGCCGCTGGCATTCACCACGGGCCACTCCGGCTGCTTGATCAGCACCTGCAGGTCGATGGCCGGGGCCACGTTCGGGGGCGTACGACTGCCTTCCGGACCGGTCCAGTTCGGCTCCATGCCCGCGTCAATCGCTTCGGCCACCGTGGCCCAGCGACGCGGCTGGACGCGGGCTGCGTTCATGTCGCCCGTCAGCCACTCCTTCATGTACCGCATGGCCGAGATGATGACCACCTCAACCTTCTGGTACTTCGGGGGCGTGCTGCGCGAGAGGATGCGGGCCTTACGGTCCACAACCAGGTCGCCCGGGTTATACCCGGCGGCTTGAAGCCCGCCTACCCCGTAGGCGAGTTCCAGGCGCTTCAGTGTCATGCGTCCGGTTTCCCCCGTAACCAATCCGAGCTCGACATCGTCGGCGCGGGCCATTGCGGTACTTGCCGCAGGGCGTGTGGGGGCTAATGCTGTTGTTTCCATTGTGTACTTTCCGTCTTGGGTTATTGCTAACTGGGTTTGATTCCTTTTTCCTTTGTAGTAGTTGGTTTACTTTGTATTACGGGGCAATAGCCCTGGCCTCGTCGAAGAGTTGCTTCAGGCTCTTCTTCGACACGCGGGAGAGATGCTTGGAACCTGCACCTTCCGCGAGCAACCCGCTGAGTTGCTTCTGCAATTCGACCTTGACGTCCGAGGCGTCTCCGCCCGCAACCGCCGAATAATCTTCCGACAGTTGTTTCAGGCTGAGATTCGAGGCCCCCATGATCATGTCCAGGGGCACGCCAAACGACAGGAGACGATTCATCGCCTCCGCCCGGTGCTCCTTCGGAAGCCCGGCGATTCCCGGACGGCTGACCAGTTTGTAACCAAGGGGCGCATTTCCCCCGGCCTTTACAAACTTAGCGTCGTCCTTCTTGACCCCCTCGGCAAAATCAAGGAGCCAGTCGGCAACGTACCGCCGCACGGAGCGGGCTTTGTCCGTTGTCGGGTGGAGCAGGTCACCGAAAGAGATCGGCAACCCCGCCTCCGCGGATATCGGGACCACCAGCGCGTTCTGTGCCGTGCATTTTCCCGGCCACTTGCACAGGTGGCACACGGGGCCCGGGCGCCCCGGCACGAAAGGGTTCTCGGCGTCCGCGTACAACGCACGCATCTGCTCGAGAATCCTTGGCAAGTCCGCCCGCTGGTAGATCGTGTTCTGGCGAACCTTCGCCTTCGGCACGATGATCGTGACCTCGATCTGCTGGCACTCCGGGAACATCTCGAAGCAACCAACGGCATAAGCGGTTAACTGGGCGTCGTTCTCCCCGGCCACCAGTGTGAATTTCCAGTCGCACAGGACCAGCATCTCCTTGCTCCCGGCGACAGGCGCCAGCAGCAAGTCCGCCGTGCCCTGCTTCGCGACACTGGACTCCGGGACCGTGACTTCGGCCCCGATGATCTCGCCTCCGGCATCCAGGATGCCCTGAATGGACTCCCAGCACCACGCGGCATAGACCTTGGCAGGACCCTCCGGCAGGGCCGCCAGGGCCGCGGCGTGGTCGTCCGCCTTGGCTACCCGCTCCATCTCTGCGTGGAAGTCCGTGCCCTCCTCAGCAGCCTCGTCCATCTCCTTGGGCGGGGTCTCAGTCCTCACGAATCGGGGGCACTGGGAGATGGCGGATAAGTGACTGGGTCGGAATTTGATCATGGCGACTCCCCCGGCTCCTCGATGCCCAGGATTTTCTCCGTCCGCCTCTTCAGGCGAATGAACTTCCGGATGGCCTCCACCTGCTTTTGTACGAGCAGTCCTTCGCCGGACACCCCGACGTACAGTTCCCCACTGAACGTCACGTCCTGGTCCATCATCCGCTTGCCGTCGCAAACGGACACGCCAGGTCCGTAGCCGCCGCCGGTACCCCATTCATGCAGGAACGGGACCCCCAACTCGGCGGCCTTGTCCAGCTCTGAACAAAGCCCGTAATTGGCCTCGCTGCATGTGGCGACAATCAGTTTTGGATCGTCCGACTCGTCCGAGTCCCACCACTTAGCATCCCGGGATTCCCCGAGAGCTTTCGCCATTTTGTTCGCGTCCGATTTCCGAAACGTAGTCTTGGTATAGCACCGGTCACTCACGGTTCACACTCCCTTGATCTTGCGTGACTTGACTTCCTCGATCACAATCGGGGTCGTACGGACGGTTACGAGACAGTACGTTCCCGCGCCGAGGGTCTTCACGAAGGCTTGAAGCTCCGCCATCGTACGATACCCGTTCTCCGAACCCGGCACGATCCCCAGCGTGGTACGAACGGTACCGGCATCGTCGCGCGGGTCGTTGTGAACGAACGGCGGTTCGGTCACGAAGTACCGCTGCGCCACGGCCTTCTTGGTCTTCTGCTTGGGCGGGATGCCCGGCAGGTCCGGTTGATTTTCTTCGCTCATGTTTTCTTACTTTTCCTTTCTTCCTGGCACTTGGGGCACAACGTGATAACCCAACCGGCCACGGTTGGCGTTGCGCCCGTCGTTCCGCATTTCTCACACACAATGTGAGACATGAAGTCACAAACGTAGAGGGCTTCGTCAATGAGGCGAACAACCCCCTCGTAAGCCGGCATGGTTCCTGCCCCGGTCCACCCAAGGGTTTCTTTCTCGACGTACGACTCGCCGTCCAGCGAGGTGCGGTCTTCGCTCCATCTCGGTCCAAACTCGACATGGTGGTATGCACGAATCGTTCCGTATTTCTCCTTGACCTGGTCGAACACGCACGTAGCGTCGTACTTCTCCCGGATATCCATCAACCGTCCGCAGAGCGCGTCGATCAGGTGGTACCATCCATCCGAGCACTCGATGCCCCAGCACATGCATGTCGCAGCCATGTCCTTGTGCCGTTCCTTGAAGAGCGGTTCGTATTTGTCAAACAATGTCTTTTCTAGTTCTTCTGTCATGGTATAAGATCCTTGTCGTTGATTGCCTCGATATTTCCCAGCTTCCTCTGAAGAGCCTTGTGTATTTTCTCTTCGCACGTACCCGCGGCTAGTACAAAGGTCTGCGTTACCGGCGTCCCGCCTGTACGGCGGATGCGCCCCAATGCCTGGACCGTTTCGCTCGCAGACCATCCAGGTGTGAGAAACGAAACCCGCGGCCTTTCCTGTCGCACGTCATGGAGCGATACGGCCACGCCGCCCGCCTGGATCATGCAGAGACACACGTGCGTCTTGTTCTGCTGGAACTCGTCGATGTTCGTCTGCCGCTGCGTCGAATTCTGATCCCCGTGGATTGTGGAGATCGAGGCCTTGCCTTTCAGCGCGGCTTCAAGTCTCTCCAGGACGCTTCGGAAATTCAGGAAGACTACGATGGACTTTCCTTCTTCCAATGCATCCACAACCAACTCCGCCAGTAATTCTGTTTTACACCACTCCGCGCGCTCTCTCGCGTGCAGAATGGCGGTCAACTCGTGCGTGCCGTCGGACTTCATACGCTCTTCCATCTCCTCGTACGCCCGCTGAACCGTGCCGGTGGACTCCTTGTCCAGATCGAACAAACGGCTCTCGACAAACGATTCGGGGAATCCCGGTATCTGGCTGACCGGGAGATAGAGCATCCTCTCCCCGATCTTCTCGCGTATCGCGGCCATGTGTTTCTGTGCCGCTTTCGCGTTCTTCGTGAACGCCATGCGAACCCCTCCGTTGGGCATCGCCTGTGTGAAGCATCCATGGGCCAGGCAGAAGCGCCGGTATCCGCCGGTGCTGAAATCGTGTAATCCGGCTGCGTATCCGATCGCCCGTAGTTTCAACGGCGAGTCGGCGATTGTAGCCGACATGGCCAGGATCGGAACTTTCCGGAAATGCAGACGGGCAAAAGCCTTTGTGGCCAGGCTGTCGGGGCCCGAACAGCTTTTGTGGGGCTCGTCCCACACCACTGCGCAGCCCTCCGGCAACGACCACTGGTTGCCATCGTACCAGGGACACCGCCCGAGACTGATGCGCTCGGGGTTTATCGTACCAACCAACTGACTGGAGAGACCCATGTCATCCGCTACGCGATGCCACGCCGTCAACGCCGCCTTGGGCGCGATGACCAGGGCCTTGCGACCCAATGCCTCCAGTGCCGCCAGCGCAACGTAGGTTTTTCCAGTGCCGGTCCCGCAAGCGTTCAGGAAAAGTCCACTCTTCCAGACGTTAACGATACTTTGTTTCAGAGGCTCCTGCCACGGCAAAAGTGTAACGGGCATGCTGCTTCCTTTCGTTGAGAGTATCCCCGATCGGGTATGACGACCGGGGATACTGGGATGGGATTGCTACCCGCGGAGCGGGACTTCCTCGTCTTCCGCGACCTCGAGGTCCGGGTCGAAGAGTTTGGTCATCTCCGACAGGACCTTGTACTCGCACACGCGGCACTTGCCCGCGGCACTGTCCTTCGGAACCGACACGACGTTGGCCGGGTCGATCTTGACCTGCACAATACGGCTGCTGTCCTCCGACAGACGA
>Ga0182030_10016003_pt1 | contig 14652 bp, 13 predicted proteins | sample 812S3MmetaG_FD_121299 | JGI IMG/M metagenome (GOLD analysis project Ga0182030, IMG submission 121299) | Permafrost microbial communities from Stordalen Mire, Sweden - 812S3M metaG (Illumina Assembly) | ecosystem: Environmental > Terrestrial > Soil > Wetlands > Permafrost | place: Sweden... | reverse complement strand
GCGCGGACGGGTGCCTTCGGGTGCCTGCTGCTGTTGGGTCATACCGGATGATTTATTCAGCGGGGGGCGCGGCCCCCCGGCGCTGAACTTCCGGGCCTATAGGTTTTCCTCGTGGACGAAGGAGTGACAGCCCATGATCGCACCCGATCTCAAGAACGACGCCAAGATCACCGTGCTCAATCCCATGGGGTACCCGCCGGAGATCACGCGCAAGTCGGCTGCCCCGCGCCCCGAGAGCCTCAATGGCAAGACGGTGTATCTCGTCGACTGCCGCTTCGATGATTCGATCGAGTTGCTCAAACAAGTCCAGGCGTGGTTTGCCGAGCACATGTCGGGCGTGTCCACGAAGATCATCTCGCTTTCGGCCTATTACGGCCATGACGATCCGGCGACGTGGGAAGAGATCAAGAAGAACGGCGACGCGGCGATCGTCGGCGTCGGTCACTGCAGCACGTGTGCGCCGGCCGTCGCGACCCACGCGATCACGATTGAAACGAAGTACGGCGTGCCCGCCGTCGCGATCCACACCGACAAGTTCGACAAGGTCGTGAAGTCGGTGCGGAAGATGGGCGGCTTGGCTGACGCGCCGACGGTGTTCGTGCCGCAGCCCGTCATGGGCAAGTCGGCGGCCGAACTGCGTGCCTACGTGAACGGGACCGACCCGATCACGGGACGTCCGGTGATGCTCGAGATCGTGGAAGCGCTGACGACGCAGTTGAGCGCCGCGTAAGTGATCGAAGCAAAGGGCTCGACGCCGCGTTTGGTCGAGCCCGCAACCGAAGACGAACTCCAGCAGCTCTTTCTCGATAACAACTGGACCGACAAACTGCCGATCGTTCTTCCCACCGAAGAACGGGTCGCGGCGATGCTGGCGCACACGAGCCATAAGCCGCAAGAGATCGTCGGCCGCATGCAGCCGACGGCCAATCGGGGCCTGTGGGAATACACGGTCGAGAAAGTCGCCGTCAACGCCGTGATGTCGGGTGCGAAGCCCGAGTACTTCCCGGTGATTCTTGCGCTCGCCGCATCGGAAGTGACCGCGCGCGGCAGCACGTCGAGTTCGGGCGCGGCGATGGTCGTCGTGAACGGCCCGATTCGCCACGAGATCAACATGAATTCGGGCATCGGCGCGATGGGGCCCTACAATCACGCCAACGCTACGATCGGCCGCGCCTACGGTCTGCTTTCGCAGAACTTACAAGGCGGCTCGGTGCCGGGTGAGACCTTCATGGGATCGCAAGGCAACAACTACACTTACAACAACATCACGTTCGCCGAGAACGAAGAGCGCAGTCCGTGGGAGCCGCTGCACGTGCAGAAGGGGTTCAAGCCCACCGACAGCGTGGTGAACATCTTCTACGGATGCCGCTCGACGACGTTTTGTTTGGGCTTGCGCGAGAAGTACTGGCGCGAACACGTCAAGGACATGCTCGCCGGCGTCGACTCCAACACGCCGCCGTGCCTACTGCTCGATCCGATCACCGCGCAGCAGTTCATCGATCGCGGCGGCTTCGTGAAGAAGGCCGACCTCATTCGCTGGATCTACGAAACCGCGACGATGCCCGCCGGCCGGTATTGGGACCTGCAGCTCGTGCAGAACTACGTCTACCCGTGGGCGACGTTCGGCCGCGAACCCGAGGCGACGATGCTCAAGGCCAAGGATGACGAGCTGATCAACGTGTTCCAGGAGAAGAACATCAACGTTGTGGTGGTCGGCGGCGAAGCCAACGGCTACTGGCGCATCATGGGCGCCACGTACCGCAAGTCCGTTTCGATCGACGACTGGCGCTAGCGCCAGTAGGGGGCGGAATCGGTAACGATCTGCTCCGTATCGAACGGTTGTTTTAGCGCACCGTATTTCACCGCGGTGTCGATGCCCGGCTGAAGCAGCGCACGCGTGAGCTGCTCGCCGTACGTTGCGCGCGTCATCGTCGCGAAGAGGGCGGGATCGATGCCGGCGGCGGGACCGAAGATTTTCGCGGTGTCGGCGTGATGCGTGTTGGCAAAGTGCGCCGTTTCGCGCATCGCGGCCACAAACCGGCGCGTGGCATCGGGATTCACCGTCGCCCACGCTTTGGAAATGACGAACACCGAACTGATCCAGGTGGGCGCGATGGCGGCGAAGGCATTCCCGAGAATCTCGACGTCGGCTTTGCCCGGGGTGAGGAGCGGCTCGCCGAGCATCGCCGCGTCGATGCGTCCCTGTTTGAGTGCGGCGATCATGCTCGATTCGGGAAGTTCGACGAAGTGCACGGAGTGCGAATCGCCGCCGTTCTTGTCGATCCACGTTTCCGCGCCGAGCTGAAGCGTGCCGCCGAGGGTCGTCGTGCCGATGATCTTGCCGTTGAGATCGGCGCCGGTGCGCAGCTTCGTGTTGCCGCGCGCCTTCACGAGGGAAACGTTCTCGCGGTCGTTCACGGCCTCGTCGGCCGGCGCGATGACGATGATCGGGATGCCGCTTTGAATTGCCGCCACGGCGGAGGTGATGTTGGAGAAGCCCGCTTCGAGCGAGCCTCCCGCCACGGCCGCGATGACCGCACCGCCGCCGTTGTACGACGTGACCGTCGCGTCGATGCCGTATTTCTTGAAGATGCCGGCGCCTTGCGCGAACAACGGCTCGGCGCTGCCGTCGGCGAAGCCCAGCATCGCGATGCGCATCGGCGTCAGGGTCGTTTGCGCGAGCGCGCTCGCCGGCAGCAACGCGGCGAGCACGAACATGACGATGAATCGCATCATGCGTTGAGCCGCTGCAAATAGCGCCACGCGGCGACCGCGGCGGTTGCGCCGTCGCCGGCGGCAGCCGCGAGCAGCCGCACGGAGTGCGCCCGGATGTCACCGGCGGCGAAGACGCCGTCGAGCGAGGTCTGCATCATCAGATCGGTCGTGATGTGACCGGCGGCGTCGAGCGCGACGAGGCCGCCGAGAAAAGCCGTGTTCGGTTCCAGTCCGACGAAAACGAAGACCCCGGCGAACGGTTCTTGGTGCACGTCGCCGGTTGCGACGTCCCGGAGCCGCACGGCCGAAACCGCGTCGCTGCCGAAGATCTCTTCGACCGTCGTCGACAAGCGGATCTCGATCTTGCCGGTGCCCGCGGCGTGGTCGATCAGCCTCTGCTGCGCGCTGAGCGCCGCCCCGCGATGCATCACCACGACGTGGTCCGCGAACTCCGTCAGCACGATCGCCTCGTCGATCGCCGCGTCGCCGCCGCCGATCACGCACACGCGGCGGCCGCGGAAGAAGGGCCCATCGCATGACGCGCAGTGCGAGACCCCGCGCCCGGCGAGTTCCGCTTCACCGGGAATGCCGAGGTTGCGCAGCGTCGAACCGGCCGCAACGATCACGGCCCGCGCGCGCAGGGTCTCCGCGCTGCAGGTGAGCAGCCGCTGCGGTCCGTCGACCGCGAGCGATTCGACGGTATCGAGGATGAACTCCGCGCCGGCCGCATCGGCCTGTTCGTGGAAGAGCGGACCGAGTTCGATCCCCGCGATGCCTTCGGCGAAGCCGGGCATGTTGTCGATGCGCTTGGCGTTGATGATCTGACCGCCGGGTCCGAGTTGTTCCACCACCGCCACGCGCAAGCCGAACCGGCCGCCGAACATCGCTGCGGTGGCGCCGGCTACCCCGGCGCCGACCACGATCAGATCGAAATCACGCACGTCTTACTTTAACGGTTTTCCGCCCGGTTCGCTCGAGGCGACCCAGGTTTTCTTGGCCGGATCCCAGCGGCACACGACGATGGCATCCAGGCCGATGCCGCGCTGGCTGCCGTCGGTGTAGTCGTAATACCCGTCGGAACCCGGGAAGTGTTTGAGGCTCTCGATGTAGTCGAGCACTTGCTTTGAGCTCGCGTTCGTGCCGACGTGTTTGAGCGCGTCGATGATCACGAGCGTCGGATCCCAGGATTGGCTGTTGCCGACGTCCGGATCGATGCCTTGCGCGTTGAAGGCCTTGTAGAAGAGCTGCTGCGCATCGCGCACGGGACCCTTCGGCGTGATGTCGCGCGAGATGAAGCCCGGCGCGACGAAGTAGATCTCTTTCGGCAGGATCGCGGTGTACTGGTCCATCTGCGCGTGAATGACGTTGCCGAGACTCGACATCACCGGCAGATCGTCGAGGCCGGCATCTTTCAGAGCGCGCAAGACCGTCGCGGTCGACGTCCCGACCGTGGCATCGATGATCACGTCGGGATTGAACGATTTCATCTTCGCGACTTGCGCGGCCACGCTCGTGTCGTTGGGCGCGAAGTGCTCGCGATCGAGCAGCTTCAGCCCCGGGTACTTGCCGGAGTTGTACTCATCGACCCAGCGGCCTTCGGTATCTTGCCCCGTCGCGTCGGTGGATGCGATGAGCACCGCGTTCTTCCAGCCCTTGGCTTCGAGGAACGTCATCTGCGCCTTCGCTTGATCGTTGCTCGACGATCCGCCGGAGAAGAGAAAGCTGCCGGCGGCCGGATGCAAGGTGGGCGCGAAGCAATACGTGACCGGACCGTTGTTCGCGGTTACGAGCGGCTGCACCGCGAGACACGAGGCGAGGTACGTCGGCCCCAACATCACGTTGGGTTTCTTCGCGATGATGCCGCTGGCGATCTGGACGGCTGTTGCGGGGTTGGATGCGTCGTCCTGGATCACCATCTTGATCTGCTGACCCTTGATCCCGCCCGATTTGTTCACGATCGTCTCGATCGCCCGGACCGACGCGGCTTCGGCCTGACCGATGAACGCGAACGGACCCGTGAGCGAGACGATGACGTTGATCTCGAACGGCTCGGCCGCGCGGCTCGGCGCGGCTTGCAGCGGGATGACGAGCGCGGCGACGGCCGCAGCCGCAACGAAAACGCGGCGAAGCGAACGATAGTTCAAGACAAGACCCTCCGGGCTTCGGCCCTTCGCGCTCGTTTGGAAGATTCCGGCGAAAATAAATCCCATCCCCGTAAGAATCTGCCAAAGCTGGAACGAAGGCCGACATATGAAAGCGCTTGCTATCGTCCTCGCCCTGCTGCTCGTTCCCATGGCAGTACGCGCCGCCGATCATCCGGATATGTTCGTTTTGAGCTCGCCGGATTTTGCCGACAACGGCTTTCTGAGCGCCCCGAACGCCGGCAAAGGGAAGAGCCCGCGCGGACCGTGGGCGTGCGGCGGCGCGGACGTCTCGCCGGCGCTGACCTGGTCGCACGCGCCGAAGGGGACGAAAACCTACGCCGTCATCATGGACGACCCCGACGCCGCGTCGGGTCGCGGCGGCACCCACTGGATCGCCTACGACATCCCGGCCTCGGTGACCAAGTTACCGCGCAACGCCGGCAACGGCGAATCGAACCTGCTCGTCAACGGCGACAACGGCTCCACGTTTGCCTACCACGGTCCGTGCGCCGAGCCGAATGCAAAATCGCATCACTTCCTCTGGATGGTCTTCGCGCTCGATCTTCCGGTCGGCTCGTTGCAAGCCAACCTCACGCAAGCGCAGTTCATGGCGCGGATCAAAGGCCACAACCTCGCCGAGGCAAGCCTCGTCTCGCGTTATATGCCGCGTTCGAAGTAATCGTTCACATTCCACCGTACATTGAGCGCGGCAGGAATCACGTAGCGTAACGCTTGATGCAGACGCATGCGGCGTTTTGGTTCTAATCCTTTCGAACTCGGGCTCTTTTCGTTCAACGTGCACAACGGAATGGCGCATCTGAACGGCGAGGTTTGGGACGCAACTTGGGAACACAACGTCACCGCCGCGCGTATGGCCGAAGAAGCTGGTCTCGAGTTCTTGCTACCGCTCTCGCGCTGGCAGGGTCAGCGGGGCTACCCGGCTGAGAGCGACGATCAAGGCGGTTCCTTCGAAACGATAACGTGGGCGTGCGGTCTGCTGGCGGAGACGAAGCGGATCGCGGCGTTCGGCACGCTGTCCGTGGCGTACGTCAATCCGGTGTTCGGCGCGAAGCAATGCGTGACGGCGCATCACATCGGCAGCGGCCGCTTCGGGCTCAACATGGTGTCGGGCTCACATCCCAAAGACGGGCTGATGTTCGGCGTGCCGTCGGGTCACCACGATAAGGATTACGATTACACCGAAGAGTGGGTGACCATCGCAAAACGGATTTGGACCGAGAAGAAGCCGTTCGATTTTTCGGGCGAATACTTCAACCTCAAAAACGTGCTTGTAAAGCCGAAGCCGTTCGGCGGCAACCGTCCGATGCTGATCAGTGCCGGTCACTCGCATCGCGGCCGCGCGTTCGGCATGCAGCATGCGGACGCGCTCTTCACCGCGATCACCGAGATGCGCAACGCGAAGGAAGAACTGCGCGCGGCCCGCGCGTCGAGCACCAGCGGCGAGCACGTACCGATTTACGGCAGCAGCCATCTCTGTGCCCGACCGACACGCAAAGAAGCCGACGAATACTACCACCACGTGGTGTACGAGCTGGGTGATTGGAGCGATATGGACACGATGCTCCCGAACTGGCTACGCGGCCGGACCATGGAAGTCGCCGACATCACGGCGCTCAAGGAACGCATCATCAGCGGGGTTGGCACGTTCCTCGTGAAGGGCAGCTACGATGACGTCGTCGAGACGTATCGTCAGCTCCACGAGGCCGGCCTCGACGGGGTCGCGGTTGGGATGTTCGACTACATCGCCGATACCGAACGTCTGCGCGAGGAAATTCTGCCGCGGATGGAGCGCATCGGTTTGCGCATGCCTGCTAAGGTGGCGTGAACAGCAAGCAGGCGAAGATGAGGGTTTGGTAAGTCCAAGCGGCTCTTGAGCTAAATCCGGGAAACTGGAACGATGGTGAAGACTGCAGCTTGGTATAACACTCGACTGATCGTGGCGCCCCTCGTGCTCGCGCTCGGCCTAACGCCGGCCATGGCGCTCGCGCAAGCTGCGCCACCGGCCCTTCCCTCGTATGCCGTTCCGCCAGCCGCGCCGCCGGCGCCGCCGCCGGTCGATCAAGAGACGATTCACGGCAGTATCGCATCGATCGACAACAACAACGGGCTGCAGTTGAACGACGACCGCGGCTTCGTCGACAGCGTCCGGATCCAACAGAACACCATCATCAACCCGGGCGGCACGCAACTCGCGCCGGGAATGGTCGTCACGATCGGCGGCGCCGCGCAAGGCTCGGTCTTCGCGGCCAATCACATCGATGTTGCAATATCCGGCCCTGCCGCGCCGGCTCCGCCAGCCGCTCCTGCAGCGCCGGCCCCGCCGATGCTCGCGCCGCAAGGACCGCCGCAAAACGCAGGTGCATTCGTTCAGCCGCCGCCGCAGCAAAGCGATGACGGTTACGTTCAGCCGCCGCCGGTGCCGCTGAAGCCAGGGATGGAGTTCACCGGCATTCTTGGAACGTCGCTCGACTCGAAGACCGTAACGGTCGGCGAACCGGTCGACCTCACGAACGTCACCGCGGCCAACGGCTCGATCAACGGCGCATCGCTGTTGGGCACCGTCGTCGACGTGCAGCATCCCGGCCCGGGACGCAACGCGCAGATCATGCTCCATTTCGACACCCTGCAAATGCCCGATGGTTCGACCGCGCCGATCGACGGCATCGTGGTGTCGATGCAGATCAAGACGAAGAGCAACGCCGCGAAAGAAGTGGGCGGCGCGCTCGTCGGCATGATCGTCGGTAACGCCATCGGCAAAGCGCTGCTTGGCGTGAGCGGCGGCGGCATCGTCGGTGCCTTCGGCGGCTACCTCGTCGCCAAAGACGACCGCACCGACATCACGATTCCCGCCAATACCGGCGTCACCGTCCGCCTCGTCCACGAACGCCGTCAAGCCGTATCGGGTCAATAGAGGTCAAAGCGCGCCCAGTAGGCCGCGCCTAAACGAACAGGTTGCCGTCGCCCGGATTCTCTTGCATGCTGCATTTGCACAACTTGGCGGCAATGGTGCTGGACATATGCGAAGCGGCGTGTCCAACACAAGTGCGCTATTTTTGGCCTAATGGAGCATATAAACGCCGGCGACACCGCGTGGGTGTTGTTTTCGGCCGCCCTAGTGATGCTGATGACGCCGGCGCTCGGATTCTTCTATGGCGGCCTCGTCCGCCAAAAGAACGTCCTCTCCACCGTCATGCACAGCTTTGTCGTGCTTTGCCTGGTCAGCGTGCAATGGATCCTCTGGGGCTATACGCTCGCGTTCGGGCCAGACGTCAACGGTTGGGGAATCATCGGCAGCTTCGCCTGGGCGGGGCTCACGGGCGTCGGTGCAGCGCCCAATCCGGATTACGCTCCGACGATCCCGCACGAGGCCTTCATGGTGTTTCAGATGATGTTCGCCGTGATCACGCCGGCGCTGATTACGGGGGCGTTCGCGGAGCGCAAACGCTTCAAGGCGTTCGTCGCGTTCAGTCTGCTTTGGAGCACGGTGGTGTACGATGTGATCGCGCATTGGGTGTGGGGCCACGGCGGGTGGCTCGCGAAACTCGGCGTCCTCGATTTTGCGGGAGGCACGGTGGTCGAAATCGCATCGGGCTCCTCCGCGCTGGTGGCGGCTTACGTCCTCGGCCGGCGCATCTTTCACGAACAGGGCGAGGACGTCGAGGCGCACGACGTCCCGATGGTGATTCTCGGCGGTGCGCTCTTGTGGTTCGGCTGGTTCGGCTTCAATGCAGGCAGCGCGCTTGCAGCGAACGCCGTCGCTGTTAACGCGTTCGTCACAACAAACGTTGCCGGGGCGATGGGTGCCTTGACGTGGATAACGATCCACTGGTGGCATCGCGGGCGGCCGAGCGTGGTCGGCGCAGTGGGCGGATCGATCGCGGGGCTGGTGGGCATCACGCCCGCGGCCGGCTATGTCACGCCTACGGCAGCGATCCTCATTGGGCTCATCGCCGCGGCCGCTTGTTACGGCGCGATTCAACTGCGTGATTGGATGCAACACGACGACGCGCTCGACGTGTGGGCCTACCACGGCATCGCCGGGTTCGTCGGCGTGATCCTCACCGGCGTCTTCGCAACCACGCTCGTCAACCCGGCCGCGGCCAATGGGCTGCTTGCCGGCAACGCGCATCAGCTCGGGCTTGAAGTGCTTGCAGCCACGGTCGTCTGCGTCTACGCTTCCGGAATGACCTATGTCTGCCTGAAGGTCGTGAACCTCTTTATCCCCTTGCGGGTGACCGAGACGGAGGAAGCGATGGGGCTCGATCTCTCGCAGCACGCTGAAGCCGCGTACCCGCGGTAGCTTGCCCGTCTCGCCAGATGCACAGCAATCCGTTGCAGTTGTGTTCCAATCGTTGGATGATCGTGCCGGTCGGAGCGTGTACGATACGACTGGAATGCTGATCGCCGCGTTTGGATCCTTCGCCGTCCTGCTCGCCGCCTGGGCGCTCGCGCCCTCGGCTGAGTCGCAGCCATCGGACCGAACTCGCGAAGTCGCCGATCGTGCGTAACCTAGGACGAACGGGACCTCGGCCGAGCGAAGAGGCTCGCCGGACGGCGGACTGAGGAATGAAAAACCCATACAATGTAACCCGTCAGATCGGCAACGATCGGGACGCCGCCGCCGGCTGGACGGATATACGGTCAAGAGTAGGTTGAACAGCCTTTCGCCGGATCAATCAGCCGACGACCGCGTAAGCCTCGAGCTGGATCACCACGTTCCGGCGGAAGTGGTCGTACTGGACCACGTGACGTGCCGGACGCGAGCGCTCCTCCGGAAAATACGCGACCCATTGCTTGTTGATCTCATCGCGCAGCGCCAACGATTTGACGGCGATGCTGACCTTCACCACGTCGTTCATCGACCCACCCGCCGCCTCGAGGATGCGCTCGACGTTCTTGAACGCGTTCGCGACCTGCTCGGCTTCGTCATCCGGTGCTTTGCCGGTGACGGGATCACTGCCGCCAACGCCGCCGGTCATCACGACGTTGCCGACGCGCGACGCCACGGGAATGGGATTGTCGCCATGCTGGAGCCCATCGACCTCGATGCTCTTGCGATTGCTCATGCGGCCGCCGTTCGAGAGGCTTCGCGTTATTTCCGGCGCGCTGGCGGCATGCCGCCCTTCGACTCTGCGGTCAAGGTGACAAGAAGAGGAGCTCTTTGGCCGGGAAGGCGGCGCGGATGGCGTGGTACTTGGCGGCGACGTCGATGACCGGCTGAATCATGGCGGTCGAGAGCGTCGTAGGTGTCGGCGGGAAGGCCATCTTGCGTAGGGTCTCGAGCGGAAGATGCGTGTAGCCGGCGATCATCGGCAGTATTTCTTGCTGGTGCGCGTTGACGTAGGCCGTTCCGCGGTTAATTGTTGTGGTGAAGGCGCTGACGAGGTCGCGGTGGCTGTCCGCCCAGGGCTGGTGCGCGAACCACGCCGCGACGAGGAAGTGCGGGGCGATCGAGTCGAGCGGCTTGCCGAGCAGCCGCGCACCCTGATCCTTGGCCGCGCTGACGAACGGGTCGTAGATCGTGATCGCGTCGACGCGGCCGGCCATGAGCGACGACGGCATCAGGGACGGCTTGATCTCGATGAAGTGGACGCTGTTGGAGTCGGCGCCGTTTGCGTCGAGCCAGCCTTGGACGGCGATCGTGATCAGGTCGTGGAGCGATGGGACCGCAATCGTCTTGCCTACGAGATCCTTGGCGCTGTGGATCGGCGCGGGACCGGCGACGAGGAGTTCGATCGAAGCATCGTTCGTGTCGTAGGGCGCGCCCGGCGCGACGATCGTGATCGGGATACCGTTGAGATGCGCCTCGGCGAGTGAGATCACGTTCCCGAACGCGAACTGCACGCTGCCACCGACGACCGCGGACATCCCGCTGCCGCCGTTCGCGAGCGGCTCAACTTGCAGATCGAGCCCAGCCGTCTTGAACCAGCCCTGCTGGATGGCATAGTACATGCTCGCTTCGGTCGGCCCGGTGAGGGGCGAGACGACGAGCGGGGTCAGTCCTTGGGCGCACACCACGGCCGGCGCATCGGCCGCCGCCAGCGCGGCCGCGGACGCGAGAAAAGTACCTCGACGCATCCGCAAAGCGTTTGCGGCTCTTCGACTGCGCGCCTTCGCTTCGCTAGGGTGACAAGGGGATAGTCGTAGAGCCAGTCAGTGCACGTAGCGCTGAAATATGTTTCCTCGCGGCGGGACTCGAATCACATACGAACTGGTCAAGCCGATTACGCGCTGAAGCCGGACGCGATCAGCTCAGCTGCCGGCACGGTGCCGGTCGTCATGCCGGTTTTGAACGCGGCTTGGATCGGCGCCTCGATCATCGCCGGGTCGAGTTTCGTCCCGTAGGGTGTGTGGGGCATGTGGATGAGCGTATCGTGCGAGAGCTTGGAGTATTGTTCGAGCACGGCGACCGATTCCACCGGATGCTGTGCCGTCCAAACCGATGTCGACACCACCGCGCGCGCAAGCGTGTGTGCGAGCTCGAGATTGGCGTTGAGCCAGCTCTCGGTCGCGAACCACGCGGAAATGAAGTAATGGGGCGCGATCGCGGCGTTGAAATCGGAGAGCTCCCGGCATGTTGTCTTCGCGGGGCTGAGGGCGGGTTCGATGATCGTAGCCGCATCGATCTGACCGCGTTCGAGCGCGGCCTGCATCGAAACGAACGGGAGTTCCAGCCAGCGCACCGATGAGGCATCGACGCCGTTCTTCTCGAGCCAGAGGATCGTGCCGATTTGGGGACCACTCTTGAGCAAGTCGGTTGCGATTGTCTTTCCAACCAAGTCGCCGGCTTTGGTGATCGGGGACGTCTTGGCGACCATCAACAGCGATGATGGCGGGGCATCGACTGAGTACATGCCGCCCGGCGCGAAGATCTTCAGCGGGACACCGCGCAGCCTCGCCTGACCGATGCCCGTGGGACTGCCGATTCCAACATCGAGCGAGCCGCCCAGCAGCGCCGACACGATTGCGCCGGAGTTTGCGAGCCCGGTGATTTCGAGATCGATGCCGGCGTTCTGGAAGATGTGAGCGGTGTTGCCGTAGTACGGCTGCATGTAGCTCTCAACCGGCACCGAGCCAACGCGAACGGTTATCGCTGTTGCTGCGACTCCCGACAGCGCCGGCGCAGCCCCGAGGCACGATAATCCGCTGATGAACGCGCGGCGACGGAGCGTCATTCGCGATCTCCTCCATGGCAAAACCGTTGTCGGATTTCGTTTTTAGTCCGGCAAAGGGCTCCTGCCGGCGTCTCGGACCGGCCGGCGCGGGCGCTGCAGCGGCGTTGTCTTCAAATTGGGATTGCCATGTTTTGCCGTCTCTGGCATGTGTGCGCACTGAAGGCGGTGCGAATCATGTTTGCGTGGATCTCATCAGCAATGGAAAAATGACACGATGACGGATAACTTCGAGTGTGATCGGATCGACATCGGTCAGTGTAGTCATAAACTGCGTTTCTAAAGGGCGGACCGGTTGCGCTGCTGTAGACGTTCGCATGAATCGTGCTACGAGTCTTGCTCTGCTCGGCACCGCCGCCATGCTGCCCTGGCCGGCCGCCCGCGCGCTCGCACAAAGCTCGCTCACAACGATTCGCGTGGGCGTGACCCCGATCGATTCTCTTGCGCCCGTTGCCTACGCGGTACGTACGGGCATGTTCGAAAAAGCTCGGCTGCAGCTCGAGTTGAGCATGATGGCGAGCGGCAATGTCATTACCGCTGCGGTAGTCGGTGGCGCGCTTGACGTCGGCCTCTCCAGTCTTGACGGGATCGTACAGGGATACTTGCGTGGCGTTCCGCTGACGATCATCGCGCCCGGCGGCCTGTGGGTCGATGCAGATACGAACGGTCTCCTGGTCCCCAAGTCTTCGCCGTTGCGGAAGGCTAGCGATTTCAACGGCAAGACGATCAGCACCAATGCCCTCGCGTCGGTGGGAACGGTCGCCATGCAGGCGTGGGTAGACCAAAACGGCGGTGACTCCAAGACGCTGCACTTCTTTGAATTGCCGGCCAACGCGGTCGAGGCTGCGTTGGCGCAAGGCCGCGTCGATGCAGCGCTGCTCAGCAATCCGCAGTACGCTGCTGCGATTGCCGACGGTGCCCGCAGGATCGCGCATGTTTACGACGCGGTTGGGCGTCAATTCTCGCTCGGCGTTTGGGTAGCGATGCAAAGCTATGTGGAGAAGAACCGCTCGGTTGTCGAACGATTCTCGCGGGTTGTGGCAGACGCTGGGGCCTTCGCCCGAGCACATCCCGAGGCGACCGTGGCTGACGAAGCGCAGTATACGAAACAGGATCCCTCGGTTATTGCGCACATGCAACGGCAACGAATGGGAACGACGGTGAACGCATCCGACATTCAACCGGTCATTGATGCTTTGGCGAAATACAAGCTCATCGAGAAGGCATTCCCGGCGACGGAGCTCATTAGCGACGCAGCCGCGCGCTAACCGCGGGTCAGCCGAATTGCGGTAGCAGCCGCAGGACATTGTCGAGGTTGATTGTGCGCCTTACTTAAAATGCCTCGCGTGTGTAAGACGAGTCGTAGCGCTCGCTCATTGGCGGTACCGCTGAGATTGCCCCGAACTGAACTTGATATTTACCTATGTTTGCGAGCCCGTCCGTTGAGCCTCAAGGCCCGCTTGAATGTGGTGCCGAGAGCCAGAATCGAACTGGCGACACCAGGTTTTTCAGAACAACCCGAGGGGTTATGCGCCCCTGTTCGCAAGTGTTCGCAGCGCATCAAAAAGCCATACCGTCTAACGATTATCTCGATGAAGAAGCGTTCGCCGTAGTTCGTCGCTGGCCGCGCCAATTCGGCGAAGAAGGCCACCAAGAAGGCCACCACAACCGCGCACCGGTGCCGGAGAGCCCGACTGAGGCAGACTGAAAACGCTGCCCAGAACCCAGACCCAGAAAAGACAGCCTCTCGAACGGACTCTGCGTTAAACAGGGCGGGCGATTGCGGGCCAAACGAAGCGATTTCGCCACAGCCTGACGGTAACGACGCCAATTGGCGTGATCTTGCCTTGATAACGCTCAGATCGAGGCTCAACGTGCGCTAACGACCACGAATCAGCAACCTGTACGGCATCCGGTAGCAACTGCTTCCCGATATAAAGTCCAGGCTCTAGTCGAATGTTGACCTTGCCTTCCAAAAATGATTGGAGGCTTCGATAAAGTCGCTGGTTCAAATTAACCAGGGGCTTATCGAGACGGTCATCCAACGTGTAGTGGCATGCAAACTTAGGTAACTCCGTTTCCGTTTAACAAGCTCCGCAATGTATGACAATCGAGGCCATTGAAGGACGCTGGGTTCACTGGACATTTAAAATGTCGAGAGGCGGCTTACCGCTATGAGGGTGTTCGAATCCGTGATCGTTGCCGACTGCCCGTTTTCGATCGCATCGGAATATGTGAGCAGCTACATGCAGCGGTTCGCTGACAATGATGACGAGGTCGCGATGGTTCGTCTGCCGCTACGAACCTTCGGTTTGCCACTTCCCGGCTCGCTACGCCATCGCATTCGTATTCGGTTCGAAGACAGCGTAGACGTCAATGAGCGGAATCGATCGCATCGTGGGCTCAAGTTTCACTGGTCCGCCGGCAACCCGCTGTTGCCGGACCTGCATGGCGACTTAAGCTTTCGAATCGCGGCTGACAGCCGAACAGAAATCGTGCTCACCGGAGAGTATTCACCGCCGCTCGGTAGAGTTGGATCGGTTCTCGACAATCTCATGGGTAAACGCATTGCACTTGCGACCGGGAAGGCACTTCTTGAG
>Ga0182030_10016002_pt1 | contig 14653 bp, 11 predicted proteins | sample 812S3MmetaG_FD_121299 | JGI IMG/M metagenome (GOLD analysis project Ga0182030, IMG submission 121299) | Permafrost microbial communities from Stordalen Mire, Sweden - 812S3M metaG (Illumina Assembly) | ecosystem: Environmental > Terrestrial > Soil > Wetlands > Permafrost | place: Sweden... | reverse complement strand
GTCGCAGCGTTCCGGGGTCAGCGCGAGGCAAATCAGGCCGCGCCCGCGGGTGGCCATGAAATTGATGATTTCGGGCGTCACCTTTTCGGCGGCGATAGTCAGATCGCCTTCATTTTCACGGTCTTCATCGTCAACCACGACCAGCATCCGGCCGGCGCGGATCTCTTCGATGGCTTCAGGAATGGATGCGAATGGCATTGCAGAGAGGCAATTCCACTATAGCGTTCGAAACCCCGCAGAACCGGGTCGGCGCGTGCAATAATTGACAACCGATGACCTACGCGTGGCGACAGTACACTGCTCTGGCCCTGCTCCTGATCTTTGCAGCGTTCTTCGAAGGCGGCAACATCGTTTACGTCTGCAGCACCATGCGTCACCCGGCCGAAGTTTCGGCCCCGCCATTCCAGATCATGAATGCTACCCGCACCATCGGGAGCGGCCCGCTTTATGGCGACCGGATTGTCTCCATCGGCGGCCATCCGTTTACGGCGAAGAATCAGTTCGATCGGGCGGTGGCGAATGCCAGGCCTAACGACAAAATGCAACTCGTCCTGATTGAACCCTCCGGCCAGACGGTTGAAAAAACCGTCGTCATCGGCAGTCAGGTCTGGAACTTTGGATCTGCCGCCGACATCGCGCTCACGCTTTGTCTTGCCGTTTTCGTGCCGCTGGTTTGCCTGTCGCTGGGCTTCATGGCAGTCTTCATCCGTCCGCGCGACGGGAACGCCTGGCTGTTACTGTTCGTGCTTGTCGGCTTCAGCGGGCTTCTCGGCAATAACTCCGACTGGCGGAGTTCGCTCCCCGATCTTCAATTCCTCTGGATTGCTTTCTGCAACTCCATCTGGGGCGTCTCAATGCTGCTGTTTGCCATCTATTTTCCGGGCCGGTTTGGCCCCGACCGTCGCTTTCCATGGGCCAAGTATCTTTTTCTGGTTCCCGCACTTGGGGCGGAAGTGATTCTCTGGGGAATTCTCTGGATCTATGCTCATGACATCGATGCAGCCCAACAATACAGAGACCTCCTGGTCACCGTTTCCCACGCGAACCTCGTGATCCAGATGGCTGCGCTGGGGGGTTTTTTCGCTGTGCTGGGCATCAAGTCGGGCACGGAACAATCGCCGGACGATCGCCGCCGGCTGAAGATTCTGAGGATGGGAGCCACCATCAGTCTCGCCCCTATGTTCCCTGTGGTCCTCTATGCCGTGTTTACCCGGCAGGATGTGCTGGTTGGCGTCCCATGGCCGATCCAGGCGTTCGCATTCTTCATGATGGCGCTGTTTCCGGTCAGCCTGGCATACGTGATTGTCATCGAACGCGCCATGGATCTCAGCTTTGTGATCCGTCAAAGCGTCCAGTACGGCATCGCGAAAGTCGCTGTGCGCGGATTTCGAATCATCCTGATCGTGGTTTTCGTTAACCTGCTGGCCAATCGGGCTCGTGGCTGGTCCCCGACCGCAATCGCCGAAACATTGGGGATCGGGCTGTTTGGCTTTGTCGTTTTCCGCCAGCGCGTTGCGACGCAGGCGTCCACCTGGGTGGATCGCAAATTCTTCCGCGAAGCCTACGATGCGGAAAAGGTTCTAACTGAGCTCGCGGCGGAAGCTGGCCGCTATATCGAGATCGATCCGTTGCTCGAAAAGGTGGCTCAGCGAATTTCCGACACTCTCCATGTATCCGATATCGTCATTCTGGTACGCGATGGCAACATGTACCGGACGCGTTATTCCACGCAACTGGGACGGTCTATCGATATTGCGGCCAGCAGCCACATGTTGGAGGCGCCAGGGGAACAGGTCGTTCCACTTCAGGTCTACCTCGATAAACCGGAACCCTGGATTCGTGCCCTCAGCTCCGACGAAGTCCAGGCCCTGCAGTATATGCGTTCCGAACTCCTGCTGGCGTTGAGAGGGCGCGGCAGCGAAGGCGGCCAGATCATCGGAATCATGAGTCTGGGACCGAAGAAATCGGAAGAGCCCTATTCGAAGACCGACATCCGTTTGCTCCAGGCGATAGCCGTCCAAATGGGATGGGCGCTGGAGAACAGCCGTATGGCCGCGTCCCTTGCCGATGAAGCCGCGCACCGCGAGGCAATGAATCGCGAACTGGAAATCGCTCGTGAAGTGCAGGAGCGGCTCTTTCCACAGAAACTTCCGAAAGTCGCCGGTGTCGATTGCTTCGGCTACTGCCGGCCGGCTCGCGGCGTAGGCGGCGACTATTATGACTTCATCGAACTGCCCGATGGCAGGCTCGGTATTGCCATCGGAGACGTTTCAGGCAAGGGAATTGCCGCTGCGCTTCTGATGGCGAGTCTGCAGGCTTCGCTTCGGGGTCAGACGATGGCCCGTCTTCACGATCTTGCCGAACTGATGCGCAACGTCAATAAGATGGTCTACGATGCGTCGCAGAGCAATCGCTATGCGACCTTCTTCTATGGTGAATTCGATCCGGCAACGAAGAAACTCTCATTCGTCAATGCAGGCCACAACCCTCCGGTCATCCTGCGCGGCGACGAAATCATACGCCTCGATGCCTGCGGTCCGGTAGTCGGCCTGCTCCCCGTTGTCGCCTACACGATGGATGTCTGCCAGATGCAGCCGGGCGACATCTTCATCGGCTATACGGATGGCATCAGCGAAGCGATGAACGAGCAGGATGAAGAGTGGGAAGAAGAGCGCTTCATCGCCGCGGGAAGGGCCTGTTCCCGGTGCGCGTCGAAGGAGATGATCGAAGGCATTTTCCAACGCGCCGATGCTTTTACAGGTACCGCGAAACAATACGACGATATGACGCTGCTCGTGATGAAACTGTCGGCATAACCGACGAGTTGCCTTCCGCACCATGTGATAATTGACAACCAATGGCTCGCGCGTGGCGACAATACGCTGTTCTGGCTGTTTTGTTCGCGTGCGCTGTTCCTTACGAAGTCAGCAATCTGACGTATGTGTTCGACGCCATGCGTCACCCGGCGGAATTTCCAGCCCTCCCTTTCGAAATCATGACCGCGACCCGCACCATCGGGTCGGGGCCGTTCTATCACGATGAGATCTTGTCGATCAACGGCCACCCGTTCACGGCGGCCAGGCAGTTCTATGACGTCGTTTACCGGTCTCACCCGGGAGTGAAAATTCACCTCGTGCTGAGCGAACCCTCGGGGCGCGCGGTCGAGAAAACCGTCGAAGTGGGCAATCAGGTTTCAAACTTCAATTCCGCGTCCCGTATCGGGCTCGTTCTTTGTCTGGACATTCTCATTCCCGTGGTGTGTCTGGGATTAGGGTTCCTCGTGGTTTTCGTACGGCCGCGCGACCGCAATGCCTGGTTGCTCTTACTGCTTCTGATGGGATTCAGCGGCCTGGTGGGCCGTTCCGACTGGTACAGCCCCTGGCCCGATCTGACATTTTTCTGGGATGTAACCGGAATGGCCACGTGGTCCATCTGGATGATGCTGTTCGCCATCCATTTCCCTTCGCGCTTCGCTCCGGACATGCGGCGGCCCTGGCTGAAGTACCTGATTATTGTGCCTGCCATCGGAGTAGAACTGACTTACTGGACAATCGTGTGGATCTGGAATCACGACCTAAGCACCGCCATTCTGCTGCGTCCGCTGTTCGTTGTTAGTTACTTCGCGCATTTTATTTTCCAGATACTCGGGGTGAGTGTATTCTTTGGTGTGATTGGCGCAAAGATGCGCCTCGAAACAGTTCCGGACGACCGCCGCCGCCTCAGGATTCTGCTGACCGGTGCCGAGATCTCACTGTTTCCCATGTTTGGGGTCGTCCTCTATGCGCTCATCCGGGGTTCTGCCCTGTTTGTGTTCGTGTCCTGGCCGATTGAAGTCGGTGCGCTGTGCATGATGGCGCTGTTCCCGATCACACTGGCGTACGTGATTGTCGTTCAGCGCGCCATGGATCTGCGCTTCGTGGTTCGTCAGAGTGTGCAGTATGGCATCGCGAAAGTGGCAGTCTGGGTTCTGCGGCTGGGAATTATTTCGGCACTGGCCACTCTCGCGACGACTCACGCCAATGGTTCGTCAGTCTGGGTTGCCGCTGGCATTGGAATCGCGGCGATCATGCTGTTCCGGCAGCGTGTGGCGACCCGAGCCTCCACCTGGGTGGATCGTAAGTTCTTTCGCGAAGCCTACAACGCGGAAGCTGTTCTGAGCGAACTGGCAGTGGAAGCGGGTCGCTATATGGAGATCGATCCACTGCTCGAAAAAGTCGCCCTCAAAATCTCCGATACACTCCATGTGCCTGACATTGTGATCCTGGTCCGCGACGGCAGCGTTTTCCGGACGCGCTTCTCCACCCGGTTGGGCGAACCGATGGACATCGCGGCGAACAGCCGCATTCTCTCCGCGCCGGGCGCTCAGGAAGCGCCGCTTGAAGTCTACTTCGATAAACCGCAGCCGTGGATCCGCTCGCTCAATGCCAAAGAACTGCAGACCCTGGATTTTATGCGTTCGGAGTTATTGCTGGCTCTGCGCGGACGCAGCAACGAGAACCGAGAGATTATCGGTATCATGAGCCTCGGTCCGAAGAAGTCGGAGGCGCCCTATTCGAAAACCGATATGCGGTTATTGCAGGCGATTGCCTGGCAGATGGGAATGGCTCTCGAGAATATGCGCCTGCTGTCCTCTCTGGCCGAAGAAACCGCTCACCGCGAAGTAATGAATCGCGAACTGGAAATCGCGCGCGAAGTACAGGAACGCCTTTTCCCTCAGGAATTCCCGAGAATTGCCGGCATCGATTGCTGGGGATACTGCCGCCCTGCCCGCGGCGTTGGCGGCGATTACTACGATTTCATTGAACTGCCGGATGGCAGGCTGGGCATTGCAATCGGTGACGTTTCCGGCAAGGGCATCGCCGCGGCCTTGTTGATGGCGAGTCTGCAGGCCTCGCTGCGCGGCCAGACGATGGCGGGAGTTAGCGATCTTGCCACCCTCATGCTGAATGTCAACAAGCTTGTCTACGATGCCTCACAAAGCAACCGCTATGCCACCTTCTTCTACGCGGAATTCGATCCCAGGATCAAGGTGCTCTCCTTCGTCAATGCGGGCCACAATCCGCCGGTGATTCTGCGGGGCTCCGATGTTATCCGCCTCGAAGCCTGCGGCCCGGTCGTCGGCCTGCTACCCGCCGTCGGCTACAAAATGGAGACCTGCCAACTGCAGCAGGGTGACATTTTCGTGGGCTACACCGATGGCATCAGCGAGGCGATGAACGAGCAGGATGAGGAGTGGGAGGAAGATCGCTTCATCGCCGCCGCCCTTGCCGTGGCGCATGCCGGGTCGAAGGAAATGATCCAGGGGATTTTTGGCCGCGCGGACGCCTTCACGGGCGCAGCCAAACAGTATGACGATATGACCCTGCTGGTCATGAAACTATCGGCATAGCAGCCGATTTCCCGGAAAGCGCCGATCTTGTTTCGTTACAATAATATCAGCGGTCATGTTCCCGGCACTCATCAGCTTCGATTTGCCACGCCTCAGCCTCACGGCTGTGCTTGACATTCTGGCTGTCGCGCTGGTGCTTTACCAGCTCCTCCAGATCGTCCGGGGCACGCGTGCCGCGCACATCCTCGCCGGCGTCCTGACGGTGGTCATTATTTATCAGATTGCCGTCCAGCTGGGTCTTGAGACGCTGCGTTCCATGCTCTCGTCGCTGGCCCCTTATACGGCAATCGCAATCATCGTTTTGTTCCAGCAGGAGATCCGCCGGACACTCGGCCGGTTGGGCAGAAAGCGGCTCCTTGGCGGCTATCACGCGCCGGAATCGACGGACGAAGTCCTGCTCGCCATTGCCGCTCTCTCGCGCGAGAAACACGGCGCACTGATTGTGCTCGAGCGCGATGTCGGCTTGCGGACGTTCGTTGAAAGCGGCGTACGTCTGGACGCGCACGTCTCGCGCGACCTGCTGCTTTCCATCTTCATGCCCGGGACCGCACTGCACGATGGCGCCGTGATCATTCAAAAGGATCGAGTGGCGGCCGCGGCCTGCTTCCTGCCGCTGAGTGTTCGCCCGGAAATCTCCAGCCGTCTCGGTACGCGGCATCGTGCCGGTCTCGGCATCACGGAAGAATCCGACGCACTGGCGCTGATAGTGAGCGAAGAGACGGGGGCCATCTCCGTCGCTACCGCGGGTGAACTCGAAACAGACGTCACCCTCGAACGCGCCGAAGAGCGTGTTCGCCGTCACTTTGGTTTTAAAGGTGTAATCGCGCGCCCCGTCGTGGTCTCGGCGCCGGTTCGCGAGGTTGCCGTGATTCATGAAGATGAGAAGGTCGGCAGATGACGGCGAACACGCTGAAAACACTGGTGACGCATAACTTCGGGCTCAAGATTCTCGCACTATTCGCGGCCTTTGGTCTCTGGTTCAACATCGCGAGCGAGCCGGAACTGGCCACTATAGTCTCGGTGCCGGTCGATTACAAGAACTATCCGCGGGACCTGGTCATCAGCTCCAAAATTGTGGATTCGATTTCAGTCGAAGCCCGCGGGCCGGTCAGCCGTTTGCGTGAAATGCAGGAATCGCACGTGACGGCGATCATCGATTTCGCCAGCGTCCACGCGGCCGGCGAACGGACATTCACTCTGAGTGCGGCCGAAGTCCGGCCGCCTCGCGGGGTCACACTGGTTCGCGTAATTCCACAACAACTGCGCTTTGATTTTGAGCGCCAGGTCGCGCGCAAGCTTCCTGTAGACGTGACCTATTCCGGTGTGCTGCCTCGCGGCATGGCTGTCAGGGATGTGACGGTGAATCCGACGTTCCTGGCGATCATTGGTCCTGAGAGCCGCGTGAGTGCGACGCGAACGGTTCTCACGGACCCCTTCGATCTTTCCCGCGTGACCGGCGATTCCGTGCAGGAACTTTCCACCTATGTCGGCGATTCCGAGATCCGGTTTACCGACGTGCCCCGCGTTACAGTGAAGATTCGTCTGGAAAAGATTCGATAAGACAACTCATGGCAAAAAGGCTCTTTGGTACGGATGGCATCCGCGGCAGGGCGGGACTTCCGCCTCTCGACGCGCGCACGGTGACGGCGCTGGGAATGGCGCTGGCGGAGGATCTGCATCACCACAATCTGGCTCATTTGCCGGTTTTGATTGCTATGGATACGCGCGAATCGGGCCCAGCCATTGCCGCCCAACTGGCCCGTGGACTAGGCGCCGGAGTCCGCACGGATTTTGCCGGCGTGCTGACTACGCCTGGTGTAGCCTGGCTGACGCGCACCGGCGATTACTCCGCGGGCGTGATGATTTCCGCCTCGCACAATCCATTTGAAGACAACGGCATCAAGATCTTCGCACGGACCGGCTTCAAGCTGCCCGATGCGGAAGAGCATGAAGTGGAAGAGGCGATCTTTCGGCTCATGCCGGAAGCGGATGAACGCGATTCCGCGCCGCCGCTGCCTGTGACTTGTGACTCGCGACCCTATCTGGATTTTCTGCTCTCCACACTGGCCTCACCTCAGCCACTGGCAGGCCTGAAAATCGTGATGGATTGCGGCAACGGCGCGGCGTCGGCCCTGGCTCCGGATTTATTCCGCGAGGCGGGGGCCAGCGTCACGCCGATCAGCAACACTCCGGATGGCCGCAACATCAATCTGAACTGCGGGGCGCTGCATCTGGAGACTCTTCGTGCCCAGGTTTTGGCGAGCGGTGCCAATGCAGGCGTGGCTTTCGATGGCGATGCCGATCGTGCCATGCTGATCGGGCCATCCGGCCGTATTGTGGATGGCGACGCGATGCTGCTGATCGCCGCGCGACGCTTGCAGGCCGATGGTCATTTGCCCGGCAACATGGTGATTTCAACCGTCATGTCGAACCTCGGCCTCGAGAAGGCTTTGGGCAAGCTGGGAATTACGATGCTGCGTACTCCCGTCGGCGATAAATATGTGCTGGAAGAAATGGTCCGGCGCGAAGCCGCGCTCGGCGGCGAGCAATCCGGGCACATCATTTTCCGCGAATACGCCACTACGGGCGACGGCATGCTGACTGCCCTGAAAGTGCTGGAGACGGCGGCACGCGCGGGCGCCACGCTCGACGCGCTGACCGCGGATCTGATAGTGTATCCGCAGTTGCTCGTGAATGTGCGGGTCAGGGAGCGGCGGCCGCTCGAAGAGTTGCCGCGGGTTACGGATGAGATTCAGGCGTGCGAAGCGGAGCTGAGCGGATCGGGCCGCATTCTGGTACGCTACTCGGGCACGGAGCCGCTGCTGCGCGTGATGGTGGAGGGCCCCGAGCAGGGGCAGGTGCAGAGGCTGGCGGACCGAGTGGCCGTCGCGATTCACGCGGATATGGGCTGATATATGAAACGTCTTGAGTGGCTGATTTTTGCTGGCGTGCTCCTGGCTGGCGCTGTCGGGCTGATTCACGCGCAGACGAGCGTCACCGGATACTGGGACTTTCAGGCTCCAAGGACCGCGAATAATGACGGTACGTACCGCGAGACCTTCTTTGAACTGAAGCAGGATGGCGAAACGATCACCGGCAGGATAGAGCCCGGTGGTTCCCGAGAGATGGCGATTGCGGAAGGCATGCTGCATAATGGTGCGCTGCACTTTGCCGTCATAACGCCACACGCAGGCGCGGCATCCACGAAGGTAGTCTATGAGGGCAGCCTTACGCAGGATGGCCGTTTCACCTTCGCCTCGATCACCGCGGATGGCAACCGGACACCCGGCGAACTGGTTCGCACGTCGAAGGAATCCGCATTGCCGCCGCCGAGAATTGCCCCACCGGCGCTGCATGATGTTCCGGACAACGGCCTCGTGCGTACACCGCCAATGGGCTGGAACAGCTGGAATCGTTTCAAAGGCCTCATTACAGACGCTGACGTTCGCGGCATCGCAGACGCCATGGTCTCTTCCGGCATGGCAAAGGCCGGTTATCAGTACATCAATATCGATGACACCTGGGAAGGGCAGTCGCGCGATTCGAATGGCAACATCACGACGAATCGCAAATTCCCCGATATGAAGGCGTTGGCCGATTACGTCCATTCCAAAGGGCTGAAGCTCGGCATCTATTCATCGCCCGGACCGCTGACCTGCGCCGGTTACGAGGGTAGCTATGGCCACGAAGAGCAGGACGCAAAGACGTATGCGTCGTGGGGGATCGATTACCTGAAGTACGACTGGTGTGGCGCGCGCAACGAATACAAAGACGATGAAGAACAGGCGATGTATCAGAAGATGGGCGACGCGCTGCTGAAATCGGGTCGGCCGATCGTCTATAGCCTGTGCCAGTATGGCCACGTCAATGTCTGGCAATGGGGAAGCAAGGTGGGCGGCAATCTCTGGCGAACCACGGGCGATATCAATGATCACTGGGCATCGCTCGACCTCATCGGCTTTGGCGCGCAACAGGGCGTGACACAACTGGAAATCGCGTCGTTTGAAAAGCCCGGGCATTTCAACGACCCTGACATGCTCGAAATCGGCAATGGCGGCATGACAGCCGACGAGTATCGGCTGCATATGAGTGTCTGGGCTCTCCTCGCCGCGCCGCTGCTGGCCGGCAACGATTTGCGCACCATGTCCGATGAGACGAAGAGCATCCTGATGAACACCGAAGTGATCGCGGTGGATCAGGATAAGGCTGTGAATCCTGTGCGGGCGGTAACGCCGGATGTGTGGGCGCGAACGCTGGCGGACGGATCGTTGGCGGTCGGACTGATCAACCGCGGCGATGCGTCCGCGCCGGTGACGGTGACGTGGAAGAGCCTTGGGATCGCCGGGAAGAAGATTCAGGCCCGTGATCTGTGGGCACATAAGGCTGTCAGCGTTTCTCCCGATGGCTATACAGCTACGGTTCCGACGCACGGTATCGTGATGCTGGAAATTTCAGCGAAGTAGTTCCTTCGCGATCGCTACGGCCGACATCGCATTCGGCCATCCGGCATAGAACGCCAGGTGCGTGATGACTTCGATCAGTTCCTCGGGGGTGACGCCGTTTTCAAGCGCTTTATTCAGATGGAAAGGCAGTTGCTCTGTGCGGTTCAGCGAAATGAGAGAACTGACGGTGATCAGGCTGCGGTCGCGCTTTGACAGTTGCGGCCGCTCCCAGACGTCGCCGAGCAGCACGTTTTCGGTGAGTTCGAAAAGCTTCGGGGCGGTATCGGCGATTCCGGATTGCGGGGAGGATAAGTTGGATGGCATACGTCACCGATTCTATCCGGGCTCCTGCGTAGCTCGCTTCCCAAATTCCCGAAGACTGGCTATCTCGGCCTCAATCATGATGCCCTTAACATAAGCCTGCTCTGTTTCTGCGTGCAGACCCCAGCGGCGGATTGCCGCGCCGCCCTTATCCAGGATATTTTCCAGCGGCTTCTCGGTCGTCTTGTAGACGAGGATGAATGCTACCAGTGCAACGTACTGCCAACGCCAGTCGCTGAGCGCGTGGTTGATCTTCTCGCCGGCGAAGTGGTGAGCGATGGCCGCTACCGCCGCAAAGAGGAGGGCAGTGGCGAGTCTAACCAAAACGTTGAGGAAGGTATTGAGGAACTTCCGGAGCCGTGCCAGGTACGATTCAGTGATCGTAGGTTTGACGTAGTCAAAAGTCGTACTTTCCACGTCTCTGAGCAGGCGGTAGTAATTCTCGTTGTCCAGGCCCTGGAACCGCTGTTTCCACTCTTCAACGGCGGATTCTCTTTCTTTGAATAGGCGCGACTCCGCCTCTGCGATGCGCGCCTGCCTCATGAGTAAGAGGAACTCTGCGTCCTCCCATTGATCCAGCTCTATCGCGTTGACGATATCCGTCCTTCACCGGATATCGTCCTCGGTTTCGCGCGGATCTGACGTGTCGTCCATACTTCACCTCCGGCAAAAGCTTCACCGATCCGGTACCACCTTTTTGGCGCCGGGCGGCGGCGTGAATTTGAACAGATCGTCCGCCAGTGGTTCGTTCAGTTTGATTGTCGTGAACACCACGCTGGATTCATCATCGTCGCCGCGGACGATGTGGTAGGTGGCATTGTCGATCCACCAGGTTTGCACCGGCGAGTGATCCTTTGGCGTTACTCTGACGACGTAACAGCCGGTTTTGGCGCCTCCCACGCTAATCGTTTCCTCGCGAATGAAGTCAGCCGAAGAATCAGCGGCGTCCCGATAGGCTGACATCGTTTCGTGGTCGACGGAATCGGGTCCGAGACCAGCCACACCTCCCGCGGGATCCACCTCGGTCAAGGCGCTTTCGGGCACAGAGTCATACAGGTTTTCTTGTAGCAGGTACGTCCAGAGTAAGGAACCATCGAACACCATGAGCACTTCGCCCACGCCGCCATCGCCGGGTCTGTCACAAGGATTACCTGCCATCATTCGGTATTTATCCGGCAGACGGAGCGCCATCAGTACGTGAACTGGCTGAGTCGTGTGAAGCGGCTCTGCGCGGCAGGTAGCATCTCCGATGAATTCGTATTGCGTCGCGGCCTTGTAGATCTCGCTGACCTTCTTCAGCACCGCCTTCAGGTCCGGTTGCGTCTGCGCCTGCGCCGCTGGCAGCAGCAGCCCCAGGCCAAACATGATCGACCGACGCATAATCACCCGAGCGTAACACAACTTTGAGGCGGCATAATGAACCTATGCGCATCGCCCTGTTACTCTTCCTCGTCGCTATAGCGTTCGCCCAGCAGACCCGCCGCGAACAGACCAATCGTTCACCCAATCCGGTCGACGACAGCAAACCGAACAGCGACTCCGTCCCCGATGTCTACGCGATCCAGGGGCAGTTCGACCGCATCGTCATTCTGCGCTTCAAGTTCGGCACGGACCTGCTCGCCGGCATCGAAAAGATGGTGGCGCAGCAGAAGATCAAAAATGCTGTCATCCTGGCTGGAGCCGGCTCCGTTCGGGGCTACCAGCTCCACCAGGTGAGTAACCGCGATATGCCGTCAAAGAACATGTTCGAAATGGATCCGACCGCGCCCGCCGACATGATTTCCATGAACGGCTACATCATCGATGGGAAGATCCACGCCCACTTGACGCTAGCCACGCCCGACCGGGCCATCGGCGGCCATCTGGAGCCGGGCACCGAGGTTTTCACCTTCGGGATCGTGACCATCGGTGTCATGAAAGACGGTGTCGATTTCACGCACCTCGACGATAAGACGTATCGCTGACCGCAGTGGTGTCTCCAAATCTTTTAAACAATTGCAGGCGGCACTACGCCTGAAATATTACGCTGGCAAGCTAACCATAAGAAAACAAGATAAATAAACATTACCATTTGTCACCGAATTAAAGCATTCGGCCCATACAAAAATTGAATTGGACCGGCCACGCCGCTGGCCCTTAGACTGGAATTTCAGGCCCCTCGGTTGTGGCTTCGCCGACGCTTTCAAAGAAGGCCTCACGACTATGGCACCCACAATGGCAGAAACCACTGGTAGTCAGGTAACCCTCCTGCACCGGATCAGCAGCATAGTGAGTTCCGATCAGGATTTGGAGGCGGTTCTGCGCGAACTGGTTAGTCTCGCGATGAACGTCACCAATTCCGATGCTTGTCTTGTCTACCTGATCGACACCGCAACCAATGAAGTGGTGCTGCGAGCATCGCAGTTGCCGCATGACGCGGAAATTGGCAAGGTCCGGCTGAAGATGGGGGAAGGCATCACGGGTTGGGTCGCAGTACACAACTCGGTGGTCGCGCTGGGCAAGAACGCCTCCGCCGACGCCCGGTTCAAGAGTTTCAGTTCGCTGCAGGAAGACACCTATGAGGCGTTTCTTTCCGTGCCGCTGGTTAGCAGCGGAGAGCTCATCGGCGTTATCAACGTGCACCACTGCGAACCGCATCAGCATTCCTCAGACGAAGTCGCTTTGGTGACTTTCATCGGCGAGCAGATGGGTGGCTTGATCGGCAGGCACAAGCTGGCGGACCAGTCTTTGAGCGCAGTCAAGCGCATGGAGACGCTGGCAGCCGTTGCGCAGACAATTTCCGCCGATAGCTATCTGGAACGTATCCTCCAGGCCATCTCCGAAATGGTAGCGGAGACACTGGATTCCGCAGTTTGCTCCATCCTGCTGGTGGACGAAGAGAAGAAGGAACTGACCGTCAGCGCGGCCCGCTGTTCGTCACCCGACTATATGCACCGTATGCCCATTCGCATGGAGGGGTCTCTCATCGAGGCCGTAATTCGCGACGGCCAGCCGGTCATCATTCGCGACATCCACGCGGAGAAGCAGTTCCGTTATCCCGAACTGGCGCGCAAGTCCGGCCTGGCTTCGGGTCTGGCTGCACCGCTGCTCTCCATGGGCAAAGTGATCGGGTCGATCAACATCTACACCCGTGAAGCGCGGACGTTCAGCGACGAAGAGGTCGGGTTCGTGACGGTAGTAGCGGGGCAGGCAGCGATTGCCATCAAGAACGCGCGGCTGATGTCGGAAACGCTCGACATGAAGCGCACGCTTGAAGCCCGCAAGCTGATTGAGCGTGCCAAGGGCATCCTGCAGTTCAAGCACAGCCTGACGGAAGAAGAAGCCTACCTGCGGCTGCGCAATGAAAGCCGGCGCCTGCGGCGTTCGATGCGGGATCTGGCGGAGGCTGTGATTCTGGCCGACGACCTGAACCGCAAAGAAGGCGCTGCGCGGCCGTTGGTTCGCGAAGACATGGACATCATGTAGGTTCGGACTTGTCGTTGGGTGCCTGCGACAATGCGGGCGCCTGCGACAATAGGGATTCGCTGTCATGCGGCCCTTCGAACCGATCGTCCGTAATCCACATCTTCTGACAATTCTCGGCAACTTCTGGCCACGGGGGTACGATTTTACCCCGTTTCCGGAAGAGCGCCGCTATATCCAGACCGATCCCGATACGCAGGTGCTTGTTATCACGCAACGTCCGGTGCGCGAGGCTCTTAAGCAAGCTATCGGGCATGTCGTCATGCTGCACGGTCTCGAAGGCTCCGGCGATTCGGGCTACAACCGCAGCATGGCGTGGCAGACGCTCAACGCCGGGTTCATTACGCATCGGCTGCACATGCGAACGTGCGGCGGCACGGAGCACCTCTGCAAGACGCTGTACCACGCCGGGCTAACATCTGATTTGCGCGCGTTTCTCAGGCAGTTACGCGCTGAAGACGACAGGCTGCCGGTCTTTCTCATTGGCTTCTCACTGGGCGGCAATGTTGCGCTGAAGTTTGCCGGTGAGGAGGGCGAGACGGATCTCATTCAGGGTGTCTGCGCGATCTCCACACCAATCGATATGGCAGCGAGTGCGAGGCGTATCGGGGAACCCGACAACTCGCTGTACGAAACGCGCTTCCTGAATCGTATGAAGGAGCGGCTGATCGCAACAGGACGCTATACTCGCGCCGATCTGGCCGGGTGCGAAACGCTCTGGAAGATCGATGACCGGATCACCGCACCGTCGTTTGGTTTCGAGGACGCCGCGCATTACTACGGCACGCAATCGGCGCAGAACTTTCTGGGTGCGATCCGCGTGCCGACGATGCTGATTCAGGCGAAAGACGACTCGTTCATCCCGTTTGAGATCTTCGGGCATCCGGCCATTGCGGCCAATTCCCACATCACTCTGGTGGCCACGGATTACGGCGGGCACCTTGGTTTCATTGCCCGGCGCGCGCCTCGTTTCTGGGTCGATCAGGCGGTGCTCGAGTTTCTCCTTTCAAATCTGCCAACTCCTGTCGGTGCTGGCCGT
>Ga0182030_10016000_pt1 | contig 14654 bp, 21 predicted proteins | sample 812S3MmetaG_FD_121299 | JGI IMG/M metagenome (GOLD analysis project Ga0182030, IMG submission 121299) | Permafrost microbial communities from Stordalen Mire, Sweden - 812S3M metaG (Illumina Assembly) | ecosystem: Environmental > Terrestrial > Soil > Wetlands > Permafrost | place: Sweden... | reverse complement strand
CCCAGCCATATAGATCACGTTTGGTGTCCCTCTTGGCGACTAAACAGGTCGCAATATCCTTGTTTGTCCAGATTAATTGACGGTGCATTCTTGAAAGACTGAATGAGACGAACGAGACACTATAAAAAGACTAATATATCCTTTGCGCCATTATTGGGTTCTTTGACCCGTCAGTCAAGAGAGCGTAGTATTTAAACAGTACAAATTATAGTTCGGTAAGGAACTTAGATGTCGGTATTAGTTTTTGACGAAAGTAAGGGATTTGAGGAAAACTTAGAGAATTTTCTCAAACACATGGAGAAGGCGGACGCAGAGTTTGGAAACATTCTGAGAAAGCACATCAGTGAACTAAAGAATGCTACTTACGAGCGAGCGCGAAAGGATGCTCGTATAGCATTTAACGCTAAAGTCATTGAAGATCTTAATGAACTACATGCCGAGGAAGTAATATGATCAGATACTTCCTGACTCAGGTAGAGGTAGAGGGGTTTAGGGGCATAAACAACGAGGGTGATCCCTTAGAGATGAAGTTTAATAGAGACACTGTGAATTCAGTTTTTGCCATAAACGGTACGGGTAAGAGCTCAGTCTTCGATGCGCTGTGCTACGCAATCTGTGGCGACGGTGAGACTCTAAGCGACCTAGCATCTCTATTTGGTGACGAGGCGGTTAGGGTTGACGTAGCCCTGGTATCAGCCGAATTAGATCCTGAGCAGCTACTGGCAGTGCCAGCAATATCGCAGTTAGTTGGGGTATATATTCGTAGTGAAGACTTCGACGGAGTTATAGGCACGAACGATGAAGAAGAACTTATTTTAGATTCTCCACCTTATTTACCTCCCTTTTATACTGAACCCTCGTACCCTCAGAGTAATTATTGGTCAAACGATGCGAATCTTTCATTTTATGCTATGGCAGTTGTTTCACCCCGGCCAAAAAATACCTAGGTACATCTAACTTCAAAAACTCATCCTTTGTAACCCAGGCTATTTGGTCGTGTTCCTCGCTAAGCTCAATCTCAGAACCATCGTACTCTGCATAATAGAGCAGTTCAACAACATACTTTTCTTCATTTTTGGCCCCCACGAAGAAGATAGTCGGAGACTCAATAGTTAGCCCAGCTTCTTCCTTGGCTTCCCGAACAACCGCATCATTAGGGCTCTCACCAAAATCAACGCCACCACCGGGTAAGTCCCAGGTTAGCGGCCGATGATTATCGTCGGCACTTCGTCGCATAGTTAAAATTAAACCGTCTTTATTCAAAACGAATACTTTGGCCACGAGCGTCACATTGACTTCCATATGACTAACTATAGCGTTTTTTGGGAGAGAAAAGAATGGCTAGAGTGGTCTTTTGGTGGTGTATCATTGTCTTAGTGAATAAGGCAAAAACCACTGATAACAAATTCCTCAAAAAACTCTCTGCTTGGTGGCAGTATGTTTTAGGCCACGAGTTTCTGTTAGCCCTTTTATCGGTTGCTATAATTGTCTGCCTGACTGTTGGCCTAGGCTTACAGCGAGATAAAATAACTATCCCAAACCCCTGGACTCCGGCGCACTATTTATCTGAACCAAACAATCACCTTAGTTTTCTCGCGAGCTGGGATGGCAGGGGCTATATCTCAATCGCTACAAATGGTTACAGCCCCGGACTCACTAACTATTTCCCTCTCTACCCTCTTCTAACCCATATTGTTCATACAGTCATTGGCTCAGGCTTATACAGCGCCCTGTTAGTATCGTGGGCATCTTTAGTTGGAGCTGCCTATTTCTATATCAAGATAATCAAAAAATATTTTAAAGTTAACGACAATATAGAGGCTCTAAAAGGTCTCGCCCTATTCCTGCTTTACCCAACCGGTATATTTCTGATCGCCGCCTATACAGAGAGCGTCTTTGCCTTTGTCTCGCTTGCGGCCATTTACTTCGCACTAAAGCGGCGTTATCTATTAACTGGTGTCTTCGCGCTACTGGCGACTGCCTCCCACATTAATGGATTGCTTACTCTAGCGCTAGTACTCATGATTCTCTACGAAGAACACGAGAAGCTTATCAATATATTTAAGACCCTGATTATTGGTTTGCTCGGTATTGTCGGCTACATGATATACCTACGAGTTAAGTTTCATAATGCCCTAGAATTTGTCACCCAGCAGCGCAAACTCCACGGCTGGCTACAACATAGCCTGTTTTCAGAACTGTCCCACATTAACCTCCTAGAGTATCTATTTGCCCTAGCGGTTATAATAACGATGATCTATTGGTGGCCACGGCGCAAAAGCTTTGCCATCTACTCCGGGCTCTATCTACTAATCCCAATTATCGGGGGCACGATTGGCGGCTTTAGCCGCTATACCTTAATGGTCTTCCCCCTGCAGTTCATGATCTTTGACGTATTTCGTAAAAAATCATTTGGTTACGGTATTGTTCTAGCGATAATGGCTATTGGTTGGGCGTTCTTTACGATTGGCTTTAGTGGCGGTTGGATCGGTTAACTTTCTTAGGTTAACCTAATATCGCGCTGCCCGCTACGATCTAGATTAGTGTAGAGGGCAAGTTGTTGGTTGGCTAGTTGCCTGGATTCAGCCTTTGTCCAAATAGCCCTTTCTGGGCCAAGCCAACCTTGAAGAACCATGATGGTCGTGTCTGACAAGGGCTGGTTTGGGGTATCGGCGGAAACCATAGCCGCACCAGTAATTAAGAATTGATCGGATTCAACAGAGATACTGACGTTCTCATTACCCTCACCTTTACTCCAACTTCGGATGGCAATTTTCCCATAGTAATTTGGGTGATGTAGTGGTGCTGTACCGCCTAAGAATTTTTCAGTGACTTTATCCCAGTTCAGCGGGTTATAGTCTCTCAGCGTTATAAGAGTGTCCGCCTGAGCTACAAAAAGCTGCCGTAGACTGAGCCTGAAAGATTTAGCCGCCGCAGATTCTCCCTCGGGCCTAAAGCTCTTGCGTTCAGATGGGTATGACATATACCTTTATATCAAACATCAACCCTAAGTAGTTTGCAATTATAAATCAAAAATTTAAGCGTGGAAAACTATTATCTAAGGGCCTACGCGGTACCAATTGGGATGGATCTCCATCTGCTCAGAGACCTTCATTCTTGTGAGAAGAGGATCCCAGGTTACGATTATGCCGTTCCCGAAAGGTGTAACTACATCAAGCATTGTCTGTACGACGTCCTCTTCCTCACCTGGATCTTCCGAGTGTTCATCGATTCGTCGAGTTTCCAAGGCATCGACCCTATACTGCCGCTGATCGATCGAGATAGTTGCGCTATCGTCACCAAAATGATCAGGGTATTCGATGTTAACTAGGCCAACTTGGGCTGGCCTGGCAATACCAGGAGACTTCATCGAGCCACCTAAGACCTGGATGAACGGTTGCCGACCATTTTCTTGCCTAGCTTCGAGAGTTACTAGGACATCAGACTTAGCGACAAGTAGCTGAGTGATGCTCCGTCTTAGGCCGTCGCGCCGATTTATCTCGCGTCGTTCTTCAGTGTTGGCTGTTTCATAAGATGAAGTCATATACCATAATAAAACAACAGTTGCCTAAAACTTGCAACCATAAGGGTTTTTAAGCTATAGATTTGCTTTATTCCTTAGGCTTTGGTCTAAGATATTCATCGCGCTTGGCCATAACTGAAACTCCAGCTTTTCTATAAGCCCGAGCAACTGCCCAAGATTGGCCAACCGACCAGATAATATCGGTATTTCTAAACTGCCAGCTTAAATGATCAAGGTCGTCGTCGCTAAGTTCAGTAAATGGATCTTCGACAGCGAAGACCCTTTCATCAGTCATCATATACTCATCGTCCCCAAAAGTCAGCGATGTTACTTGGTGCTTACCGACATCAGAGCGAATAAGCGATATGTCGTCATATAGATTGGTCTCAATTTCTAGTTGTCCGCCTAAAAACAGTTCGGCCGGTAGCACCATTTCCTTAGGGTCTTGGACAATAACTACCCTATCAACCTCACGCTTAAAAAGATCATCGAGATCTTGCCTGAAATACCCGAAGGCTTCTTGGTTTGATTGTGATCGTTCGCTGGGTGAGCTCATATTAAAATATATTAAATATTGTTTTTAACTATTTTACAATTTAATAACTATTAACAAACGACTAATGGGCTAGTTTTTTTAGTTCTTCTAGGATGGTTGTCTGGTTCTTGAGCTCAGTCATTTGCTCATCCTGCAAATTGGCGAGGTATGTAAGGGTCATGTGATCGGCTTCAGACTTAGCTTCGGTGGCATCTTGGGCAATATTTTGAGCGACCATTATGGCTGGTAGAAGAATCAACTGAATCCAGTTAGAACTTACCCAGTTAATAATCGGCACTAGGTTATGGGTTTCAAAAGCCGATTTGGCTGATAACAGCGCAATAACGTTAAATAGATAAAAGCAGTACATCGAGCCGACATGGGTACCAATCCAAACGGCAAATTTTTGATTAAATTTATTAAAGTTGCCCTCTTCTTTTTTCATTAGATCTTTTGGGTTTATAACGTGCGGGTGCGGTTGTAGTTTGTCCATAACCGTAATTATAGCAAAGTATCGGAAGCGAGGAGCACACTTGCTAAAAAATAACATCAGGAGGAATATTAGTTATATAAGGAGGAGAGACATGGCAGGATTTATCACATTCGTAGTACTTATTATTGTATTTATTATTGGTAGCAGTTTGAAAATTATAAAACAGTATGAAGAGGGCGTGGTCTTGCGCCTCGGTAGACTGCGTAAAGACGTTAAAAAGCCCGGTATCTGCTTTATCGTGCCCTTATTTGACCGGCTTAAAAAGGTTGATCTAAGAACCGTTACCCTCCCGGTCGACTCTCAGAATGTTATAACCAAAGATAATGTCTCAATTGACGTCGCCGCCGTCGCCTATTACCAGGTTTCCGATGCTGTTAAGTCGGTTATAGCCATTGAAAATGTTCTCTCGGCCATCTACCAAATTGCCCAGACTACCGTTCGAAATATTGTTGGTCAAAATATGCTTGATGATGTGCTCAGCCAGACGGTTAAGATCAACGAAGCGGTAAAAGCCATCCTCGATAAAACCACCGAAAAATGGGGCATCTACGTTTCCATGGTTGAGCTTAAAGACATTAAACTGCCGCCTTCAATGCAGAGTGCTATGTCTGCCGCTGCCCAAGCCGAGCGTGAAAAGCGGGCCAAGATTATTGCCGCCGAGGGCGAACAGATGTCGGCCGCAGCCCTAGCTAAAGCCGCCGATGTTATCTCCCAGCACCCGATTGCCCTGCAACTGCGAAACCTCCAGGTACTATCGGAAATTGCTTCGGATAAGAACTCAACTATTGTCTTCCCGGCCCAGTTTATGGATACCGTGGCATCAGTTAAGAATTTTATGGCTAAGGAAAGTCCTAAATAGTGGCTCAGAAGAATAAATCGCCAGAAGTCCCGAACCAGCTACCGGCTATTCTTGATGACGAAAATCAAGAAACAGCATTTTTAATTCTAAACTCTGTCGAACTCGGCCCACATCGTTATATTGGGAATAGTAAGATCTTGAGGCCTATAGTCAATATGGTTATATTCAGAAAAGTAGATAGTCTTATAGACAGAATTGACAAAGAAAGAACGGCTCACCTCTTACCGTTCGACGACGAGGACCCTGACCGATCTTCAGATATGGTGCTAAATGCTAGTGAAGAAAAATTGCTATCTAGAGTGCTGAGGGCAGAATATGCTTATCGTGAGGAGAATTTTGCTGTACATCTAACTATCGCGAATGGCCCGCTCGCGGAAGAATGGCAGGAAGACAATGTAAAAATCGATAGACTGCGAGATGCACTGCCTATACTGAGTGAAGTTGAATAGTAATTTAAATATTAAAAGGAGTATCTATCATGTGGGAATTATATGTTTATAGTTTTGTCGCTGGGGTTCTAGGGGCTAACGGAGTCCCTCATTTTGTAAAAGGTATAATGGGGCAGAAACACCAAACACCTTTTGGTGGGGGCAGCTCAGCGGTAGCTAACGTCGGCTGGGGTTGGGTTAATTTTGTAGTCGCCGCCGGTTTTTTGTACCATGCTGATGTCCACCGTCACCTAATCCGAGCTGCTGGTATGGTCGCTATTGGTGCGTTACTTATGGCTCTGTTGCTAGCCGACAACTGGTCGAAGCATCCCGAGAAAAACAAGTAGACCTATTTCGCTAGGTTGACCATATATCTAATTTATGGGAATATCACTTTTATGGCAGAAAAAGAGACTCGCGATGAATCCAGAAGAAAAGATCTTGCCCGGGTTGAACGACTAGAGCGTATAGCCAATAACCCAAAAGTACCGAAGTTAATCGGTAAACTTGCTTCTTTAGATGCAAGATGGTGGCGTTCGTTAATTGGACTTAGTGACCGCATAGACTCTTGGGGTTCTCGAGCGGAGCAGAGACAGAAAAACAGAGGCCAGGTTCTAGATGAAAAAATTATTGGAGCGGTTGGTAAACTACATCGAACAAGAGACGGAGAACCAATAATCATCCCGCCGTCCGAGGAAGTATCAACTTTTGATCCTTTAGACCACATTATTTCGGACGATGAAGATTTACCGCCCGATCCAACCTTACCCGACTAAAATAATTCCAAACGTCTTTTCACTAAGGCTCGATGTCAACCCCATGCTTTACAAAGTACTACTTATATGCTAACGTATTGATGTGTCAAGAGAATCTTTTAGCCCAGAATCAACTAACCCCCGTATACGAAGATCTTTCGCGCACGCCAAAATTAATACAGCTATTGCCTCGGGTAAGCCAGAGGATAAACTTGCGGCTGTTGAAGCTGCAACGGCGGCTAGCAAAACAGTAAAAGGCATAGGTTTTGGACGCCAAGCAGTGTCAGCGATTTTAAATAGTACGCCACCAGTGCTAGAGGCCTGGGACCCACACGCTATTGATGATGTATACCCTGGTCGAGGATACGCCGGCTGGACTTCAGGAGATTTTGTTCGTCACTATGATGTAGTGCAAGAGGCCCTGGGTATTGTGACCGGAGTCGTACACAGAAAGCTAGAGACAGCTTCAGAGTACAGGGTGGCTGCTGATATTATTTATGCAGATGCTGTAGAAAAAGGATATTTGGGGGAAACTATGCCCCCAAGTGAATTGGCCTCTATCGGCGAACGTCAGCAGCTACAGCTTCAACGGGTAGACTGGTCAATTCCTGGAACTTTGAGACAAAGCGATGCGGTTAGGGCAATAATGAGAGACTCCTCTCCTCTCCTCCCCCGCTAAGGGATTGTTGTAGTATCATCTAAAGATTGCCTAATATAGAGTTACCATGTCTCTTTATCGTTACGGTGCTTGAATATCTCACATTCGGCCATACCGGCAATTATGCAAACAATGATGGTTGCCCCTAGGCAAATCATAGCTGGAAGGAGGCTGGGATGGCCTCCGTAAGAATAATAAACAACCGCGTCAATCCCAAAAATAATAAAGAACCAGACTAGCCCGGCTATAGGCTCAAAGTATTTCCACATAAACAATATTGTAGTCTGTAATTATCATCAATTAAAGTGCACTATTGAGAATTTATAATGCTGCTTGAGTTTAGGCTGCGAAAGGATAGTAAACCTGTGGCTCATCAGAAATGCTTTTTGCTTCTAGTAGGGGGACTGCCGCTAAATTGCCTCCCCTTACTTGCCTGGCGTAGACAATCAAATCTGCAGCAAATTCAGTCCATACCCGCTCGCCAGCTCGTATCGACTCAACGGCGAGTGACTCCTGTAAGCCAAAGTCTTTTCCATCAGCCGCACGCAGATTAACAGCTTGCTCTTCTCTCAGCGCGGTTTCGATACAGGCCCTCGAAGTCGCTTGAAGTGTTGGCAAATCAAGCTCGGTTTCGCCTAGTGTATTAATTCTATTGGCTACGGCTTCACCGACTTCAATTTTTAAGTCTCCTAAAGCACTTTTTCTTCTGTAGTAATCGTCTTGATCGGTTGCCTGAAAGAGGTGTTGCTCGCGGTATCTCCCGGACAGTAACATCAAAGGGCTAAAAATGATTTTCCCTGTCTGATAATCGTTAGTAGGATCTGATGCAAAAGCTTCAAACCAAAGTGGCAAACGCTGTATATGACTATAAAGTTTATTCACCAACTGGTTAGAAGGATCCTCGAATGGTAGAGCAAGTAATCTTCGCTGTTCATCAATACGATCAAGATAATTGTTACGATCTGTGTTGGAGACTTGTCGATCAGCCTGGACCCAATCAACGATCCCATCTGTTATCTTAAGAATTTCACCTTGCGGTAAGAGAGCTTCAGCGTTACTCATATTAGCAATAGTATACGGTATTCTTAGCAATCATTCCCCTTTCAACCCACCTATTTGACAACTTGATACTAGGTGTATACTGAAAAGTAATATTAGTTAGTAGGAGGAGTATAAGAATGGTTAATCAAGCAAACCGGAAAATGGTGGGCGTTGTGTCTGTGCTAGTAGTTATCATAATTGTAATCGTACTAGTTATGGTCGTCCGTCATAAAGATAAAAATTCCGTTTCTTCATTAACCCCTGCTCAAATAAGCAGCGCTAAAGCTGAGATTGACTCCAACTGGAAGACTTTCTTTGGCTCAACAGCTTCTTTGCAAACCCGTGAAAACTTATTGCAAAATGGCAGCCAGTTCGCCCAGATAATTTCAAGTGAATTTGCTGCTCTTGGACAAGAATCCTTTAGCTCTAGCATCAACAGCACTAGCCTAACCTCACCAACGGCAGCTAATGTTGTCTACACCGGTACCCTCGGTGGCCAAGTAGTCCTCAAAAATGAGGCCGGATCAGCTGTTAAGGTTGGTAGTGTCTGGAAAGTTAGCGACGCAACTCTCTGTCAATTGTTAGCTCTAGATGGCAGCAAGCCAGCTGTTTGCAAGACAACTTAAAAAAACTAGGAGCTTAACCACTAATGGTGGCAATAGGTAATCGGTTAATTCCCAATCGACGTTCTTTAATCATTATCTGTGTAATCCTGTTTTTGACCTTCCTTGATAACACTATCGTTAGTGTGGTCTTATCCAATATTCAGTCGTCACTCAGCGCCGGCGTCCAGGACCTGCAGTGGATAGTCGACGCCTATATGCTAGTCTTTGCCGTCTTTATGTTAACCGGTGGCACCCTGGGCGATATATGGGGGCGAAAGAAGGTTTTGCTAGGCGGCGTTGCCCTATTTGTAGCCGGATCACTACTGGCAGCCTTTTCTGACAGCGTTGGGACATTGGTCGCTGGGCGAATAATTATGGGTCTCGGAGCGGCGGCCAGCGAACCGGGCACGCTGTCGATGATCCGACATCTATATCCCGAGCGAGCAATCCGGTCAAAGGCTCTGGGGATTTGGGCAGCGGTATCGGGCATTGCCCTGGCCTTTGGACCTATTATTGGTGGCGTAATAATTGGATTTTATTCTTGGCGAGGGGTCTTTGGCTTCTCGGCAATTCTAGGGTTAATTGCCTTTGTTGCCGGCTCGCTATACTTGCCGGAGAGTTCTGACCCAAAAGGTCGCAAACTAGACGTCGGAGGATTAGTTGCTGGAGGTTTAGCAATTAGTGGTGTCGTTGGTGCCCTAATTAGTGGTGAGGAAAGTGGCTACAGCGGCGGCTGGATCGTCTTTTTATTCGCTGGAGCCCTTATCTCAGCCATCGCTTTCGTTATTATTGAACTAAAGACCAAAGATCCGGTGCTGCCACTCAAATACTTTAAGCGGCTACAGTTTAGTATTGCCAATATTGTGGCTTTCGCTACCAATTTCGGAATCTTTGCGGTATTTTTCTTTGTCGCCCTGTACCTACAGTTAATTGCTAATTTTACTGGTTACGATATTGCCCTAGCCTTCCTAGCTATGACGGCCGCTATAGTCTCGGGAGCCTTACTGGCTGGACGCTGGAACGCCGCTCATCATACCACCCAGTTAACTATTGCTGGTTGCCTGATATCTGGCGTCGGTATATTTATAGTTAACAGTGTCATCCAGCCGAACATTAGCGCCGGGACGCTGGCCTGGGCCCTAGTAATATCGGGCTTCGGCTTTGGTATTTCTCTTGTAGCTATGACCTCCTCGGTGCTAAATATTGTGCCCCAGGAGCGCTCCGGCATGGCCGCCTCAACCGTCAACACCTTTAGGGAACTGGGCGGCGTCTTTGGCGTAGCCGTACTTGGATCAATCGTTAACGCCCAATTAACTACCAAGCTGGCTCTCCAGCTAAAGGTCCTTGGCTTACCGGCTAACTTCCAGTCGTTTGCCGTTTACGCTATTACCCACGGCGGCAACACGCCACCGGGAGTATCTATCTCGCCGACCATCTTGATTAAGCACGTCCAACTAGTTACTCAGGTCACCAACGCTGCCTACGCTGCCTTCGGTAGTGGCCTAACGATTGCCCTAAATATTGCCGGCACGATGTTAATTGGAACCGGCGTAGTTTGTGGCGTAGTTTATCTAGTGCGTAAAAATGATTTTACCGATGACCCGATTGTTATTTGAGACTAGTTGTAATAACTAGTTAATTGTGGTACAATATAGTCCATAAAAGGAGCTGTAGTGGTATGGCTGAAGTCTTGTTTGTAGCAAATGATAGCAATACGGAAGGCGTAAAGACCGATGTATACCGCATGGCCGACGTAACAGATGATATGTGGCGAGAATTAAACGTTGTCCATATCGAGTCGTTGCAGGCTCAACTACCTAAAGAGCAGTGGGATAGGATTGACACTATAACAAAAACTACCTACCTGGCAACTTACCGCGACCGACGGGTTCATCCAAACACCCAAGCTGGTCAAGACGGCTGGCAAGAAAAGCAAATATTTATGAGACCACGAATAGCTGTTAGCCGTGATAGTAGTAATCAGATAATTGGAGCTGCACTTACGGCCAATAACTCATCTGGTAACAGCGAGAAGTCAAAATTGGCTTGGGAGGCTGAAGCTTGGGGAAAAATGATTATTTCCCCCTACCTGCCAATCCCAAAATTTGGGGGCAGACGTTATGTTCATTTAAGGGAAGCCTATATTCACCCCGACGCCCAGGAGACTATCAAGGTTGAAGATGGTACTGTCGCTATAAGCGAAATTACCATAATGGGAATCTACCACCTACTCGATATATATAATTTAAGACAAAAAGTATCAGCATACACAGCTGAAGGTGACCCAGCTGACCGTGCCTTTGAACATCTTACTCAGGCCCTTGGCCTATCAAAAACTGGCGACCAAGAAAACACCCTTGCTGGATATACTGGAGCAACCCGGGTTGTTCGTGCTCAGCGCATAGTAAAAGATGTAATGCGTACTATTTTAGATATGCCCTCAGCGACCTAAAGAGGAGCTAGCTAAATTAAGTAGTGATCTGCTGTACTGGTGATGGCTTAGTGATTGTCACTGTCTTATAACTAAATGTTAGATTAACCGAAACCCCGGTAGTCGTATCGTTGCTTGTCCAGTGCCGGAGCAAATAGTCATGGGTATCAAAATAAACGTAGGCAGTGGTGGTTGGCGTAGCAACGTCAACGACTTTATAACCATAACAGCTCAAACTGCCACAGGCGGAAGTACCCTCTTTAGTAACCGTTACTCCAGCCGGAGTTGAACTATTAAAATTAAGGTCGAAGCCACTGGTTGGGTTGGGAACGGCTGTAGCACCAACAGCACCCGAAGAATACTCTAACCAAGTAGTGCCAGTACCCTCTTGAACGTAAGTTACGCCGTCCAGCGAAATCGATGAAACTTCCTGACCATTGCTACCATAAGTTACTTCGGTATTACCCTTGCCGTCATTACTAACCGTGAAAGTTGAGCTGGTACCGGAGCCGGTCGTGGCCGTACCAATAGCTACATATTGCTGAGAGGCAATATTGGTATGGTTAGCAAAAGCACAAAGATTGCTGTCGTTATAAGCCTTCAAACAGGCGCTAGCAACTGTGGCCGTTTGGGCCTTAGCTGCTGGTGTGGTTGGACTATTTGGTGTTGATTTCTTAGTTGCTTGGTAGGCAATGGCCCCTCCGCCAGCTAAAACTACAATCACAGCAATAATTATATAGAGCTGCGCCAAACCCTTTTGGTTACCTGATAACTTGAGCATAATCTCTCCCCTCTTAATCCACCCTTATTATTTAATTTAATAGTAGCTGAAGCGCAGTAATTGTCAATTAATTGCCTGAGGTTACAAATGATAGCGGTTATCCCTAGAGTTGCTTGGGGTGCAAAATTATGACATACTAGTAGGCTATGAGTGAGTTTGTACCATCTAGACCGGACATGAACAGACGAGACTTTTTTATATATCTCGGTGGTGCTGCTGCGCTTGTTGGAGCCGCCAAACTAGGTATTTATGAAGCTGATAAGGGGAACGACCCAGCTCACCAAGTTGATAGGCTAGAGACCAGCCACGACCAAGCGCTTGAGGGGCTAGGTAGCTTAGAGGCCGAGGATAATGACAAAAAATTATTTGATGGGGTTATGCAGTTCCTCCAGGTTCTACCCAAGAATACCCTTTCCGAGCAAGCTAAAAGCCTAGAGGCTGCCCATAATAACGGCTTGTACTCACTAAATATAGTTGATCTTGATGGGCTTAATCTGAGTGACCCTAAAGCCGAAAAACCAGTCGTTCATGAATACTTTAAGGGTCTATTCGACGAACTAGCTAACCGTGGTTTAGGATCAGGCGATGTCGGGGCGATGGTACTGTGCCCAGAATTTGTTGCCGGCTTTAATGGCCCATCAACCGAATACGCAGCTTATTTAAATATGTTCCTTGATGAAATCGAAAAAGTTGGGCCATCAGCCCAAACTAGTAACATGGTTGATCTAAGTGAAACTACTGTCTTGCTTGATAAACTACCCGATGTTCATGCAGAGAAGTTAGACATGATCGGCGTCCAAGCTTTTGCCAACAGTGACATAATTCGTTTCAACGCCTTAGGACAGGCTGATATCTCCCAATACCTGACAGCTAGCAAGATTCAAGAAGTAGATAGCGCCCTTGGAGGCAACAAGCCCCTCTGGCTTAACACCGGCATTATCCGGGCCGATAAAAAACTAGGCGTTAACTACAGTTTTAAAGAGCGTATGGCCATCGCTAACGCCACGGCTGATGTAGTCAGCAAAGTAAAACGTAGCGGAGTAAATATTTATGCCGTTAATTTATTTGCCGAAAATAAGTTAAATGGTCGCCACCCGGCCCTAAATAAAGAGGGACGAGACTTTAGCTTTGATAAAGAAGATGAGGAAATACTAACGACTTTCGCCAGACGCCTGGCCGCAGATAATGTCGAGCTATACGGCTACGCCGTGCCCGATGATATGCTAAAAGCTGCTTGAGGGTAGGTTACCGAAGCGGCTACAATTCTTGCTAGTAGGGCTATACTACTATCAGGTACTTTCTTAATATTGATCCTAGTTAGGAGTTAGTAAAATATGCCGCCAATAAAAGTTTTTAGAGTCGAGGCACCAACGGACACCACGGAGGCTAGCTCTGAAAAGGTTGAAGAAGAAATTAAGGCAATCTATACTGACGTTATTGCTAGAAATGGGACTATACTTGATTCTCATGTTCTTAGTGTTATTAGGAATCAAGGGAGAGAAGCGCGAATTGTTGCTGAATCTTTGTATATTGTTGCCGATATCCCTGAGGCTCAAACTTGACTTAGATTTTTAATCTTGTGCTTTATCACTTGGTTATTATTATCAAAATAGAAATCAGCTTCAATCTTTTTACCGCTTAGGACTAGTGGTAACCAGTATTTATCATCACCCCACATGGTGTCATAAGGTATAGCGCCGATTTCAAACCACTGTGGGCGCATTTCCTCGGTCTCATGCGGTTCGCCGACCCAGTCCCAACAAAAAAAGACATGGGCCTGCTGATTATCACCAGGTTTGCCCTGCGCGTAAAAATCAATAACAGCGACTTTATCTAGCTTGCCGGGTATCACTCCGATTTCCTCAAAGCACTCACGCCGAGCGGTATCAACAATAGCCTCATTTGGCTCAGGCTTACCACCAGCCCCGTTCCAGTGCCCCTGCCCAAAGCCACGTTTTTTCATAGCCAGCAGAATATTACCGTCTTTCATCAGAAAAACAATCGTGACTGGTCTAATTTTCTTGGTCATTTTTGGCTACTTTAACTCATTACACTTGCTAGCTCAGATTTAACAATAGCCCAAGCATCCTCAGCGGCAGCCTGATTGTAGACAACCGGGTTAGAGTCGTTGAAGAAGGCATGCCCACAGTCCGGATATACTTTAGCCTTATAATCAACCCCAGCCTGGGCCATACGGCTTTTTAAGTCGTCAAGACCGTCAATTAAGCCTTGATCATTTTGGCCATAAAAGGCCCTAATTGGGCAAGTAATGCCCCTTAGCTCTTCAACCGAATGGTCGCTGTGACCATAAAACGGCAGCGCGATTTTAAGCCTAGGCTCAACAACGGCTAGACCATAACTGTAGGTTCCGCCAAAACAAAAGCCAATGACGGCCACTTTTTGGTTGGTGCTAGGAAGATCATATAAATAATCAAAACAGGCCCTTAGGCGAGTAGTGGTTAGTTTGCCAAACTCTGGGTCATGCATTGGTGCCGTAAGTTCGCGGAGCCGTGGTTGAATAGCCACCCGCTTCACTTCATCAAAT
>Ga0182030_10015996_pt1 | contig 14655 bp, 13 predicted proteins | sample 812S3MmetaG_FD_121299 | JGI IMG/M metagenome (GOLD analysis project Ga0182030, IMG submission 121299) | Permafrost microbial communities from Stordalen Mire, Sweden - 812S3M metaG (Illumina Assembly) | ecosystem: Environmental > Terrestrial > Soil > Wetlands > Permafrost | place: Sweden... | reverse complement strand
GCCGATAATGGATTTCGGGTCTACAAGGCGAATGTCGAGCGCTGAAGCCTGTTCCATATGCTCGAGCGCTCCGCGCGGCAAAAAGGAACGGAGTCTTTCCGCCAGGGCGCTGGTTGGCGCCAGCGCCTCGGGCGGCGGAACCTGCGGCGCTTCGAACGCATGGTCGAATCCATGCTCCCGAACCTGGAAAGATGCCTCCATGGAGAAAATCGTTCGGCCTTGCTGTCTCGCGGTGCAACGCCGGGTCGTGAAGCTCTTGCCGTCGCGTATCCTCTCGACAAAAAAGTCGATTGGCGTCCTGGGATCGCCCGCCAGCACGAAATAGCCGTGCAACGAGTGAACCGGTCGGTCGGCGGGCACTGTGCGTTGCGCAGCCACGAGCGCCTGCGCGATGGCTTGGCCGCCATATACCTGCTTGCCTGCGTTCGGGGGGCTGAAACCGCGAAAAGAGTCTTCGCCTGTCGATTCGAGGTCAAGCAGCGCCACTAGGCGCTCCGTGGGGGTCAGCATGGCGGTTTACTCGATGCGTCTAGCCTCCTCTGGCAACATAATGGGGATTCCGTCCCTGATAGGATAGGCGAGCCGAGCGGAGCGCGAGATCAGTTCCTGCCTTGATGAGTCATATTCGAGAAGCGATTTCGTCAAAGGACAAACCAGGATCTCAAGAAGACGCGGGTCAATGCGGGTCGCCTCTGGCGCGCCGTCCTGCATTTTCTCGGCGGTGTCGGTCATTACATCTCCTTCTGCGCGGAACATTTTTGGCCCCCGGGGGCTCCGATGACGGGATTGCGTTCAACTCGTTAGAGAGATCCGCCATCAGAATGATAGGCGCTGAAGCGTCCCAACATCAATGAAACTGGGCCCGGTCGTTACTCTGAGGGGAGTAGTCGCCCTGCGCCAGATCGAACTGCGCCAGACCGATCAGCGTTTCCGCGCGCGTCTTGAGGTCTATCGCTTCGAGCAAAGACTGCTTTTCCTGCGAGCCGAATGGACACATCATCGCGAGCGCGTTCACCAAAGTCTCAGTCGGAGCGGCGTCAATGCTCGCCCAATCCACCTCGAGTTTGGATGATTGGGCAAACTTGCGCAACATGTCCGTCATACGCTCGCGATCAACGGCATCTTCTCCCGCTCCCGGCTCAAGGTCGTGGATAAAGTCTTCATAAGCTACATTAAAGGAGCGGTATGGCGAGCCCCCTGCTTGCTCCGCCACGACCTTGAAGCGACAGACGCCAGTGAGCGTGATCAAATAGCGCCCATCGCCGGTTTCGCTGAAATGCGTGAGACGGCCCGCGCAACCGACCTGATGAAGGTTTGTAACGCCCGTGCCCGGCAAAGGTTGTATTATTCCGATCAGGCGATCCGAGGCAATGGTGTTGTCCACCATCGCCAGATAGCGCGGCTCGAAAATGTTCAACGGCAAATCTCCCCGAGGCAGCAGCAGGGCTCCGCTCAACGGGAAAACACGCAAGATCGAGGGCAATTGGTCAATGGAGGCGTATTGCTTATTCATGCACATGACACAACAGCGCTCCGGTCTCTCATGCGAGGATTTGATCAGGCGAACAACAATGATGAAAGCTTCCGCCTCGCACTCGCGGTAGCCTGATCCGCCGGCCCCCATGCCTCGAAAAACTGGACGAGCTGCTTGCGCGCGCCGTCCTCATTCCAACTACGGTCGCGCCGAACTATTTCAAGAAGCTGCGCTGCGGCTTCTTCGCGCAACCCTTTGGCGTTCAGCGCCAGGGCCAGATCGAAGCGCGCCCGATGGTTGTCATGGTCAGCGTCGGCGCGCCTGCGGAGATCGTCAATTTCGTCGAGCGCGCTGGCCCGCAAGGCGTTTTCCAGCGCGGCCGCCGCCGCCGAGATCATGCCGTCGCGGCGCAGCGCTTCGGGGACGCGGGCGATCAGAGCCTGGGCTTCGTCCAGTCGATTTGTCGCAACGCACAGCCTGAGCAGCTCTGCAACGGCTCTCGGTTGCGGCGGCTCACTGCTGGCGAGGGGCGTCAGAAGCGCCTCCGCCCCCGCGATATCGCCGCTTGCAATCAACTCCTCCACGACGCCGAATACATCGTTGTCGGCCTCGATCGGGCCTACCAGACGCTCCAGGAAGCCCTTGATCTGGCTCTCGGGCATGGCGCCGACAAACCCGTCGCTAGGGCGTCCGCGCTGAAAGGCCACGACTGCTGGAATTGACTTTACGCCAAGTTGCGCCGCGATCTCAGGCTCCTCGTCGACATTCATCTTGACGAGTTTGGCCTTTCCGTTTGTCGCCCTGACGAGCCGCTCCAGTATCGGGGCGATCTGGCGGCAAGGGTCGCACCAGGGCGCCCAGAAATCGACCAGCACCAAACGACGCATCGATGCCTCTAAAACATCGGTGCGAAATTGATTTGCAGTCGTTTCAATCATGGCTTCGTCGGGGGCCGAGCCTCCTGGGCCGATTGCGAAATCATTTGTAGTCATCGCCTTTGTCCCCTCGCGGCGCTTATAGTCTTAGAAAACTCAAATAGACGGCTTTCCGCCCCGCCGCTATCGCCTTGCTTTCATATTTCGTCGTGGTCCACCCCTCCCAAGGAACGAGCCAGTCCGCAGCGCCGGAAGCCATCCACTTGAAATTCGGCGAAAGGCGCAAGCGCGCCAAGGTCCATGCAGCGTAATCATCTATGTCGGTGGCGAAGCGCAGCTCCGCGCCCTTTTGCATCGTTCGCGCCAGCCGCGCCAGAGTGTCGGCGGAAACGAAGCGTCGCTTACGCTGGCGCCGCTTTGGCCATGGGTCCGGATAAAAAAGATAGACGCGATCGAGGCTTGCGTCGGGCAAGCGGTCCAGCACTTCCACGGCGTCGCCGCGATGCAGCCTTATGTTGTTCAGTCCGCGCTGCTCAATTTGAGATAACAGCCGAGCCATCCCATTGATAAAGGGTTCGCAGCCAATAAAGCCAACCTCGGGCTCCCGGGTCGCCGCCTCGATCAGGTGTTCGCCGCCGCCGAAGCCGATTTCCAGCCTTGTTTCCCGCACTGGATGCGAAAATAACTTCCGGGGGTCGATAATGGGCTGCGACAGATCAAGCGCAAGCTGCGGCAGCAGCCCGGATATGAGTTCGGCCTGATGTCGCCGGAGCGCTTTTCCCTTGGAACGCCCGTAGAGGCGACGGGGAGAGCATTCGCTCTCCCCGTCACAGTCCTCCGTGTTTTCAGTTTCGCGCTGGTTCAGGCGAAGTGTGCCTTCAGCTTGTCCGCAAGGTCGGTCTTTTCCCATGAGAAGCCGCCATCCGCGTCGGGCGTGCGGCCAAAGTGCCCATAGGCCGAGGTGCGCGCGTAGATCGGCTTGTTCAGCTGGAGATGCTCGCGGATCCCGCGCGGCGAGAGTCGCATGACCTGCGGCAATACGGCTTCGAGCTTCTCTTCGGCGACATGGCCTGTGCCGTGCAAGTCAACGTAGATCGACAGCGGCTCGGCGACGCCGATGGCGTAAGCGAGCTGAATCGTGGCGCGGTCGGCCAGGCCGGCGGCCACGACGTTCTTCGCCAGGTAGCGCGCCGCATAGGCGGCTGAACGATCCACCTTGGTCGGATCCTTGCCGGAGAAGGCTCCGCCGCCGTGCGGAGCGGCTCCGCCGTAGGTGTCCACGATGATCTTGCGGCCGGTCAGCCCCGCGTCGCCATCGGGGCCGCCAATGAAGAACTTTCCGGTTGGATTGACGTGCCAGACCGTCTTGTCGCTGATCCAGCCCTGCGGCAGCGCCTCGCGGATGTAGGGTTCCGAGATACGACGGATATCCTCTGGCGAAAGGCTTTCGTCGACATGCTGATGTGACAGCACGATCTGCGTCGCCTCGACCGGCTTGCCATCCACATAGCGAACGGTCACTTGGCTCTTGGCGTCGGGGCCGAGGCCTTTTTCCTTGCCGGAGTGGCGTGCGTGCGCGAGTTTCTCGAGGATTTTATGGGAATAATATAGCGGCGCCGGCATCAAATCGGGGGTTTCCCGCACCGCGTAGCCAAACATGATGCCCTGATCGCCGGCGCCCTCGTCCTTATTGCCGGCTGCGTCTACGCCTTGTGCGATGTCGGCGGACTGTTCATGCAGCAGCACTTCGACCTTGGCGTGCTTCCAGTGGAAGCCGTCCTGCTCGTAACCGATGTCCTTGATCGCTTTCCGGGCGATATCCTCGATATGCTCGAACGCAAGGTGGGGCCCCCGCACTTCGCCAGCGATGACGACGCGGTTGGTGGTGCAGAGAGTCTCCGCCGCTACGCGGATTGCATATGGGTCAACGCCAGCCTTGGCGCCTTCTCGGAAAAACTCGTCGACTATTTCATCCGAGATTCGGTCGCAGACTTTGTCTGGATGGCCTTCGGAAACGGATTCACTGGTGAAAAGATAATTCTTCCGGGTCAATTGAAGGCTCCGCTTCGATGGGTGACGCCGAGCGCGCCAAAGCCCGGCGGCTCCATGCAGTGTTTTAACATGGTCCCTTTGCCAGCAAGCGTTCGTTACGTCAAGCGCGATAGCGCCTATTCGTTCGTTATAGCGAACGAACTTCATGTTGACGCTAGAGGGATGCAAAGCTTGGCCGAGCGCTACGCTTTTTCTGCCGCGCCTAAGTCCTGAGACATTTCCGCCTGTTGCTCAGCGAGCGTAGCGACGAGTTCAACAATCCGCTTTCGCACCTTCGGATCTCGGATGCGCGCAAAGGATCGGTTTAGATGAAGGCCCTCCGCGGTTCCAAGGAAATCGACGACGAATTTTGACGATCCTTCTTCTTCAAAGCCAGACTGGGCAGCGTCCGAAACCGGCGCTCCCTCGAAAAAGAAAGATGGCGGCACATTCAGAGTCTTGGAAATTTGCTGGAGTCGACTAGCGCCGATACGATTCGTGCCTTTTTCGTACTTTTGTACTTGCTGGAATGTTAACCCCAGCGCGTCACCGAGTTTTTCTTGGCTCATCTTCATCAGCACGCGCTGCATCCTCACGCGGCTGCCGACATGGCGGTCTATCGGGTCGGGTGTCTTTTTCACAGGCGAGAACCTCCACGCGCCTTTTAGCCTAAAGAAACGCCAATGGAAATACCGGCGCGATTAAAACTTTGTTATATATAACAAAAATGATCCCGCTTCACGCACGCTGCCGGTCTTTCTCCAAGATGCGTTCATCCGCGGGAGTCTGACCAAGCGTCAATGAGCGTCTCGGCGCGTTTGCTGCAGTCCGTTTGCGCCGTCGGGTTGTCCTGACTGCCGGCCCAATCATTTCAGCACGTTCGCGAAACTTGGAAAGCTGGCGTCAATGGAAACGTTTGGCCAATAAGTCCGGTTGATCAAATGGGCGCCGATCATGGTCAGTTCTATTGGAGGGGCCTTTGGCCAGAGACTTAGGAGCGCATCCGGCCAATCGCGGCGCACAATAAAACTATCGCCCATAGGGCGGGAAAGACTTGGGATGCATGTCTTGTGAAAAAGGTTTCGGGGGCGGGTTTAGGCAAAGCGCCGTCTATTACCCCTTCGACCCCGAGAGGCAATTGCTCCTGAACACGGCCATATGGATCCACTATGGCCGAGATCCCGGTATTGGCGGCGCGAACCAGCGGCAAGCCCTCTTCGATTGCCCTTAGCCGCGCTTGCGCAAAATGCTGGTAGGGTCCGCTGGTCTTGCCAAACCATCCGTCACTGGTGACGTTGAGCAGCCACTGAGGACGGTTTGGTCCAGACTCGACAACCGCGCCGGAAAAAATCGCCTCGTAGCAGACAAGTGGCGACGCCAGCGGCAAGCCCGGAGCAGTCAGGCGGCGGGGGCCGACCCCGACATCCCAGGTGCCCGGCACGAGATGGCTCACGCCGAGCGGACGCAACCAGTTTTCCAGCGGTAAATATTCGCCAAATGGCACCAGATGTTTCTTGTCATATGCGGCAATGATCTTGTCGCCCTGCACCACCTCAATGGCGTTGAAGATTTTCCCGCGGCCCGCCTTGCCGCCGCCCTCCTCGACGCGAGCCGCGCCGGTTATCAGTATTTTGCCTTGCACCGCCCGGGCAATCGCCGAGAGCGCTTGTGTTTCACGCGAAAGCACGAAAGGAAAAGCGGACTCGGGCCAGATCAGATGTGTGAGGTCGGCGATGCCGGTATGGGTCGGCCCCGTGGCCTGGTCCGACAGCGCCAAATATCTGCGAAGAATCTCCTGCCCATTTTCGGGCCGGAACTTGGCGTCCATGGGCAGGTTTGGCTGCATCAGACGCAGCTTCACGCCTTCAACGAAGCCAGTCTGGCTGTTAGACAACCGCAGCGCGCCGAAGGCGGTCATGCCGGCGAGCAGGATGCAGGCGAAGATGACGGCTGGAGATCCAAAACGTCGGGGCTTTCCGCTGTCAATCAGAGTCGCGGGCGCAGCAAAAATAAGCACTGTCAGCAGGTCAAGCCCATAAATCCCTGACAATGAAGCGGTTTGCGCGAGTATCTGCACATCGGCGAGCGCCATGCCGAAGTCGTTCCAGGGGAATCCCGTCAGGACATGGCCTCTGAGCCACTCGGTTCCGCCAAGCCCCGCCGCCAGCGCGAATACACGCAAGGAGCCCGGAGACCAAAGCAGCCTGGAGAGCGCAAAACCAAGGCTAGTGAATAGTGCGAGGATCGCGGGAATTCCCAGCACCGCCAGCGGCAACGCCCAGGCGTATTGGTCCGCCTCCACAAGCAGCGCCGACCCTAGCCACCAAAGTCCGGCGATAAAATAACCGAAGCCAAGCCACCATCCCGCAGCGGCGGCCGATAGCAACGATGCGCCGTCGAACAGCCACCGCTTACGCGCCGGCGCTCCGGCCGATCCGTCAATTAACCAAATCGCGACCGTGAGCGTAACCGCGATGGCGGGCGCGAACCCGATGGGCTGCAGTGCAAGTGCTCCGCATGCCCCCGCAACGAAAGCGATTCCGCGTCGCGGCCATCCTTCCGAAAGGATGATGCGCTGCGGGAGCGACATCGCCGGCGTGCCGGCGCCTGGATCAAGCCGATTATCCATTTACGCCCAGAAGTCCCCCCTCGAATCAGCGCAGACGACTGTAGCGGGTTTGCGGCTGGCGTCGATAAGGGGCTGGCAGGATCGACGGAAAAACGCTCCGGTCTCTCGCTGGTTGATCAAGCGGGTTGGGCCTGACAAGCCGCGAATTACGCCGGGCCGCCCATCTGCAGGGGACTCAACGACGTAACGTATGCGCCAGAACACTTCCGAGAGCAGGATTTGGCGACAATCGCGGAGATAATCCACTCTAATCCCCTTGGCGCGCTCTTGGCTGCGCAAGGCGGCGCGCTGGTTGCGTACCACATACCCTTCCTCTTCGAAGCCGATGCTGACGGATTGCGGGCGCACGCGCGTCTTCGATGCCATGGGGTTTTTGCGCGCGGTGGCGGCGGATCTTACCCGCGAACACGAAGCAAAGCGTGCGCGTCCCTGGGCGGCCAATGACGCGCCGCCAGACTATTTACCGACGATGCTGCGGGCGGTGGTCGGCGTCGAGATCATCGTGACTGGCTTCCAGGCGAAGCACAAACTCAGCCAAAACCAAAACCGCAGCGACGGCGGCCGCGCCGGCGTAATCCAGGGCTTGCGCGTCCAAGGCGATGGGACGGTCGCGCAAGAAATGGCGCGGCGAAGGGCGGAGCTGAAGAAGGCCTAGCAATTGCTCCTTTTTGCCCGTCTGGCCTCGCGCGATGGGGCGTGCTAACAGCCTTCCGGAGAGGCGCAAGTCAGGCGCAAGCAAAAAATCCGCGCTCAAGCGCGCAAAAGGGTCCAAGGAGCGGTCATGTCCGATATTTTCCAAGAGGTCGACGAAGAGGTCCAGCGGGAAAAGGTCGAAACATTCTGGTCGCGCTATCAGACGCCGGTTTACGTAATTGCCGGTTTGATCGTCGCCGCGACAGGGGCGTGGAGCTATTACACGTCGGAGAAGACCAAGGCTGCCGACGCCGCCAATGTGCGCTTCATGGCTGCGGTGACATTGGCCGATTCTGGCAAGGGCGAAGAGGCTGCGGCGGCCTTTGAGGCTATGGCGAAAGACGCGCCAAAGGGTTATGCGGCGCTCGCCCGGCTGCGGGCGGCCGAGGAAATCGGCAAGACAGACAAGGCCAAGGCAATGGATATGCTTGACGCCTTGGCGGACGACAAGGGCGTCGACCATATGACGCAGGAAGTGGCGCGATTGCGCAGCGCGGCCTATTCGATAGAGTTGGGCGACCGCGAAAAGACGATGATGAAGCTGGCGCCCTTGATGACGTCCACTGGCCCCTTCCGCTTCAGCGCGCAGGAGTGGAGCGGTCTCGACGCATTTTTCGACAACGACTACGATGAAGCCGAGCGCGTCTTTAATTTGCTTCTTAATGATCGCGACGCTCCGCAGGGCATGCGCGCCAGAGCGCAGGCTTACCAAGGTCTTTTACATGCCGCGCGCGGCGTGAAGAAGTCTGACGCCGGCGTCATAAAATCCGTGACGCCGATCATCGAGCCGGCGGATGGCGCCGACGCTGGCGGCGGTCCCGCGGTGACGCAAGAAACGAAGTAGTCGACCGCCGAATCTCGGCGCTTGTTTTCCGAGCCTGAAGACGCGCGAGGTCCCGAGTAAAGGACTGCGAGCCTTCGGGCTCGAGCGGTTTTCGGGGTAACTTTACGCCATGTCCTTTTCGCTCGCCATTATCGGCCGCCCCAATGTCGGCAAATCCACGCTGTTCAACCGGTTGGTCGGTAAAAAGCTGGCTCTGGTCGACGACCGTCCTGGCGTGACGCGCGACCGCCGCGAGGGCGCGGCGCGCCTCGCCGACCTCTCCTTCACGGTCATCGACACGGCGGGCCTGGAGGAAGGGGCGGACGCTTCGCTCGAAGGGCGCATGCGCGCCCAGACCGAGGCCGCCATCGACCAGGCGGACGCGATCCTTTTCATGATCGATGCGCGCGCCGGCGTGACGCCGGACGACAAATATTTCGCCGACCTCGTGCGCCGGGCTGGAAAACCAGTAGTGCTTGCCGCCAACAAGGCCGAAGGCCGCGCGGGAGAGACCGGCTTTTTCGAGGCCTATACGCTGGGCCTTGGCGATCCCGTGCCGCTTTCCGCCGAGCACGGCGAAGGCATGATCGACCTATTCGACGCCTTGCGTCTCGCGCTTCCGGAGCAGACCGGCGCGCCGGAGGACGAAGAGGCTTCGCCGCGCCGCGTCTTCGCCGACGATGAGGATGGCAGCGACCTCGATATCACCAAGCCGCTCCGCATCACGGTGGTCGGCCGGCCCAACGCGGGCAAGTCGACTTTGATTAACCGGCTGCTGGGCGAGGAGCGGTTGCTCACCGGACCCGAGGCGGGGATCACCCGAGACAGTATCGGCGTCGATTTTCTATGGCGTGAGCGTAAGATGAAACTATTCGACACGGCGGGGCTTCGCCGTCGCGCGCGGGTCGTCGACAAATTGGAAAAGCTCGCGGGCGCGGACGCGCTCCGGGCGGTGCGATTCTCCGAGGTTGTTGTTCTCCTGGTCGACGCCACGATCCCCTTCGAGAAGCAGGATCTTACCATCGCCGACATTGCCGCCAGCGAGGGCCGCGCCGTCGTGATCGGGCTCGGCAAATGGGATTTGATCGAGGATCGCGGCAAAACGCTGACCACGCTGCGCGAGGAGGCCGAACGGCTGCTGCCGCAAGTGCGGGGCTGCCCGGTAATTCCGGTCTCCGGCGCCACGGGGCAGGGGCTGGACGAACTGATGGGCGCGGTGATCACGGTGCATGAGACGTGGAACAAACGCATCTCCACCGCGCGACTCAACCGCTGGCTGTCCAGCGCGCTGGAGGAGACGCCGCCGCCGGCGGTCTCGGGCCGCCGCATCAAGATTCGCTACATGACGCAGCCAAAGAGTCGCCCGCCGCATTTCGTGTTGTTCGGCAATCAGCTTGACGAACTGCCGACCAGTTACGAGCGCTTTCTGATCAATGGCCTGCGCAAAGCGTTCACTCTGCCGGGCGTGCCCATCCGCATATCCAGGAAGTCTGCGGAAAATCCATATGAGGGCAAGAAGCGTCAATAGGACGCGACCCGCCGACTCTCAGGAAAGACCCAATCTGAACCGGGGGCGGCGCACGCCGCTGATGATGTTCGGGACGACGGAGCCATCGGTGGCGTCGATGACTTTGCGATATCTCGTCTTGCCCTGAAAAGTGTCGTTGACAAGCGGCGTTGTGTAGCCGCAGCCCTTGAAAAAATAATGCGTGACCTGGCTCCAGCGCGAGCGTCGCAAATCATGCTGCTTGCCGCCGCCGTGGACCAAGTTCGAGGCCCAGATCAGCGCCTGCCCCTTTTTGGCTAGAAACGCCTCGCGCCGCAGGCCTGTTTTTTCGGGGAGTTCGCTGTAAAGGCGCGTGAACTTCTCCACCGAGACCTCGAAGGGATCCCGCTTTCCGGAGACGCCGATATGCTCACTCTGGTAGCTCGGCCATTTATGCGAGCCGGGATAATAGAATAGCGGGCCATTGTCTTCGTCGACATCCTCGAACGCCACCCATACGCCGCACATGAATCGCTCGGGGATCGAGCAGAAGTGGATGTGGTCGCTGTGGCCCGGCTGCTGCGTGCCCACGGGAAAATTCAGGGTTTGAAAGGGAAAGGCCTTCCGTCCGTAAAGCGCCGAAAGCAAGTCGATTATCATTGAATTGCAGGCGATATCGCGCACATCCCTGTCAAACTTCCAGGCGTCCTGAACTCTGGCGCTGGTGAGACAGGCGGCGGGGTCGAGCCAATGGAATTTTCTGCCCAGAGCATTTCTGATCCGGTCGATTTTCAGGTTCAATTCCGTGTCGGGGAAATCTATGATCGCATAGCCTTTTTCATTGAGATCAATGGCCGCGGGCCGGTATTGCTGAGGCAGCTTGTCGATTTCCTGAGCAAACAGCGGGCTTTCAACCAGCGGCACGCCCGGCAGGAGGTCAGGTGTCATTTTCGGGTCGTTCCTTGAGTTCCGCGAGAGATTTCGGGAGGTTTCGCGGTTCGCGCGAGTTTAAGCCGTTTCGTCGGCGCCCGTAAATTCGCGCATGGCGCGACCGCTGCATAAGGGCCCTTGCGGCAGCCTCGACCTTTGACTTTGCGGCGCCGCACGCGGATGTTATAGGCCTTTGATCTTTGGGGGTGTCGGACAATGGTGAAAATCAAGGTGGCGAATCCGGTCGTCGAACTCGACGGCGATGAAATGACTCGCATCATCTGGGCCTTTATCAAGGAAAAGCTGATTCACCCCTATCTGGACGTTGATCTTAAATATTATGATCTTTCGATCGAAAGCCGCGACGCCACGAAAGATCAAGTGACCGTCGACGCGGCGAATGCGATCAAGCAATATGGCGTCGGCGTGAAATGCGCCACGATCACGCCGGACGAAGCCCGCGTGAAAGAGTTCAACCTTACCGAAATGTGGAAGTCGCCCAACGGCACGATCCGCAACATTCTGGGCGGCGTGATTTTCCGCGAGCCGATCATCGCCAAGAACGTGCCGCGCCTCGTGCCGGGCTGGACCGCGCCGATCGTTATCGGCCGCCACGCCTATGGCGACCAGTATCGTGCAACGGATTTCAAGGTGCCGGGAAAGGGCCGACTCACGATCAAGTTCACCGGCGACGACGGGCAGGTGATCGAGAAGGAAGTGTTCTCCTTCCCCGGCGCCGGCGTCGCTATGGCGATGTACAATCTTGACGAATCGATACGCGACTTCGCTCTGGCGACGTTCAATTATGCTCTGGCGCGCAAATTTCCAGTCTATCTCTCGACCAAGAACACGATCCTGAAAGCCTATGACGGGCGCTTCAAGGATTTGTTCCAGGAAGTGTTCGACGCGGAGTTCAAAGCTAAGTTCTCGGCGCTTGGCCTCACCTACGAACATCGCTTGATCGACGACATGGTGGCTTCGGCGATGAAATGGTCCGGCGGCTATGTCTGGGCGTGCAAGAATTACGACGGCGACGTGCAGTCGGATACCGTGGCGCAAGGTTTCGGTTCGCTCGGATTGATGACTTCCGTGCTGATGACGCCCGACGGCAAGACCGTGGAAGCCGAGGCTGCGCATGGCACGGTGACGCGCCATTTTCGTGAGCACCAGAAGGGTCACGAGACCTCGACCAACTCCATCGCTTCCATCTTCGCCTGGACGCGCGGCCTCGCCCATCGCGCCAAGCTCGACGATAACGCGGAACTGGCGCGCTTCGCCGAGACGCTGGAACGGGTCTGCGTTGCGACCGTGGAATCCGGCTTCATGACCAAGGATCTGGCCCTGCTGATTGGCCCCAACCAGAAATGGCTGTCGACCACGGGCTTCCTGGACAAGATCGACGAAAACCTCAAAAAGGCGATGGCGTCCTAGGGCGATCAATCTCCGAGGGCGGCGCCAATGATTGACTTCGCGGCTTTTCCGTTGATGGCAATACTGTTCGCGAGCATAGCCGCATTGATGGCCGCTGCGGAAATAGGTCACCATTTTGGCGCACGCGCCACGGGAGAGGCCAATGTCACGACACTCGAGGCCGCAATTCTTGGGCTTCTCGCGTTGATGCTCGGCTTCACCTTTTCGATGTCGTTGGCGCGCTTCGACGCCCGCCGGGATGCGGTTCTGAACGAAGCCAATTCCATTGGAACCGCAGCCCTGCGCGCGCGTCTGCTTCCTGCTCCATATGATCAGGAAAGTCTCAAGCTTTTGCGGGAATACGCTCAGATCAGGCTGGACTATGGGGCAAGCGCGATGACGCCCGGGGAGGCGAGCCCAGTCATAGCTCACTCGAACGAGATTCAAGAGGCGCTGTGGTTGCGCGCCAAGGCAGTGGCCGCCAAGGATAACGCGATGGTCCCTGTCGGCGTCTATATCCAGTCGCTGAACGAAATGTTCGACAATCAGGAGAAGCGCCTGACAGCCCTGCGCAATCGTGTTCCAAATATTGTCTTCACCGCGCTTTACGGCATCGCCATCGTCGCGATCGGCTTTTCCGCCTTTTCGAGCGGGCTGGAGTCGCGTCAGTGGCGCTTGCCCGTTTATATCATGAGCGTCTTGTCGGCCGCTGTGATCCTGCTAATTCAGGACATTGACAGGCCCAATGCGGGGTTCATTTCCGTCAGCCAGCAGCCGATGGTGGACACGGCGTCGAGCATTAGCGGATATCTCGCGCAGTTCGAAAAGCGGGCGCCTTAGTGAGGGTGCGAGACAGCTTATGTTACCCCGCGGATGAGAATTGTGTTGTTTCCGCTAGTCGAGACGAATCCAGCTTGCGGAGAAATAGCTGAGTGGTCAGCCGGCTCTGAGCAGTCTCACCGCTTCATTCTGTTCAAAAAGATAGAGCAGCACGCGTAGCGCTTGTCCGCGCTCGCTCGTCAAGTCGGGGTCTTTTCGCAAAATCAGCTCTGCATCGTCGCGGGCGATTGCGAGCAAGCGAGCATGCGTTACAATGTCCGCCAGACGAAATCCCGGTAGGCCGGCTTGCCTTACGCCAAGAATCTCTCCTTCGCCGCGCAGCCGCAGATCCTCTTCGGCGATACGAAAGCCATCTTCGGTCTGACGCAGCGTCTTGAGCCTCGCGCCCGCGGTCTCGCCAAGTGGACCCTTATAAAGGAGCAGGCAGGATGACTCCGCGCCTCCGCGCCCGACACGCCCGCGCAATTGATGCAACTGGGCGAGCCCGAAGCGCTCCGCGTGTTCGATGACCATGATGGTCGCTTGCGGCACATCGACGCCGACTTCGATCACCGTGGTGGCGACCAGTATCTGTGTTTCTCCCTTCTGAAACGCCTCCATTGCGGCGTCCTTTTCAGAGCCCTTCATTTTTCCGTGAATAAGGCCGACGCGCGGTCCGAAGATGCGTTGCATATCCTCGAAACGATCCTGCGCAGCGGCAAGATCCAGATCTTCATTTTCCTCAACCAGCGGGCACACCCAATAGGCTCGCGCCCCCTGGGAGAGCGCGCGTTTCAATCCATCCACCACCTCGCCGATGCGCGATTGCGGCAGGGCGCGCGTCTTGATTGGCGTGCGGCCGGGCGGCTTCTCGTCGAGAATGGAGCTGTCCATGTCGCCGAAATAAGTCAGCGCAAGCGAGCGTGGAATGGGCGTCGCGGTCATTACCAGAACATCCGCAGAATCACCCTTGGCCCCGAAGGCAAGGCGCTGGGCTACACCGAAACGATGCTGCTCATCCACAACGGCTAGACCAAGGTCATGGAAGGCAAGATCGCCAGTGATCAACGCATGCGTGCCAATAATGACTTGGGCTTCGCCCTCGCCGATGGCCGCTCGCATCGCCGCGCGCTCGGCAGGCTTTGCCCGCCCGGTCAGAAGAATTGTGCGCAGACCCTCGGCTGCAAACAGCGGCTCCAGGCGCTCGAAATGCTGGCGCGCCAGAATCTCGGTTGGAGCCATCAGCGCCGCCTGACGCCCGGACTCGACCACATGCGCCATTGCGAGAGCCGCGACAATGGTTTTGCCGGAGCCGACGTCGCCTTGCACCAGTCTTAGCATGCGCCGATCCGAGGAAAGGTCCGTGCGGATTTCTTCCAGTGTCCGCTTTTGTGCGCCCGTCAAGGCAAAAGGCAGGGCGCCTTCTATCCTAGCCGCGAGGAGTCCTTCGCTTTTGTGCTCGCGTCCGGGTGCGCGGCGCAACTT
>Ga0182030_10015995_pt1 | contig 14656 bp, 7 predicted proteins | sample 812S3MmetaG_FD_121299 | JGI IMG/M metagenome (GOLD analysis project Ga0182030, IMG submission 121299) | Permafrost microbial communities from Stordalen Mire, Sweden - 812S3M metaG (Illumina Assembly) | ecosystem: Environmental > Terrestrial > Soil > Wetlands > Permafrost | place: Sweden... | reverse complement strand
CGGGTCACCCTTCTTGCGGCCAAAGGCGCACAGCTTGCACGCCGCCACGCAAACATTGGTGGGGTTGATGTGGCGATTGACGTTGAAGTAGGTCACATCGCCATGCAGCCGCTCGCGCACATGGTTGGCCAGCCAGCCCAGGGCCAGCACATCGGAAGAACCGTAGAGCGCAACGCCGTCCTCGAAGCTGAGCCGCTCACCGGCCAACACCCGATCGGCGATCGGCGCCAGGCGTGGATCGTGGCTGCGAAACGGTACGGCTGGGCGGGACTCGGTGCTCGCGGTCTGCATACCATGATGATACAGAATTCCCGCCCCGCGATTCACTTTTGCCCGGTTTCAATTCCGCGCGCCTTGGGCTCAACCACCACGCCGTCATAAAGGGACGCGGCCACCATGCGGTCGCCGGCCGCGCGCACCAGGCCGATGCGATACCCGGTCTGCCACCACTTCCATGTCATGGTCTTGGGGTCGATGGCGTAGATCTGGTCGCTCGATCGGGAGCTGACGATGATCCGCTTGAGCCGCGCGTCGTAGGTCAGGTCGTCCACATCGCGGAAGGGCAGGCGCTCAATCCACAGCCACGATTTGCCTCTGTTCTGGGTAAAGTAAACCCCCTCCCGCGCGCCCAGCCAGAGCGTGCCGTCCTCGGAGTACGCGACGCGATGGATGCGGGTGAGCATGGAGGGAATCTGCATCGGCATCCAGGTGGCGCCGGCGTCATAGGAGACGACCACGCCGTCCGAGCGGGCCGCGGCCATGGTTGCGCCCAGCGAGGCAACGGACAGATAGTCACCCGAGTCCATCACCATGCCGCCCTGCCACGTGGCGCCCTGGTCCTTGCTGGTGAACAGGCCCACACTCGTTGAGGCCAGCCACCTGTCGCCGTTCAGATCGAGTGCGTTGACGCGGCTGTCGAGCTGGATGGGCGCGGCCTTGACCTTCTTCTCCACATTGACGTGCTTGCCTTTGACCGTTTCGGCGGCAATCTTTACCAAGGTATTCGCAATCGTGTTGCGCGCTTCCCAGTGGGGCGCGACCCCGGCCGCCAGGTTCTGGTCGAGGGCAAAGATGCCGTGATTGGTGCCGGCGAGGACCGTTCCATCGGCCGTCTCAGCCAGCGCAAAAACATCGCGTCCCCCCAGCCCCTCGCCGATCTGCGCCCAGGACGCGCCGCCGTTGATGGTGAAGAATGCGCCGCCATAGGTCTTGTCGTTGACCACGCCGGCGTAGAGGCGCGCCGGATCGGTATGGTCTACCAGCAGCGCGTCGACCTTGCGCTCGGAGAAGCCGTCGTTGGAGGGTGTAAAGGTCGCGCCGCCGTCGTGGCTGGCCAGCACGCCGCCCCGGTCGGTGGCCAGCAGCACATGGCTTGAGTCGCCCGGATCGACGTAGACGTCGTTCACGATGACGTCGGCGCCGGTCATGGGGTTGAAGTGATGGCCGGCGTCGGTGGTCTTGTAGAGGCCCTGCGTCGTTCCCGCGTACACCACTTCATGGTGGCTGGGGTCCTGCATCAGAACCCGCGTGCGGCGTGCATCCGTGGGTATGCCCTCGATCTTGTGGAACAGATCGCCGCCGTTCTCGCTCTTGTAGATGCCGCTGCAGGCGCTCAGGAACACCGTGCGCGGGCGCTCGGGGTCGACGATGATCGAGAACACGTCGGAGTCCTCGATCACGCCCTGCTTGATGTTCTTCCAGTTCTTGCCGCCGTCGGTGGTCTTCCAGGGCAGATGCCAGGTGCCGGCGTAGACGATGTCGGGGTCGACTGGATCAATGGCCAGCGACTCGACCTCGTGAATCTCCGTGCTGCCCGGCGGGCTGATCAGGGTCCACGACGAACCAGAGTCGACCGACCGGAAGACGCCTTCCAATGTTCCGGCGATGAGAATTTTAGGGTCGGACGGCGCCTGGGCGAAGGCCATTATCGACTGGCCCTGGAGGCCCTTGACGGCGGTCCAGCTTTTGCCCCCGTCGTGGCTGGTCCACAGACCGCCGCCGGTCTGGCCGAGCTTCCACGCAGCAGCGTAGATGATCGCCGGATTGGCCTCGTCGACGATGATGCTGTCCAGCACCAGATCGTCAGAAGGGCCCAGCTTGGCCAGCCTGCGCCATGTCGCGCCCTGGTCCAGCGACTCATAGATCCAGCTGTCCGTGGTTCCGAGATAGAGATGGCCGGGCTGGTTGGGAACGGCGGCAAAGGCACGTGCATCTCCGCCTGCCGGACCAACCGCGGTCCAAAACGTCTGGGCGGGCAGGCTGGGAACTGCAACCAGAAGCAACGACAGGAGCAACAAAGAGGAAACGCCCCCCCCCAGAATCCGGCGCGGGCTGAGGGATCTAACACATCTGTGCATACGGCTCATTCAAACTTGATGCTCCCGGTGCGGCAATCGAGATTATGAGAAAAGAATGCGTTCAAAATTGATGAGGCTGACCGGCTTCCCGGTCAGCCTCGAATCGTTGCAGGAGGAATTGCTTTTGCCCTGATTCCGTTCCCCGTCCACCCCGCGGATGCAGGGCGGACGGAGAAGCTGATTCACTGCCGGGACAGGCCTTGTAGGCCCATCCTTACTTGGATGCGGTCGCCTTCTTGTGGCTGTGCTTCTTCGCACCCAGGGGCTTGCGGGCGATCGGCTTGACCACAGTCTCGTCAACCGAGGTGGTTCCGGTCACGTCGGCCGTGAAGGTTGCGCCGGCGGGAACCAGGTAGTCCTCCACCGTCTGGCCTTCGGTCGAGCCGGTTGCGACGCTGATGCGCGAGGCATCAATGCCCTTCTCGGTGACCAGGTAGTCCTTGGTGTTGGCGGCGCGCTGCTCGGCATCGGTGATCACCGGCTTGGCGTGCTTGCGGTGGCCCCTCAGCTTCTCCTCGCGGGCTACCTTCGCCGCTTCCTTGCTGTCCTGCTCGCCGACGATGACGGCCTTGGAGTCAGACTGGCGCTGCAGGTCGAGGGCAACTTCGTCAAGGCAGGCCTTGGCTTCGTTGTCCACGCGGGTCGGGCGGCCCTTGTCCTTGCTGAAAGTGATCGAGCAAAGAGCCTGGGTGTGCGCCGCCGGAGCGACATAAGGAGCCGTGATGGTCACAGTGGTGGTGCCGCTTGCGGTCTGCCCCTTGTCGTCAGAGACGTTGCAGGTGATGCCCACCGCGCCCGTCGGAGCACCGGCCGAAGTAAAGGTGGCCGTGGTGCCGCTGCCGCTGACCGAACCGGCCGAAGCAGAGTAGCTGTAGGTGAGCGGACGGTTCTGCGGGCTCACGCCGGCAGCCGTGATGGTGCTGGTCTCGCCGGGCTTGATGGTGCCGGGGTCGGCCGTGCAGCTGACGGTCGGCGGCTCGTAGGCCTTGACGGTAAAGCTGGCCGAGCAGTCGGCAGTTTGGCCAGGGAGCAGGCCTTCCTTGCCAGGCTTGCCTTCCTTGACCGTGCCCTTCACCGTGTAGGTGCCGGCGGCCAGCGAACCGGTGGAAATGTTGACCGTTGTACCGGTGCCGGAGGCGCCTGCGTCACCCGACCAGGAGTAGACCACGTTATATTTCGGATCAAGCGCGCCGGCGGTCGCCGTAACCGTGACCGGGTCGCCCGGGAAGATCGAGGTCGGGCTGGCCGAGCAGGCCAGGGTGACCGGCGGAGGCGGAGTGAAGTTTCCAATGTGATAGACAAAACCAGCGCTCAGCCGGGCAATCTTCGCATTCATGCGGCCTTCGACGCCGAAGTCCTCGTGGACGTACTGGTAATCGGCCTGGAAAAGACGAATGGCGAGATGATGATGAAAGAACGGAGTCGCATAGTCCAAACCGCCGCCGACTGTAAGAACCGGACCGAATGAGTCGGGCGAGTGGACCACGCCAGCGTATTCCACCCCGACCAGGGCATGGGCAAAAGGTGTGACGTCCGCCGAGGGATGGCGAACAATCAGACCGGCGCCACCGCCGGAAAAGTCGTCATTGGCCCACGTGGAGCCCGAACTCCCAGCCGAGGGGTAGGGGGTTTCGTTCAAGATATGCTCGTCAGCTTCCAGCTGCACACCGAGGTACTTGTTGAAGTACCGGGCCACGCTCAGAATCGAACCGTAGTCGATGGCCTGCAGGGTGGTGGTGTACCCTCCGCCAGCAGTGACAACGGTTCCGTGCGGGGCCAGGTAGCTGTATCCCGCAAAGATGTCCCACTTGGAGGGAGAATCATCCGAGGAAGCGGTCGAGGCTGGTTTGGCTGAAGCCTGGGCAGCCAAGGCAAGGGGCAGTGCCGCCGCAAATGCCGTGACAAGGGCCCATTTTAGAGATTTCGAAACACGAGAGTGCATGCGCTTTATCCTCCGCAACAGATCTGAGTAACCAGTATTTAAATGCTGTTTCGAGCGCGAAAACGGCTCGGACGAACTCGAATCCAAAAGGAAAACGGACCGATGGCGTCTCTACATCACAACTAAACGTACCATAGGTCGATTCTGCAAGAACACTTTTTTTCAACGGGTTGCAATGTTGGTTAGCACAATTTGTGCAATCAGCCGATCTGGCTCATTACTTCAGTAATCATCCGTGCAAACGACCAGCGCCTACCCGCTGTTACCCCACATTCAGCGTCTTTACCAGGCTGCGCGGTTCGCGTTGTATCTTCTCTTGTAGAAGCGTGATTGCGTATAAGAGTTGCTCGGGACGCGGCGGGCAACCTGGAACATATACGTCGACAGGGATCACTTGATTCACGCCCTGCAGCAGAGCGTAGTTGTTGAAGACCCCTCCCGAAGTGGCGCAGGCGCCCATCGAGATCACCCATTTCGGCTCCGGCATCTGGTCGTAAAGCCGGCGGATGACGGGAGCCATCTTGTTTGAAACCCGGCCGGCGACGACCATCAGATCCGACTGCCGCGGAGAAGGGCGAAAGACCTCGGCGCCGAAGCGCGCAATGTCAAAGCGCGAGGCGCCCATGGACATCATTTCAATCGCGCAGCAGGCCAGTCCGAAGGTCATGGGCCAGACCGAGTTCTTGCGAATCCAGTTGACGGCAAAATCCAGCGAGGTGAGAAAGACGCCCTCCGGCTCTTCGTAGCCGTAGCTGACTTCGTTGAGCTTGACGCGATTCTTCGCGCTGCTTTCCAGCGCCCCAAAGAGATAATGGTCCCGCTCCACCGTGGCTGCCATGTCTTTTACTATACCCCCAAACTCGCTCCTGGTTGCTCCATTGCTTCACTCCGTGCCTCCACGCATTCTCCCCATGCTCGCCTGACTTGACGGCGCTGCAGCTGCAGGCGTGGGGCCGCCTTATCACGCCGGAAATGAGGATTCCATGAGGGGGAGCGGATTCGCTTGCGTAATGCCGCCGTCTTTAGGAGAATCAGGGGTACGCAACAAACGTTCCTGGTGACCTTATAGCCGTTCTCCCATTGCTGTAGTCCGAAAGCAGGATGAAAAGTGGACTTTTCCTTAAGAAAAGGCCACCTTGCACGCAACCAAACGGGTCACATGAATTGGAGAACTGCTCTCGATCCGCGGCTGGCAGTCGGCCGGCCACGGGTCAGCTGTGGCCGGCGCCTCCGCTGAGGTGCGCCGCATGGCCATGGAAACCCCAATCCTGCTTCCTATCCGCAGATTCATGCGGGGATCCCTGTTCCGGAGCGGAAACACTCATGCGCAGTTGCCGTCTTGTTCTCTCCCTTCTGCCGGTTTTTCTGGGCTCGTCGACACTGGCTCTTGGCCAGGCGGCCGGCGCGGCTCCCAGTGCCGCGACCCAGGCCCAGATCGCCCAGCTGCAACAGGCTGTTCAGAGCGCCCAGTCGGCCGGCGACAATGCCTGGATGCTGGTCTCCGCCGCACTGGTGCTGTTGATGACCGGACCCGGCCTGGCTCTGTTCTACGGCGGCCTGGTGCGCAAGAAGAACATCCTCGGCACCATGATGCAGAGCTTCGCCATGATGGGCCTGGTGACCGTGCTGTGGGCCGTGGCCGGCTATTCGCTGGCGTTCGGCCACGGCTCCAGCTTCCTGGGCGGGTTCGAGCACGTGTTTCTGCGCGGCGTGGGCCTGGCGCCCAACCCGGACTACGCGCCCACCATCCCCGAGCAGACCTACATGATCTACCAGCTCATGTTCGCCATCATCACCCCGGCGCTGATCACCGGGGCCTTCGCCGAGCGCATGAAGTTCAGCTCGATGGCGGTTTTTCTGTCAGCCTGGTCGTTGTTTGTCTATAGCCCGATGGCGCACATGGTGTGGGGAGTGGGCGGGCTGCTCAATGCAACCGGCGGCCGGTTCCCTTCGCTTGATTTCGCCGGCGGAACAGTGGTGCACGTGACCTCAGGCGTGTCGGCGCTGGTGACTTGCCTTTACCTGGGCAAGCGCATCGGCTACCCGCAGACCAACATGCCTCCCCACTCCATGGTGCTCAGCTTCATCGGCGCGTGCCTGTTGTGGGTGGGCTGGTTCGGCTTCAACGCGGGCAGTGCGCTGGGCGCCAGTTCGCTGGCCACCAGCGCCTTTGTCAACACCCACTTTGCCGCCGCTGCTGCGGCCATCGGCTGGTCCATCGCCGAGTGGATTCACAACGGTAAACCAACTGCCCTGGGCGCCATCTCGGGCGCCGTGGCGGGCCTCGTGGCCATTACCCCGGCCTCGGGCTATGTGCAACCCATGGCGGCGCTGGCCATCGGCCTGATCGCGGGCCTGTTCTGCTTCTTCATGGTCTTCATGGTGAAGAGCTTTTTCGGCTACGACGACTCGCTGGACGCCTTTGGCGTGCACGGCGCCGGAGGCACGCTGGGAGCCCTGCTGACCGGCCTGTTTGCCACCCGCCTGATCAACCCGGCCTTCGGCAAGGATGCGCCCACGGGAGCCATGGACGGGCACTGGGGCCAACTCGGCAACCAGCTGGCCGGCGTGGCCATCGCCTGGAGCCTGTCCATTGTGGGAACGCTGGCGTTGCTCTTCCTGGTCGACAAGACCATGGGATTGCGCGTCTCGGCAGAGGAGGAAGCAGAGGGGCTTGATCTTTCCCAGCACAACGAAGAGGGGTACGACCTGAACTCCTGAAGCCCTGGTCTGGAGGTTGGTCTGGAACTTGGTCTGGAGCTTGGTCTGCGGGCGCCCGTCCGGCAATCCGAAGGGCACCCAGTCCCGGCACCGATCTGGGGCTATTGACTCGCAATGAACAACTTTTCAACAAAACACCTGCCGGCCCTCGCCCAACCGTTGCCCGGGCCTGTTACGCTGTCAAACGAGGCATTTTGAACATGCTCAAGATTGAAGCCATTCTCCAGCCCTCCAAGCTGGATGCCGTCAAGGATGCGCTGCTGGAAGCAGGCATTGAAGGCATGACGATTCTCGAAGCCCGCGGCCATGGCCGCCAGAAGGGCCACACCGAGTTCTATCGCGGCCGCGAATACACAGTCGATCTGTTGCCCAAGGTGAAGATCGAGCTGGTGGTCACCGACGACATGCGCGACAAGGCCATCGCCGCCATCGGCTCCGCCGCCCGCACCGGGCGCATCGGCGACGGCAAAATCTTCGTCAGCCGCATCGACGAAGCCATCCGTATCCGCAACGACGAACGCGGCGAAACCGCCCTGTAGCCTGACGAATGCGAAGAATAGGTCTGCTTTCGCCCATCGGTCTGATTTTTCTGGCAAGCGCTTGCTATGCGGCGAACCGGCCTGCGGATATTGCGTTTCGTGTGCAGATGATCGACCCGGGCTACAACGAGACTGTCGCGGTGGCTGACTTGAACAACGATGGCAAGCCCGACATCATCTCCGGCGATAGCTGGTACGAGGCGCCCACCTGGAAGAAGCATCCGCTCCGTGAGATCGACTATAGCCATGGCTATATCGACAATTTCACCGATATCGCCATGGATGTGGATGGAGATGGCTGGATCGACGTGGTGCAGTTCAGTTACTTCGCGAACAACATCGTCTGGCTCAAGAACCCGGGCAAGAACGGCGGCCCCTGGAAGGTGACCGAAATCGACAACAGCGGGCCTTCGGAATTCGCATTCCTGGTAGATCTGAACAACGATGGAAAGGCGCTCGAACTGCTCCCCGAGTTCGACCGCCCAGACGTACCGCTCGCATGGTTTGAACTCGTCAACGGAAAATTTGTCAAACACGTCGTGGCGCAAAGAAGCTTCGGACATGGTATCGGCGTGGGCGACGTGAATGGCGACGGCAGGATGGATATTCTGACGCCGGAAGGCTGGCTGGAAGCGCCGCCTGATATTCACACTCCCGGCGATTGGAAGTTTCATCCGACCGACTGGGCCAAGCATCCGATTCCTCCCGCGGGACGGAACGCTACCGCCGCCCCGGATCCAGGCGCAGCACCTCGCAATGCTCAGTTTGGCCGCATGTACCTGCTCGACATCAATGGGGATGGCCGCATGGATATGCTCGCCGGGATGGCCCACGACTATGGGCTGGCCTGGTATGAACAGACCGAAGATGGGCATTGGATCCAGCACGTGATCGACAACACCTGGTCCCAGGCCCATGCATCGTTGCTCGTGGACCTGAACGGCGACGGACAGCCGGATCTCATTACCGGCAAACGTTATTTCGCGCATAACGGATCGGATCCCGGCGAACGGGAGCCAGTCGGCCTTTACTGGTATGAGTGGCGCAAGACGACGCCCACGCCGGCAACAGCAAACGATCCCGGAAACGGCGGCGTCGAGTGGATCCGTCATCTTGTCGACTACGGCGGCCGGATGGGCGGAGGAATGCAAATTGCCGTCATCGACCTAAACGGCGACGGAAATCTGAGTATCGTCAGCGGAGGCAAGGCCGGACTTTTCCTGGCCGAGAACCTGACCAAGTCGAAAAACGCAAGGGCCAACGCTCACTAGAGCATTTTCGGCCCAACTGTTTACTGTCCGCCCATGCTTCTGTGCTCTCCCACCCATTGTGCAAAGGACGCACAATGGATGGGGCACGGTGGATTCTGTTAGCACTTGAGTTGAAAAGGCTCTAGCCTGATGTCTCAAAGGGAAATAACCCACCCAACTCCCCCCTCATTTTCCCCATACCCGGACCAATTCCACCCCATCCCATACAAAATCGCTTATTCTGTTAACAATTCCTTCTTGCTTCGGCAGGCCACGACCAAAATCCTCATGAATCCAGTCGCTTTGGCGGTTGACGATCTTCGGGAGCAGTATACGCGGGAGATGGCGCTTGTCCGCCAGACCTGCGAGCGCACCGGAGACGGCACCGCCGCCATCCGCCGCCGCTCCGCCGTCGTCGACCGTATCCTCATTGAAATGTGGCGCCGGGCGTTTGCCGGCCAGCCCGCGCTCAACGTGTCTCTGCTCGCATTAGGGGGCTACGGCCGCAAAGATCTGTTCCCTTACTCGGACATCGACGTGCTCTTCGCCTTTGCCGACGAGAAGACCGAGGAGCAATCGAAGGAAGCCGTCCGCTCCATCATCCAGGGCATGTGGGACGTGGGCCTGAGGGCCAGCCCCAGCTCGCGTACGGTAAAGGAAGCCGGCCGCTTCGATCCGGACAACCTCGAGTTCACCCTGGCCACACTCGACCGCCGCTTTCTGGCCGGCCAGTTCCCGCTCTACCAGCAGCTGCACCAGACCGTTCTTCCCGGCCTGGTGCTGAGCGAGTGGAACACCATCACCCAGAAGCTGGGCGAGATTGCCCGCGCCCGCCACGCCAAGTTCGGCAACACCATCTTTCACCTCGAGCCGAACCTGAAGGACTGTCCCGGCGGCCTGCGCGACTATCACCTTGCCGTGTGGTTCGCCCTCCTCTTCCACCTGAAAGAAACCAAGGAGTGGCCCCGCCAGCGCGGCGGCGTCTTTCAATCGGCGCGCGGAGACGCCGAGGCGGCCTTCGACTTCCTGGCCGCTGCGCGCTGTTTTCTCCACTTCCGCCACGGCCGCGACGACAACACGCTCGACTGGCAGTCGCAGGATGAGGCAGCGGCCAACTCCATTGGCCTGGAGACCCGCGGCACCGCGGACCCCAGCTACTGGATGCGGACCTACTATCGCCACGCGAGGATCATCTACCGCCGCGCGGCTTTGCTCATGGAGCACCTGCCCGCGCCGGTCAGCTTCTACAAACAGTTCCGCCGCCGCCGCACCCCGATCGCCGGAACCGACTTTCTGCTCGACCAGGGCCGCATCGACATTGTCCCCGGCGCGCAGTTCAACGACACCGCCGCCATCTTGCGCATCTTCTCCATGATGGCCACGCACGGCTACACGCTCTCGCAGGCTGCCGAGGACCGCATCACCGACGCCTTGCCCGCGCTCGCCATCCACATTCCCGAGGGGCCGTATCTGTGGAATGCTCTGCGCGAAGTGCTGCTCGGGCCGCACGCGGCGCACGCGCTGCGCACCATGCATGCACTCGGTGTACTCGAGATGCTCATCCCCGAGTTCCACGGCATTGACGCACTGGTGATCCGCGACAGCTACCACCGCTACACCGTGGACGAGCATACCTTCCTGACCATCGACAACGTGCACACCCTGCGCACGCCCACGCACGACTACGAGCAGCGCCTGGCGCAGCTGTTGCCTGAGATCGACCGGCTCGACCTGTTTCTGCTGGCGCTGCTGCTGCATGACACCGGCAAGGCCCGCCGCACCGGCGAACACGCCGGCCAGAGCGTGGAGCTGGCCGACGCCTTCCTGGCGCGGCTGGACTTCGACGCCGAAGAGCGCGAATCCATTCTCAAGCTCATTCGACTGCATCTGGAAATGTCGCTTGCCCTGCGCCGCGACATCTTCGACCCGGAAAACGTGCGCAGCTTCGCCGACAAGATCGGCAGCCCGCAGTTGCTGAAAATGCTCACGCTGATGACCTTCGCCGACATCAAGGCGGTGAACCCCGACGCGCTCACCCCATGGAAGGCCGAGAACCTGTGGCAGTTCTACATGTCGACGGCCAACTTCATGGACCGCAGTGTCGACGAGGTCCGCTACCACGCGGCCATCGATCCCACGCTTCTGAATCGCATCCGCTCCATGGTCCCGCCCGCGCAGTACGACGCGCTGAAAAAATTCCTTGAAGGCCTGCCCCAGCGCTACCTGCAAACGCGGCTGCCGGAGCAGATTCGCCACCACTTCCAGATGGCCCTCAACCTGGACAAGGACCCCGTTCAGCTCGACCTGCGCCCCAATCGCCAGCTCTTTGACCTGACCGTGATCACCCGCGACCGCACCCGCCTCTTCGCGGACGTAGCCGGAACCCTGGCCGCCTGGGGCATGAACATCGTCAAGGCCGGCGCTTTCTCCAACGAAGCCGGCGTCATCGTCGACAGCTTCCACTTCACCGACGTCTTTCACACCCTGGAGCTGAACCCCAGCGAGAAGGACCGCTTCCTGGCCAACCTGCACGACGTAGTGGCGCAGAAGGTCTCCGTGCAGCAGTTGCTTGAGGCACGCCGCCACATGAACCATCCCGGCAATCTGAAGGTTGAAGTGGCCACGCGGCTCGAGTTCGACTCCGAGTCCTCCACCCATTCGACGCTCCTGCAGGTCATCTCGCAGGACGTGCCCGGCCTGCTGCGCCAGATCGCGCTCACTCTCGCCGTCCACCAGTGCGACATCAAGGTGGCGTTGATCGACACCGAAGGCGAGACCGCCATCGACGTCTTCTATCTCACCCGCCGCGATCAAAAACTCCCCAGCGAAGTCCAGAAGTCCCTGGCCTCCGATCTGACCGGCGCGCTGGAAACCATGCGCACCCCCTCCGCCTGAATCCCCGCAGAACGCACTTGACAGTTTCACTGTTCCTGTCGCGTGGACGCCCCATTTCTGCCAGGGTAAACGCATCTTAATCCTCCGGCGTATGCAATTTCGGATTGCGATTCGATTCAGGTGGTAGTTTGCGGAGGAAGCAGGGGTCTTCAGACCCCTGAATTCGGGGTGTGAATTGAGGGGCCTTCAGGCGCGGGCCCTATTTTTCAGCTGCCCACAGAAGGCCCGAGGCTAAAGCCCATCGTTTTTTGCGCCTGCTTCAGGGGTCTGAAGACCCCTGCTCCCTCCGCAAGAACACGCAAAAAACGATGTCCGCAACAACTTCATCGAAGGATCGCTGAAAAATTTGGATGCGTTCGTCCTGCCCTTCTCGCGCGCCTTTTGCGCTGCGTGGCAGGCGAGGAGCTTCGTATTCGTATCCCAGCAAGCTGTCTCTGAGCGTGCTCCACACCGTCGAGCAAACGTGGACAGAAGATTCCCTTCCTTTAGAGAAGAGGGAGATCGCTGGTCAGATTGCGATGCGCAGCTCTTAGCCGGGTGAGGCGATTCGATGGAACCGCACAACCGGAAGAGTTGCCTCGACAGTGCAAAGAGTGACTTCTTTTTTCCCAAACTTGCCGCTTTCGGGCGCTGGGCCAAAATGGAATCCACATTGCGGCCTCTGTGCGCTAGAGGTCATTTTCCGCATGGCCTGCTCCTTAGTCTGAAGTGGCGCCGCATCCTGGCGCATGCTCCGGAGGCCAATGCGCTTACCCTCGAAGGCGGCTCGAAAAAGGTCGTTCTTAAGTCAGGTGCTTCGCTCAGGCCTGATGGTGCTGCTGGCGTGCGTTTGCCTGCCAGCCGATGCCCAGACAGGCGAATGGACCTGGATGGGCGGAAGCAGCACGCTCGGTGCCGGTGGCGCTCAGCCCGGAGTGTACGGCACGCTGCTGACGCCTGCCGGTGGAAACACGCCCGGAGGCCGCGATGGGGCCGCAAACTGGACTGGCAGCAACGGCCATCTCTGGCTCCTGGGAGGCTATGGGTACGATGTCAACGGCGATTCCGGCTATCTGAACGACCTGTGGGAGTTCAATCCTGCCACCAGCCAATGGACGTGGATGAGCGGGAGCGATACGGTCGGCGGCCATGGCGGCCAGCCCGGGGCATACGGAACATTGGGCCAGCCTGCCGCGGGCAACACCCCGGGAAGCCGCGATGGCGCTGCCACCTGGACCGATGGCGACGGCAATCTCTGGCTCTTTGGGGGATGGGACTACGACATCGACAGCATTGCCGGAGAGCTCAACGACCTGTGGAAGTTCAATCCTGCCACCAACCAATGGACGTGGATGGGCGGAAGCAGCAACGTCGGCCCCAATGACGGCCAATCCGGAGTGTACGGGACGCTGGGAACGCCTGCTGCCGGAAACACCCCGGGCGGGATTGTTGGCGCTGCAAGCTGGACCGACAGCAGCGGAAATTTCCTGCTCTTTGGAGGGCAAGGCTACGATGCCAGCGGCAATTTCCACGAACTCAACGGTCTTTGGGAGTTCAATCCGGCCACCCGCCAATGGACGTGGATGGGCGGGAGCAAGACGGTCGACAGCACGGGAGAGGTGCCCGGGGTGTACGGAACGCTGGGCGCCCCTGCTGGCGGAAACATCCCCGGAAACCGCAGTGGCGCTTCGAACTGGACTGCCGGCGGCAGTTCCTGGCTGCTGGGAGGGAACGGCTACGATGCCGACGGCAGTGGCGGCTATCTCAACGACCTCTGGGAGTTCGATTCTGCCAGCAACGAATGGACGTGGATGGCCGGAAGCAGCACCGTCGGCCCCAATGGCGCCCAACCCGGAGTCTACGGCACATTGGAGGCACTCACCACCGGGAATGCTCCCGGGGGCCGCTGGAATGCGGCAAGCTGGACCGATGCAGCCGGCAATCTCTGGCTGCTGGGGGGCTATGGAGCCGATTCCGCCGGAAATGTCGGCTACCTCAGCGACCTTTGGGAGTTCGATCCTGCCGCCGGCGAATGGGCGTGGATGAGTGGAAGCAGCACCGTTCCCAGCAATGGCGGCCAGTCCGGTATCTACGGCACGTTGGGTACGCCTGCCGCTCAAAATGCTCCCGGAGGGCGCGATGCCGCGAACGGCTGGACCGATAGCAGCGGCAAACTCTGGCTCTTTGGGGGTTATGGCTACGATGCCGGCGGCAATTATGGGCATCTCAACGATCTGTGGAGATTTGAGCCTTCGACTGCCAGCGAATCAGCCGCCACTCCCGTCTTTTCGCCCGGGGCAGGAAGCTATGCCTCCGCGCAGAGTGTGACCATCTCGGATTTAACTGCAGGCGCAACCATCTACTACACCGCCAACGGAACCACACCGACGACTTCTTCCGCCGTTTACGTGGGCGCGATCACCGTCGCGTCGACTGAAACGCTGCAGGCGGTTGCCGTGGCAACCGGTGTTGCCATGAGCGCCGTGGCAGCCGCAACCTACACCATCGGTCTGCCGCAAGCAGAGGCGCCAGCCTTCTCGCCCGTGGCAGGAAGCTACGCCTCTGCGCAAAGTGTGACCATCTCGGATTTAACCGCCGGCGCAACCATCTACTACACCGCCAACGGAACCACGCCGACGACTTCGTCCGCCGTTTACGTGGGCGCGATCACCGTCGCGTCGACTGAAACGCTACAGGCGATTGCCGTGGCGAGCGGATACTCCACGAGCGCCGTGGCAGCCGCGGCCTACATCATCGGCGGGGCGCCAACGGCAGCGGCGCCAACCTTCTCGCCGACAGCAGGAAATTATGCCTCTGCGCAGACTGTGACCATCTCGGATTTAACCGCGGGCGCAACCATCTACTACACCGCCAACGGAACCACACCGACGACTTCGTCCGCCGTTTACGTGGGCGCGATCACCGTCGCGTCGACTGAAACGCTGCAGGCGATTGCCGTGGCAAGCGGTGTTG
>Ga0182030_10015994_pt1 | contig 14656 bp, 14 predicted proteins | sample 812S3MmetaG_FD_121299 | JGI IMG/M metagenome (GOLD analysis project Ga0182030, IMG submission 121299) | Permafrost microbial communities from Stordalen Mire, Sweden - 812S3M metaG (Illumina Assembly) | ecosystem: Environmental > Terrestrial > Soil > Wetlands > Permafrost | place: Sweden... | reverse complement strand
GTGCCGTATCCAACCCGCGAATGCCGTTGAGCCACGCCCTGAACGCCACCGAATCCATACCCGGTCTCCGTTGCCTAAAACCAAGTCTGTCTGCTTGCAACAAACTATGCAATAAGAGCGATTAACTTGCTACCTAAACCGGACAACTATCGGTGCTGTTAACACGCACGCTTGTCGCGCTGCGCCAGCATCCCGGGACGTAGCGGCCGGCACCCTTCGCGCCCGGCGCCAGCCAAAAAGCGTGACGCCGTGGCCGTCCTCCGTTAAGGCCCCCCTACACCTCCCGGTAACGGAAGCGGTGCGAGGCTCGGTCCGTCCAGCCCCACCACCGGGGACGAGGACGATAAGGACGGTTGACGATGCGTATTTCGGTGTTTGGGATCGGCTATGTCGGCGTCGTCTCCTGCGGTTGCCTCGCGGAGCTCGGCCACGAGGTGATCGGCGTCGATGTCGCGGCGGAAAAGCTGGCGATGCTGGCGTCCGGCCGGTCGCCGATCGTCGAGGAAATCATCGACACGCTGATCGCCGGCGCCGTGCAACAGGGGCGGCTGACCGCGACGGCCGACGTGGTGGACGCGGTGCACCGGAGCGAGGTGTCCTTCATTTCAGTCGGCACGCCCTCGGCCGCCGATGGCAGCGTGGCGTTGGGCGCGGTGGACGCGGTAGTGGCGTCGATCGGCCGCGCGATCCGGGACAAGCCGGGTCCGCACACGGTGGTGATGCGCTCCACCGTGCCGCCGGGCACCGCCGAGGACCGGGTGATTCCGCTGCTGGAGCGCGAGTCGGGCCGCGCGATCGGCGAGCAACTTCATTACTATAGCAATCCGGAATTCCTGCGGGAGGGATCCTCGGTGCGCGACTTCCGCTCGCCGCCGTTCACTTTGATCGGCGCGCCCGAAGGTGACGATGCCACGATCCTGCGAGAGGTTTACGCGCCGATCGAGGCCGCCGTGCACGTCGCGCCCTATCGCGTGGCGGAGAGCGTCAAGCATATCTCCAACGTGTTCCACGCCGTCAAATTGGCTTTCGCCAACGAGGCGGGGGCGATCCTGGCGTCGTACGGCGTCGATGCGCGGGAGGCGTTCCGGCTGCTGTGCGAGGACAAGGTGCTGAATGTGTCGGCCGCGTATCTGAAGCCGGGGTTCGCGTTCGGTGGATCGTGTTTGCCGAAGGACGTGCGCAGCTTCCTGGCTCTGGCGGGCGCTCGCAATTTGTCGGCGCCGTTCCTGAACCAGTTGCTGCCGTCCAATCAGGCGATCATCGACCGCGCTTACGACGCCATCACGCATCATGGCCGCTTGCCGATCAGTCTGTTCGGGCTCGCGTTCAAGCAGGGCACCGACGACCTGCGGGAGTCGCCGTTCGTACGACTGGCGGAACGGTTGATCGGCCGTGGCTACGATCTGCGGATTTATGATCGATTCGTTCAGGTCGCCCGGTTGATGGGCGCCAATCGCAGCTTCATAGAGAAGGAAATCCCGCATCTGGAGAGGCTGATGGTGATCAGCCCGGACGCGGCGCTGTCCACCAGCCGCATCGCGGTGATCGGGCATGTCGCGCCGGAGGATCGGCTGGCGTTGCTCGCTGGTTTGTCGGGTCATATCGTCATCGATCTGGCCGGGATGGACGCGCTGCGAACCTTGCCCGGCATTACGTATGAGGGTCTGTGCTGGTGAGTTCGGCGGGCCGGCCCAGTCTGCTGTTCGTCAGCCCGCGTTTTCTGTTTCCGATGGACCAGGGCGGCAAGATCCGCACCGGCAACATTCTGCGCGGAATGAAAGGCGGCGCGTTCGAGGTGACGTTGGCGTCACCCGCTCCCGCTGACGTCGCCCGGTTCGCGGGCGATCTGGACACGGCCTGCGATCATTTCGTTTCGTGGCCGGAGCGGGCGCCATCGCGAATCGGCCGGGTGCTGTCGCTGGCGAGTGCCGTGCCAGTGGCGGTGGCGAGCGACCGCTCGGCGGCGGGCAGCGCCTGTGTCAGCCGCGCCCTTGCCGCCAAACCCGATGTCGTGGTCGTCGATTTTCCCCATGCGGGCGTGCTGGTGCCGCGACGGATCGACGCGGCCTCGGTCATGTTCACGCACAATGTGGAGGCGGAGATTTTCGAACGCCACGCGGCCAGGGGGAAAGGCATCTGGCGGCTGGTGTGGGCTGATCAGAGCCGCAAGATGAACCGGTTCGAGGGCGAGACGTTACGGCGCTTCGACAGCGTGATCGCGGTGTCGAAGCGCGACGCCGATGTGCTAGCGAAACGGTATGGCCTGGCTCAGGTGGCGGAGATCGATACGGGCGTGGATCTGGATTTCTTCGCCGCTTCTTCGGCTGACGAGGCCCCCGATCCGGGGCCGGACGGCGGCACTTTGGTGTTCACCGCGACCATGAGTTGGGCGGCGAACGTGGAGGGCATTCACTTTTTGCTCGATGAGGTCTGGCCTTCCTTGGTGGCCGCCCGACCGCGGATCAACGCGGTGATCATCGGACGAAATCCGCCCGCATCGTTGTCCGACAAGATCAAGGAGCGTGGGCTCAACGTGACGCTGACCGGGTTTGTCGACGATATCCGGCCGTATGTGGCGCGCGGCCACGTCTATGTGATTCCGTTGTTCGTCGGCAGCGGCACGCGGATCAAGGCGTTCGAGGCGATGGCGATGGGGCGGCCGGTCATTTCGACCTCGCTCGGGATCGAGGGGCTGGACGTCACGGATGGCGAACATTTTGTCCGGGCGGATGACGCTGAGGCATTCTCGCGGGGAATTCTGACGTTGCTGGATGACCGCGCCGCGCGGGACCGCATCGCCGAGGCCGCGCGGCGGTTGATGGAGGATCGTTTCTCCTGGAACAAAGTCGCGGCGCAGTTCGAGGCGATCTGTCTGGGCGCGCTGGAACGGCGGCGGTAGAGGTTATTCCGGTTGGCCGCTGGAGACCGCAAGCCCGGCCCTTATCGTCATCCACGGGCTTGACCCGGAGATCTTCGCGCGCGCGTACCATGTTCAATATCGGCGATCTTCCGTGCCGCGACAGATGGTCCGGTCAAGCCGGACCATGACGATTAGGGTGCCGGCCAGAACGGATGCCCAATACGCTCAGGAAGAACGCGCCATACGCGGTCTGGAACGCCAGCAGGATGCAGGTGCCAGACGGGATCACCAGCCGCATCGCGTATTCCGGCGCCAGCACGCCGAACGCGGTCCGGTTCCAGGCCGACAACGCGAAGACCGCCAAACCGACGCCGATCAGCAACAGCAACAAGCCGGTGAGCAGCCCGGCCTCCAACGTCACCGCCTGGGTCAGGCGCAGGAAGCGCTCGTCCGGCGGGGACAGGCCTTCGCGCATGCCGTACAGCCGGGCGAATACGTAGAACAAAGCGGAATGGAACCCGACAATCACCGCCAGCGACGCGTAGAACAGTGTGTGAATGTCCAGCGTTATGCCAGCGACCACGCGCGGCGCCGGCAGCAGCCAGGCCATGGCGGCCAGCCCGGTGACCAGGAGGCCGAGACCGGGATAGAGGAATAGCCAGCGCGGACTGAACAGCAGCAGGAACCGCAGATGCCGCCAGCCATCCCGCCAACTGCGCAGATGCGGCGGTCGAGACCTTCCGTCGGGCCAAAGCGTTGTCGGCACCTCGGTGATGCGCAGATGGTGGATCGTCGCCTTGACCACCATCTCACTGGCGAACTCCATGCCCGGCGCCTGCAAATCGAGGTCCAGGATCGCCGCGCGGTCGAAGCCGCGCAGGCCGCAATGGAAGTCGCCGCACGGGCTGCGGAAAAAGATCCGGCCGATGGTCGTGAGCACCGGATTGCCGATGTAACGATGCAGCGGCGGCATGGCGCCCGGCTTGATGCCGCCCTTGAACCGGTTGCCCATGACCAACGCATAGCCGTCGCGCAGCTTCTCCACGAAAGCGTCCAGATCGCTGAAGTCATAGCTGTCGTCGGAATCGCCCATGATGATGAAGCGTCCACGCGCCGCCCGAATGCCCCCCAACAACGCGCTGCCATAGCCTTTGGCGGTGATCGGCACGACACGCGCTCCCGCGGCGGCGGCGATCGCCTGCGATCCGTCGGTGCTGCCGTTGTCGGCGATCAAAACCTCCCCATTCACGCCGGAGCGTTCGAGATAATCCAGCGCCTTGGCGATGCAGACGGCGAGCGTTTCCGCCTCGTTCAGGCAGGGCATCAGGATGGTCAGCTCGCACGGGCCAAACGAGGTGGTCGTCAGACTGAGAGGTTGGATCAGGGTGTCGGGCATTGGTCCATTGAGGATGATTGTTTGGTGGCGTGTGGGACAGTCGTCGTAACACAGGCGTTTCCGTTCGCCGGCATTCGGTCCAGCCTAGCAAAGCAAAGGTGAACTGGGCAATTGTTTTCTACCATAGGTAGCAATGGTGTCGGTTGCGGGATGTGGAGTAAGCTGCGCGAGACGCTCAACGGAGACGACATGATGTCATTGCCCCCTCCTCAGCCGGACCGCGTCGGCTCGGGGCCCGTCATCGTTCTGCTGCACGCGGTGGGCGCCACACGCCGCATGTGGGACGGCATCGCCGGCCTGGCCGAGCGGTTCGAACTGCTGTCCTACGACTTTCCCGCCGACGGTGAGATCGACGGCCTGGCCGATCAACTCGCCACCGTATTGACCGCCGAGGACATCACGCGGGCGCATATCGTCGGGTCTTCGCTTGGCGGCATGGTGGCGCAGTGCTTCGCCGCCAACTTTCCGGAGCGCGTCGATCGCCTGGTGTTGTGCGACACCACGCCCGCGCTCAGCGAGGGCATGCGCGACACGTTCCTGCTGTCAGGCTCGCTGCACGCGGCGATGGCGCGCGCCGATCTGATGGACCTCGCCGAGGAAATCTTCGCCCCCACACTGGTATTATGCGCGGAAGGCGCCGATCTGGCGATGCGGGAGGGCGCGGACTTTCTGGCGCGTTCCATCCCGCGGGGGCAGCTCGCGTTCGTGCCCGGCGCGGTGGCGGACGCGGTGACGGAACGACCGGACTGGATCCTGCGCGTGCTGCTGGATTTTCTGGGCTGAGGGTCCCGATAAGAGTCCCCCTGGCCGTCCGGCCCGTTTCAGCCTAAATCCGCCCTAAACAAGCCCCCTTGGCACGACCCTGGAGAAACTTCCATGCGAGAAATCGGACATTTCATCGGCGGCAAACCGGTCGCCGGCGGCAGCGGTAAATTCGGCGACGTCTACAATCCGGCGGCCGGCGAGGTGATCGCCCGTGTCGCTCTGGCCAGTTCCGCCGAGGTCGATGCCGCGGTCGCCGCCGCCGCCGCCGCTTTCCCCGCATGGGCCGCGACCCCACCGCTGCGCCGCGCCCGCGTGATGTTTAAGTTCAGGGAACTCCTGGAGCGGGACCGGCGCGAGATTTCGGCGATCATTACAGAAGAGCACGGCAAGGTATTGTCCGACGCCGACGGCGAAGTGCAACGCGGGCTTGAAGTCGTCGAGTTCGCCTGCGGCATCCCGCATTTGCTGAAGGGCGAATACACCGAGGCGGTCGGCACCGGCATCGATGCGTGGTCGATCCGGCAGCCTTTGGGAGTCGTCGCCGGCATCACGCCGTTCAACTTTCCGCTGATGGTACCTTTGTGGATGTTGCCGGTGGCGCTGGCGTGCGGCAATTGCTTCCTGCTGAAGCCGTCGGAGAAGGATCCCTCGGTAGCGCTGAAACTGGCGGCGTTGTTGACAGAAGCCGGTTTGCCCGATGGCGTGTTCACCGTTGTTCAGGGTGCCCGGGAAGCGGTCGAGGCGATCCTGGCGCATCCCGACATCGCCGCGATCAGCTTTGTCGGGTCCACCGCCATCGCCGAAACGATCTATAAAGGCGGCACCTCGTTCGGCAAGCGCGTGCAGGCTTTGGGCGGAGCGAAGAACCATCTGGTGGTGATGCCCGACGCCGACCTGGACGACGCGGTCGATGCGCTGATGGGCTCCGCATACGGCGCGGCGGGAGAGCGTTGCATGGCGGTCTCGGTCGCGGTGGCGGTCGGCTCGGCGGGCGACGCGCTGGTGGCGAAACTGGCGCCCCGCGTGCGGGCGTTGAAGATCGCCCCGGGCGTCGATCCCGAGGCGGAGATGGGGCCGCTGGTTACCCGCGATCATCTGGCGAAGGTGTCGGGCTATGTCGATCTGGGTGTTAAGGAAGGCGCGTCGTTGGTGGTCGATGGGCGCGGGCTGAAGTTGCAAGGCTATGAGAACGGTTTCTTCATCGGCGGAAGTCTGTTCGATAACGTTACGACAGACATGCGGATTTATCAGGAGGAAATCTTTGGGCCGGTGCTGTCGGTGGTGCGGGCGCCGGATATCGCGACGGCGACGCGGATGATCAATGCGCACGAGTACGGCAACGGGGTCGCTCTGTTCACCAACGATGGCGGCACGGCGCGAGATTTCGCCAGCCAGATCCAGATCGGCATGGTCGGCATCAACGTGCCGATCCCGGTGCCGATGTCGTTCCATTCGTTCGGCGGTTGGAAGCATTCGCTGTTCGGCGATCACCATGTTTATGGCATGGAGGGCGTACGGTTTTACACGAAGTACAAGGCGGTGACGCAGCGTTGGACGGGTGGCGCGCGTAAAGGGGCGGAGTTCGTGATGCCGACGTTGGGGCGGTAGCGAGAGCGCCGCTTTCCTCGTGGCGCGAACCAGCGTACCGTCAGCGCCTGACGACGAAAGATCGTGGAGGAGGCTACCGGCATGTCCCAATCTGGCCTGACCGCCGAGCATGGAGTTCCTTGGCCGTCCAACGGCATCTCGGAAATTCCGTTCCGGGTCTATACCGACCAGGAACAGTACCGCCGTGAGCAGGAGCGCCTGTTCAAGGGCCCGACCTGGAATTACCTGTGCCTGACGGTCGAACTCACGAAGCCTGGCGATTTCGTCGCCACCACGGTAGGAGAAACCGCGGTCATCGTGGTGCGCGACGCGGACGGCGCCATCAACGCCTTCGTCAACCGCTGCGTCCATCGCGGCAACCTGTTGTGTCTGGAGCGCCAGGGCAACGTCCGCGAATTCGGCTGCATTTATCACGGTTGGATCTACAACCTGACCGGCCAACTCACCGGCGTGGCGTTCGAGCATGGCGTGCAACGTCAGGGCGGCATGCCGCCGGAATTCCGCAAGGAAGAGCATAAGTTGCAACGATTGCGTGTCGCGGTGCTCGGAGGTCTGGTGTTCGGCACCTTCAGCGACGTCACGCCCGACCTGGAAACCTTTCTGGGCCCCGACGTGACCCGGGGTTTGCTGCGGGTGATGAACCGCACGCCGCACGTACTCGGCCGCAATACGCAAGTGATGCCGAACAACTGGAAACTTTATTTCGAGAATGTGAAGGATACCTATCACGCCTCAATCCTGCATCTGTTCCTGACGACGTTCCGGATCAACCGGCTGACCATGCCGGGCGGGATCTTCATCAACCAGGACGGCGGCAATCATTACAGCTTCGCCAAACTCGACTACCAGGCCGAGGACCAGGAATACAAGAACGCCGGCCTGCGATCCGAAAGCGAGTTCCGGCTGCGGGACAACTCCGTCGTCGAGTCGGTGGACGAATATGGCGACGGCGTCTCGGTGCAAATCCTGACCGTCTTCCCGGGCATGGTGTTGCAGCAGGTGCGCAATACGATCGCGGTGCGCGTCATCCGGCCGCGCGGCGTGGACAAGACGGAGCTGGAATGGATCCATCTCGGTTTCGACACCGATGACGAGGCGATGACGGAACGCAGGCTGCGGCAGGGGAACCTGATCGGACCCGCGGGCTATATCGCGATGGAAGACGGCTGCATCGGCGGCTTCGTGCAGCGCGCGCTGCAGTACAACGATGACGGCGCGGGCCTCGTCATGATGGGCGGCCATGAGGCGGAGTCGCAACCGTTCCGTGCCAGCGAGGCGGCGATCCGCGGTTTCTGGAAGCACTACCGCGCGCTGATGGGTGACTGAGAATGGACGACCTGACCATCCGTCTCGGCGTTCAGGAACTGATCGGCGAATATGCCGAACGCATCGATGAAGACCGGCTGGAGGAATGGCCGGATTTGTTCGCCGATCCCTGCCGCTACCTCGTGATCAGCCGTTCCAATCACGAGGCCGGCATGCGGCAGGGCGTGATGTACGCGGCCACCCGCGGGATGCTGCTCGATCGCGTGTTCTCGATCCGGCGCGCGAATTTGTTCGAGCCGCACCGCTATCGTCACGTCATCGGGCCAATCCGGGTGAAGTCCGTCAATGGGAACACCGCTGTCGTCCACTCGCATTTCATCGTCGCGCGAATCATGCACGATGGCGTGACAACGTTGTTCGCGACGGGACGTTATCTCGACCGGATCGATATTTCGGCGACGCCGTACCGGTTCAGTGGGCGGATCGTGGTGCTGGACAGCGACAAGATCGATACGTTGCTGGCGATTCCGCTGTAATCAGGCCGCGATCTCGGCGCGCACGATGGCGATGAAATTCAGCGGCAACAGATCCTGATTGTCCAACAGATAAGCGAGGCGGCCGTGGGTTCAGGCCGCGTTTGACACGGTGCGGCGGCTCAACGTTTCCGGCATAAGCAGCAGATAGACCGCACCCGCGATCGCGGCGACGAGGCCCAACGAGAGAAACGCCGGGCTGTAGCCCAGGTGATCGACGATCAGGCCCGCCGCGAGACCGCTGAGCGATCCTCCGATGCCTTGCATCGTCACCACGCCGCCCATCGCCATGTTGTATCGACCGGTTCCACGCGTGATGTCCGCGACCACCAGCGGCATCAACGCGCTGAAAATTCCCCAGCCAACGCCGTCCAGCAATTGCACGCCCAGCAGCCAGGCGGTGTTGTCGGAGAACGTGTAGAGCAATGCTCTGACGGGCAGAACCGCGAACGCGATCAGGAACAGCGGCTTGCGGCCCAAACTGTCGGCGACTCGTCCAACGACCATGCTGATCGGCATCATGACGGCCTGCGCGGCGATGATGCAGGCCGAGGTCAACGCCGTCGCCCAATCCGGATTCGCGACCGCGAGTTTCTGTCCCACCAACGGCAGCAACGATGCGTTAGCGAATTGAAACAACAGCGCGCAACTGGCGAACACCACCAATGGCCGTATTTTCAGCAAACCCATCCAGCCGGTCGGTTTGAATGCCGTTCGCGGCACTTCGCCGGACGCGTTGTTGCCTGGCATTGGATCGGCACCCCTCGCGCGGGCGTGATCGATCGAGTCTCCGGGAATGGCCAGGGTCGCTGCCGCCGCCAGGAACGAAAACGCCGGCACCAACAGGAAGACCGCGCGTTGCGAGAACGCGTAGCCGACCCATGCTGCCAGCATCGCCGTCATCACGTTACCGGCATGATCGAACGCGGCGTTGCGTCCGGTGCGTCGCGCCAGAGTCTCGCGTGTGTAAAGTCCGAGCGTGATCGCCGCGATCGCGGGCGCGAAGACATCTCCAACAACGGCCATCAGTGTGTTGGCGATCAGCACCGGCCAGAACAATGGCGCCGCGAAGATCAATGTCGCGCCGGCGGCCAACACGGCGATACCGCCGACCACGATGGCGCGTTTCGCTCGCATCGCGTCGATCGCCATGCCGATGGGAAGTTGAGCGCCCAGGCCGAGCAGTCCGCCGATGGTGGTCACGAAACCGACGGACGCGACGCTCCAATGTTGTTGCGTGACCAGAAAGACGACCAAATAGGGACCCAAAGCGCCGCGCACGTCGGAGAGCAGGAAGTTCACCGTGTCGAGGAAAACCGGTTGGAAGCCCTCGCGGATCGCCCGGCGGTTCGGCTTGTCCGCCTGGTTCACCGGCTTGTCCGCGGCCGGTTTATCCAGCAGCGGTAGGGCGGTCTCGACTCCCCGCGACGTCCCCATTGGGGGACTCCTTATACGTTTGTGTCCTTTAAACCCACGCGAACTCCGCTAGTGCCCTGAAGCATTCAAGCGCGGCACGCCATGACGGGGTCGCGACGGTGATTCATGCATCATCGATAGCGGATACCAGAAAGCTCGTGCCCTTATCCTAATCTTACGCTGACGCGTTGAAGGGCAAGTCGCGAAGGGCGGAATGGTTCCCCGGTCAGGCGAAATTCGTGGTGGCGGTCAGGTTGGCGCGACGCCGACGTCCTCACCGGCGGCCAGTCGCCGCGAGAGATCTTCGCGGAATCGGGCGAATTCCTCGCCACGCCAGGCATCGTGTTTGCCTTGCGCGTAAGCCAGCGCGTTGCGGTGATAAATCAGCGCGTTGCGCCGCGTCTGGGCGAAATTGTCCCGGGTCGCGACCACCTTGCCGGGCACGCCCATCACCACCGAGCCTTCCGGAATTTCAGCGCCCGGGGGCACCAGCGCCATGGCGCCGATCACGCAACGGCGTCCGACTTTCGCGCCGTCCATCACCACCGAGCCAATGCCGATCAGGCAATCCTCGCCGATCTCCGCGCCATGCACCACGGCACGGTGCGCGATCGAGCAATAGTCGCCGATCGTCGTCCCCTTGCCGCCGCCGACATGGATCACCGCGGTGTCCTGAATATTGCACCAGCGGCCGATACGAACCGCGGCGCCCTCGGCCCGGATCACGCAATAGGGCCAGAAGCTGCTGCCCTCGCCGGCGCTGACGCGGCCGAAGATACGCGCCGTGGGATCGACGAAGGCGGCCTTTTGCAGCACGACCTCGGGGCCGAATGTGAATGTCATGGACCGACCTCCATTGTTGTCCGCGAGCCTGACGGACTTCCCGTCCCCGGTCCATGGTGTATGTACTGGGCTTCTCGTTCAGCACCAGGATGTGAAGATCATGGCAAAGCAATACCGGATCGCCTCTGTTCCCGCCGACGGCATCGGCCCCGAAGTGATCAGCGCGGGGTTGGAGGTGCTCGACGCGGTGGCCTCGCGCGATGGCGGCTTCTCGCTGGTGGTCGATCATTACGACTGGGGGTCGAACTGGTATCGCAAGCATGGCGAGTTCATGCCGGCCGACGGACTGGCATGGCTGCGCACCGCTGACGCGATTTATTTCGGGGCGGTGGGCGATCCAAACATTCCCGATCACGTGTCGTTGTGGGGTTTGCGGTTGCAGATCTGCCAGGGGCTGGATCAATACGCCAACGTGCGGCCGACGCGTATTCTTCCAGGCGTGACCTCGCCGTTGCGTAATGTCGCGACGGGCGATCTGGACTGGGTGATCGTGCGGGAGAACTCGGAAGGCGAGTATTCCGGTCAGGGCGGACGCACGCATCGCGGCCTGCCCGAGGAAGTCGCCACCGAAGTCGCGATCTTCACCCGCCGCGGCGTCGAGCGGATCATGCGGGTCGCGTTCGACATCGCCCGCTCCCGCCCGCGCAAACATTTGACGGTGGTGACGAAATCCAACGCGCAGCGCCACGGCATGGTGTTCTGGGATGAGATCGCGAGCCTGGTGTCGCGCGATTATCCAGACGTGACCTGGGACAAGGAACTGGTCGATGCGATGACCATGCGGATGGTGTTGAAGCCGAAGTCGATCGATACGGTGGTGGCGACCAATCTGCACGCCGATATTCTGTCCGATCTGGCGGCCGCTCTGGCGGGGTCGTTGGGCATCGCGCCGACCGGCAATCTGGATCCGGAAAAGCGCGGCCCGTCGATGTTCGAGCCGATCCACGGCTCGGCGTTCGACATCACCGGCAAGGGCATCGCCAACCCGGTCGCCAGTTTCTGGACCGCCGCGATGATGCTGGAGCATCTGGGCGAAAAGCCCGCCGCCGATCTGCTGATGCGCGCGGTGGAGCAAGTGTGCGCCGCCGGAATTCTGTCGCCCGATCTGGGCGGTAAGGCGACGACGAAGGAGGTAACGAAGGCGGTGGTGGAGGCGGTCAGGGGGATGAACCGGTAAGGTCGGAAGCTCGCTACGCTCGTTCGAACCCGGGAAGTCGTGAGGCTTTCCGGTCGAATGTCAGCGTGTGAGAACATCCGGCCGTCAGGCCCAATTCCGCGACCAGCGCGTCCGCGAAGGTCGCTCGACCGTTCTTAACGGCGATCATTGAAGCGAAAATCTCCTGCTCGCTGTCGATGACCAACGAGTCGATCTGCAATATTCGCTCGATCGCCGCGGCGATGTCCTGGGCCGGAAGACGATAAGCGCGCGCCAGGACCCACACGGTTTCCACCATCACCACAGTGCTGACGAATCCGGGATTGTCTGTGGTAAAATTTCGCTCGATCAATTGCGTGGCTCGCGCGGACTGAACCCGGTCATCCTGCGCGAGACATCGGACAAGAATATTGCTATCGAGTCCGATCATCAACGGCGGGAGCGGAGCGTGCGTTCCACGGCGCCCGCGGCGATAGCCTCGTCCATGTCCTTCAGCGTAACTTTTTTCCCGATGGGCTTTACGATGCCTTTGATCGCTGTGATGGGAAGCTTGGGCAGAAGGACGACGGTGCCGTCGGGGTGCATGAAGAATTTCACGCGGTCACCCGGCTTCAACCGCAAATAATCTCGGATCGGTTTTGGAATCGTCGCCTGGCCTTTGCTGGTGATCGCGGATTCCATGGTGATGTCCTTACAAATAGAAAGATGTAATACTTCGGCGGCGCGCCTGGATCAAGGACGGAACCGGGGGCGCGCCACCGGACGCATTTCACCCAGCCACCCGAGACGGCATGCTACTCTCTCAACCCCGTCAGAAATCCCCTGATTTTCTCGCTGACATACGCATACTCCGCCGTCCCCGGTGGCGCGCCTCCCGCCGAATGCCCGCGGATCGACGGGATCTCCGCGTAGATCACTTTTCCACGCAGCCCACGATACAACTCCCGCGTCAGATAACCGGGGATCGTCCGGTCCGTCATGCTGGGCAGCAACAGCACCGGCGCCTTGATCTGACCCAGAGCTTTCATCATGTCGCCACCGAAAGGCCTCGACGCGTCGAAATTCCGGCTGGCGTAGTAGCGCCACAACATGCTGTTGGCGTCCCAGTTCTTTACCCAAACATCGCCCGCTGCTTGCTTGCCCGCCTCGTACGCCGCTTCATTCAATGTCCCCAGATACTCGTCGCTCACCACCCAGGGGAAATAGATCAGCGCCGCGCGGCGAATGCCTTCGACCGGGTTCTCGGTGTATTTGCCGCCCTGATGTTTCGGATCGAGCGTGATCATCGCCTCGAACGCGTCCACCACGGCGGCGAAATGATGATCGCTGCGCGCCGCCGGCACGATCATGATCAGCCCGCTCATGGCGTCGGGGAAATTGATCCCCCACTCGACCGTCTGGAACGAGCCCATCGAACCGCCGCCCACCGCCAGCAACTTCGTGATCCCCAGTCCTTTGGTCACCATCCGCTGCTGCGCGCGCACCATGTCGCGGATGGTGTATTTCGGGAATGCAACGCCCAGACCGTCCTTCGGCGAGGATGACGTTCCGCCGCCGATCGGATCGGCGCCGATGACGAAGTACTTGTCGGTATCTAAGGTTTTGCCCGGCCCGATATGCGCGTCATAGCTGTGGCGGTTGCCGCTGGTTCCCGGCACCAATAGGATCGCGTTGCTCTTGGCCGCGTTCAGCGTGCCCCATGTGACATAGCCCACCTTCATGTCGGGGATCTCTCCGCCGTCCTCGAAAGCGAAATGACCGAGCGCGTAGACTGCTTCGGTCTGCGCCTGGGTTACCGTGGGCGCCAGAAGCAGCACGGCGCACGCCAGCCAAAGGATCGCTCTCATGGTTTGGTTTCCTCCCGGGACCGACGCTAGCCCGGTACTCCCGGAAGGCAAAAAATTCCGAACGAAACGCTTGACAGGGCTGAATATCAGATATATCTGTTTATTAGTTATATCGGATTGTTCGGTATATCGAAACTCACTCGGAGAGTGAATGCACCACAAACATACAAACCACCACCACGGCAGGCGCTTCGCCCGCGGCGAGGACCAACACCGTGACGAACACCACCACGGGCGAGGCCGCCATGGCCGGCGCGGTTGGTCCTCGAACCCGACGGACCACGACCTCCGCCGTTTCTTCGCCCATGGCGACCTTCGCCTGGTGATCCTGCGGCTAATCGCGGACAAGCCACGGCACGGCTACGAGATCATCAAGGAGATCGAGGAGCGCGTGGCCGGCGCCTACAGCCCCAGCCCCGGGGTGATCTATCCGACGCTGACGCTGTTGGAGGAACTCGGTTACGTCGCCGTCACCCCCGGCGAGGGCGCGCGGAAACTGCACGAGATCACCGACGCCGGCCGTGCGTTCCTGACCGCCAACGGTCCCGCCGTGGAGGCGCTGTTCGCCCGCATGGCGGAGGCCAATCAGGCCCGCGGCGGCGGACCCGCGCCGCAAATCGTCCGCGCCATGGAGAACCTGAAACTCGCGCTGCGTCTGCGGCTTGGCCGCGGTCCGTTGACCGAGGACCAGGTGACCGCCGTCGCGACCGCGCTCGACACCGCCGCCACCAGCGTGGAGCGGGCCTGACACGCTTCCCCAATGGGAAAAAATCCGGCACAGTGACCGCAACAACCGGAGGTCCCGTTCGCCATGGGTGTCACCAGCCAGCTCGCCGAATTTTGTGCCGGCATCAAACTGTCCACATTGCCGCCCGAGGTGGTGACACGGGCACGGTTCCTGTTGCTCGATCTGGTAGGGAACATCGTCCGCGCGCGGCACGACGCCGAGAGCACCGCGTCGTTCGT
>Ga0182030_10015993_pt1 | contig 14656 bp, 10 predicted proteins | sample 812S3MmetaG_FD_121299 | JGI IMG/M metagenome (GOLD analysis project Ga0182030, IMG submission 121299) | Permafrost microbial communities from Stordalen Mire, Sweden - 812S3M metaG (Illumina Assembly) | ecosystem: Environmental > Terrestrial > Soil > Wetlands > Permafrost | place: Sweden... | reverse complement strand
GCGGCGGGGGTGGCGGAGGCGGCTATCGCGGCGGTGGTGGTTATGGTGGTGGTGGCTTTCACGAATTGCGCGAGCCCGGCTTCGGCGATCGCGGTGGCTTCGATGGCTACCGCGGAGAACCTGGATTTCACGAAGGGTACGATTCCGGCTTTCGTGGGCGCTGGGATGAAGGTGGCATGCGCTCTGACGCCTTTCATGATTTTGATCGTGGTTTTGACCATCCTGGCGAGCAAAATGATGGTTTTGACAGAATGGAAAGTAACTTCGAGAATCACACAGTTACGCCTGAGATTCGCAATTATGGAACTGTAAGACCAGAAGTTAATAACTATGCTGCCCAACATAATCTGGCCTCTGATCTTGGCTTCAACAGTCTAATGCGACCAGGCACAGCCATTCCCGCGGGCTACCATACCTGGCGCGCTACGCCGGCAGCTTTGCAAAATCAGGGCTGGGGTGTGCGTCAGAACTTCAACAATTATGGTGCCTTTCATAACAACTGGTGGAACAATCATCCTTACGCCTGGGGACGCGGCTACTGGAATGATTATTACCCCTGGCAATGGGCGACCTGGGGCGGGCTTGCCGGCTACTGGGGCGTTGGATTGAGCAGCTTGCCTGTCTATTATGACTATGGTGACAATATCACCTTCGACAATTCCGGAAACGTAGATTACGGCTCCGATGCTGTTTGTAGCGCTTCGGATTATTACCAGCAAGCTTATGATCTCGCTGCCGCTGGACCGGCTGATCAGCCTGCCATGCCTCCTCCTCCTGCTGCTAATGCTGCTGCCGGTACTAGCTCGTCCGTTGTTGTGCAAACTAATGCGAGCAAAGTCGCTAAAGCCAATGCCGCCGCCCGCGGTGAGTGGAAGCCCTTTGGGGTTTACTCACTCGTACAGGGCGGGCAGACCTCGAGTTCGTCGTTGTTTCAACTTTGTACAAACAAGAAAGGACAGATACGTGGTAACTATTTTAGTGCTTTAACAGACGAGACCGAACCTGTGAAGGGATCAATCGATTTGAAGCGTATGCGAGCCTGCTGGACTGTCGGAAAGAACAGCCACGTTGTTTACGATACTGGCGTCGCTAACTTGTTGAAAGACCAGAGTCCGATCTTGATCCACTTTGGCAAGGATTCAGTACAGCAGTGGACACTTGTACGCATCAAAAATGCGGAGTCGAACAAGCAGCCGAAGGCTTAGGTCGCGCGCCCAGCGAGCTTGTAGACGCCGAACGCTTAATGCACGAAATCTCGCCGCTCTTGCCGGCTATTCCAAGCAAAGAGTTGCCCTAATCGTTAATCAGCTATTCCGTTGGCGTGGGCTTCAACTCAAGCGCATCAGGATGAGCGACATCAAAAAATCCTTTCGCCCAGAGGTCGCCGAGAAGGCTGCCGTCATTTAAGTAAGCGTCAATGAATGGCATGTCTGCGGCACGCTTCGCGCGTGTTCTACCGCTGCTGTCCTTGTGTAGAATCCAGAGTTCTCGTGGCTTCAAGGCATTAGCTAGCTGTGCTGTGTGGGTGGAGATCATTATGTGCGTGTTGATGCCAGCAGTGCGACACTCGGAGGCTAACTCAGGCAGAAGCTTGAGTTCAAGGTGATTCTCCGGCTCTTCGATAGTTATCAGCTCGAGCGGGTTTGGATCATGCATCAGCGTCACATAGGAAAGCATTTTTAATTTGTCTTGCGATTGAACGGCTTGCAAAATTTCTTTTGGCTCTGCTCCATCTTTTGCTTTTAAGCGTTGTTGCAAATCGCGGATTGTTTGTGGGTCGATATGTTCGGCGTCTTGCAGCCTGTGCGCTAGAACTTGGAATATTTTGTCGAGCACCCAGGGCTGCGTCTGTTTCAGGAAAAGGATTACGTTGGCTAAATTATCTGCCGAGTCCGACAGGCGCTGTTCGGGGCCGTTATCCGTTTTGAACGTCAAGCTTTTCGCCATGTGCGAAAAGTGCCATGACTTGATGAATTGTCTCAGTGCCACCACCCGTGGTAGCTTGGGGAACTGGCTTAAAACACTCAATGTCAATACATCAGAGGGCGAAATTTGATCGGGCGGACGATTATCTTTAATGTCAAGTCGCGCGCGACTCATCGCCATGCCGCGCTTTAAGTCAATGAATTTGAAGCCGGCGCCATAACGCGTGCCTCTCCACTGCACCCATTCTTCTTCGACAAATGGGCTACCGTCGCGTTCGTCTATCTTCAGATGATAAGTAGTTACCGGGGCTTCGGCATTTTCGCGAAAACTGAAGTCGATAACAATTGGTTGATCGGAGCCATGCGTTCGCATCTCTTGGAATTTGCCGCGCTTTTCCCAGGCGCCGCGCAAGCCGGTTTGAAAGGCCTCTGATACAAACGAGAAGATATCGAATACAGTCGACTTGCCGCTGCCGTTTGGTCCCAAAAACACTGTGAGTGGCGTCAGATCCTTCAGCTCGAAATCTTTCAAACTGCGGTAGTTTTGCACTTTCAGGTGATCGATTCTTGGAAGGTCCATGCTTTTGTATGCTCATAGAGACGAAGCCCAATAGGCTAAGTGTACATCAGGCTTGGATGTCCGTCTAATTATCTCGATTGAGCACTTCCGCTTGTCTGCCGCTCTCATTTTCCGAAATTTTTGCGCGTCCTTTATTTTGCTGCACAATGCGAAACGCAGCCATCGCTGCTCCGAAGCCATTGTCAATATTGACCACAGTTACGCCGGAAGCGCAACTATTCAGCATCGTGAGCAAAGGCGCTAATCCGTTAAAAGAGCTGCCATAGCCGACTGAGGTTGGACAGGCAATGACCGGGCATTTGACCAGACCACCAACCACGCTTGCTAAGACGCCATCCATGCCGGCAACTACAATACAAACTGCGGTTTTTTGCAGTCTGGGCAAATGGTGCAATACCCTGTGCAGACCGGCTACACCAACGTCGGCGATCAGTTCGTTTGGAACTGCGCAGGCGCTCAAAATAAATTCTGCCTCTCGAGCGACCGGCAAATCCGAAGTGCCGGCCGTGACGATTGTGACGCTGGCGAAGTCAGGCTCAGGCGCCGGCATCTTTCCCCAGCTGAGAATGCGCGATTCCGGGTGATATTGCGCTGCTTTGGAGCTGTGCCGAACTGCGACCGCCAGATCTTCATCCGCTCGAGTAGCCAGAATTAGCTCATGATGCTGGCTTAGCTTCTCGGCAATCTCGACAATTTGCGCAGCGGTTTTGCCCGGGCAGAAAATTACTTCGGGCATGCCCTGTCTGAGTTGTCTGTGATGATCAATATTTGCAAACCCCACGCCTTCGAAGGGCAGCAAGCGAAGCTCGTCCAACGCCTGTTCTTGCGATGTCTCGCCATTTGCCACGCGAGCAAGCAGCTTGCGAATATTCTCTTCTTGCATAAAATCAGCTTTGCTTAGACGCCTGGTTCGCACCACCCTGTCTATAACCGGCAAGATCCAGGGTGACAAACTTATAGCCAAACTCTTTCAATTTGGCGGCAATGTCTGCCATCAATTCAACGTCGGCGCAGAGCTTGGGCATTTCGCGATGCTCAATTTCGATACGGGCAATCTCGCCGTGGTGCCGCACGCGCAGCTGGCGGAAACCGAGGGAATGCATGTACGCTTCAGCCTTTTCTATTTGCGATAATTTCGCTACTGTGACAGGCTCGTTCAAGGGCAAGCGTGACGAGAGGCAGGCGGCCTGAGGTCTGTCCCATGAAGGCAAATTGACTCGCTCGGCCAGTTGGCGAATTTCCCATTTTTCCAATCCGGCCGTTTGCAGTGGACTCAAGACGCGATGTTCTTTCGCCGCTCGATTGCCGGGACGTGTGTCCTGCATATCGTCCATAATGGCACCATAGGCGATGTATTTCACATCTAGGTCGCGAGCCAGTTCTTCAAGTTCGGCAAACAATGTGCTCTTGCAATGGTAACAACGTGAGCCATCGTTTTTTTGATAATCCGGGTCTTCGAGTTCGGTTGTTTCGACTTCGATCAATTCGAAATCAAACTGCTCAGCTTGCGCGCGCGCCGCCTCAAGCTCTTCGTAAGGCAAGCTGGCTGATACGGCGATAGCGACTTTGGCGCGCTGGTTCAATACCTTGCGTGCGTAGTAAGCCAGGAGCGAGCTGTCTACTCCTCCCGAGTATGCGACAATCACGCCATCAAGAGTCGCCAGTGTCTTCACCAGCGCTTGTTCCTTTTCTTCGAGTGTTTTTACCGTTGTGTTAGTGTTAGCCATCTTAAGTAAGTTCCTTGACTAAGGTGCCTCCAACCAGTTTTTCGAGACCAGCTCGAATGGCTGCTTCATCTTCTAAATCAGCAGCTTCTGAAAGTTTTTTCAATTCGCGAGCGAGCAGCTCTGTATCTATATTTTGTGGTTTGCCTACAAATATCTTTTTGTGGCGTGTGGCGGTGAGCCCTTCTTCGGCTGTCAAAAGCTCTTCGTATTTCTTTTCGCCGGGGCGCAAACCGATAAATTTGATTTCGATATCATCGCCCGGACGCAGGCCGGAGAGTCGAATCAAATCATTGGCTAAATCGAGAATCTTCACCGGGTCGCCCATATCCAAAACAAAGATATCGCCGTTGGCACCGAGTGCGCCGGCCTGTATGATCAGTTGCACCGCTTCTGGTATCAACATGAAATAGCGCGTGGTCTCCGGGTCAGTAACTGTAACGGGACCACCTAACTCGATCTGCTTTTTCCATGTGGGAATAACAGAGCCGCGGCTGTCCAGTACATTACCGAATCTGACTGCGCCGAAATTTGTTTTCGACTTACGTGCAATGTCTTGTACGATGAGCTCGGCGACGCGTTTACTTGCTCCCATAATCGAGGTGGGATTCACCGCTTTGTCGGTGGAAACAGCTACGAAATTCTCAGTACCAAATTCATTGGCTAGCTCTGCCAGATTACGCGTGCCAGCGATATTATTTTTTACCGCTTCGGAAACATTACATTCCATAAGAGGAACATGCTTGTGTGCCGCTGCGTGGAAAACGACCTGAGGTTTGTGATCGGTGAATATGTGATAAAGCCGGTTATAATCTCTGATGTCAGCGATCAAGCTGGTCAGCTTTACCGGCTCGGGACGGCGGCGCAGTTCTTCCAAGATGTTGAAAATTGAATTTTCTCCACGACCGAGCAAAAGCATTTCGGCCGGTTGAAATTTCATAATCTGGCGGCAGAGTTCGCTGCCGATCGACCCGCCCGCGCCGGTAATAAGCACGCGCTTGCCTTCAATGTAATGGGCGATCGATGCATTGTCGAGTTGAACCGGTTCGCGCCCAAGTAGATCTTCCAGTGAAATGGTGCGCAGCTGATTAACGCTGACTCGCCCGTCAATGAGTTCAAAGAGTCCCGGCAGAATGCGTGCTTCTACTTCTGCTTCGCGACAAACTTCAACAATGCGGCGAATCTCTGCTGGTGGCGCTGATGGTATCGCGATGATTACCTGGTCGATAAACAAATTATCGACCAGCTTAAGCAAATCTTTCGTGGTGCCAAATACGGTGGCGCTACCGATGCGCTTGCCTACTTTCAGCAAATCATCATCGACGAAGCCGACGACATCAGTACCCAGATCCAGTCTGAGTGAAAGCTCCTTCCCCACCATTTGCCCGGCGTCGCCAGCGCCAACAACAAGCGCCCGCTTACGAACTGGCTGCCGCCAGTGGCGGCGCTGTCTGTGCTCTGTTTGCAGGCGTCTAACCACGCGAGCTGAAACAATGAGCATGAAACTCAAGACCGGTTCGATCAGAATAATGCCGTATGAGAGCTGAAATTTACCGACAGAAAGAAGCCCAATTGCTCGGGCGATCATCACAATGGTTGTGCCTGAAAGGATAGCTACGCCTATTTCAATAACTTCAGCTAAGCCGGTATAACGCCATAGGCGCGTGTAAACACCGCAAACCCAGTTGGCGAGCAGGCGCAGCCCCGCGAAAATAGGCAGCATGCAAAGAAATTGATGCCAATACGCACGAGCCGGAGAGCCATCGAAGCGAATCAGGAATGCCATGAGCAGGCTGGCTGCAATGAGAAAGCCGTCAAGAAAAACTTGCAAAAGTCTCATCCAGCGAACTTTCGCAAACAAGTTATTTGTCATGTCCGCGGACGGCTCGATTGCCGCATTCGGGCTAATCGATCGCTTCTTGGGCAAGTCGTCGCTCATATTGTCTGAAGGCAACTTATTTCTGTCCCACAATGAATCTAAAATCTTAGCATGTCAGGAACTTGCTCGCATCAATTGTTGAGCCGAATTCGCTAATGAAACGCCAGGCTTCGCCGGGCTTTCCTTCTGCGGTCAGGCAGAGGCTTTTCTCAAATGCGAATAACCGATCGGTCATGCGGGCGACGCGTGGCGTCGCACCTAGGGTAGGTGTAAATTGACTGAGCCAGCCGAATTAGCGCAGGGCACTTAACTGAGCGGCAAGTTCTTAAAGCGAATAAATGGTCCGTAAAGCGGGCGATGCATGGCATCGCACCCAAGGCGCATCTTCTTTAGCTGTCGGCGGGCGGCGGCATTTGCAGCCCTTTGGCAATCCAATCGCGAGTAATATCTAACGGCACTCCGATCAGCTTGGCGGTGCCTTCAACAGCCTGTTTATGATTCATATCTAAAGCCCGCAGTTCTTTGTATTGCAAAATCGCTTGCACCTGCAGATCGCCGGCATCGCGCTTCATTTTTGACTTAACTACGATGTTTACCAGAATATATCCCGTAAAAACCCCGAGCAAACATGATTCAACTGCCTGTATCGGCCTCAGAATTTGCATCGAGCCCGCTTGAATCGTACCGACGAAACTTCTCTGAATCAAGCCGACAAAACCCACGTGAGTCATGTTTACAAGATCGTGATTGCTGAGGCTCAGGAAGAAATAGATCATCGCTGTGTAAACCAAAAATATCGAGACATAAATCCAAGGGTTTACAAAGGGCATCCTCAAAGCTTTCACCACGCCATGGTCGGCGTCGCCTTTGAAAAGTTTCCAGGGGACAGATTTCCATTGGGCTGGCTTAAAAGGCTTTTTCGGTTTGAAGATTAAATAAGCGCCCAGTACGTAGAACATGAACATGTAGGGACCGATAAAACGTTGTGAAGGCTCGACATAGCCGATGCCGTAAGCAAGAATCGCCCAGTTGCCTAACATCCCGATAAAAACAAACAGCGGATAGCGCCAGGCGACCAGCTTCTTTTCAACTACGTTGCTGAAAATCCACCAAAGGCCGGCGTCAAAAATGAAAGCCAGCGGACTTAGCTGAGCTGCAGTCGCTTGAAAAGTCATGGATAGTATTCCAACTATGTCGTGTTTATCAATCGAGCTGAAAAACTTTTGTGCCATGAATGAGTGGTCAGAGCACCACAAACTGTACGCCCAACCCTTGCCCGGATCGCCAACAAAGAACAGGCAGGCGAGCATAAGCATAAGTGTTAACACCGGCTTGACTTCCGGTGGCTTTAGTAATTCTCTTTTGCGTGCTGCTGCTTGGCTCATATTAAAGGATAAATCTACCTGTATGAGATCTTATTGTCAAAGTATACCCTGACAACTCGATGCCGCTTCGACTCAAATCGAGCTGGCGGATTAAAACCACAAATGCCCTGCTTAAACAACGATGTTGACCAGGCGATCCTTTACGTAGATTACCTTTCGGGGCTCTTGCCCTTCAATTTTCTTTTTGACCTTTTCGTCTGATAATGCAATGGCTTTGGCATCAGCTTCGGAAATCCCGCGCTTGACCATGGCTTTGCTGATAATTTTGCCATTTACTTGCAACACAAGTTCAAACTCATCAGCAATGGTTAGCTCAGGTACATAAGCCGGCCATTTTGTGACATGAATCGAATCAGTGGCAGATTTGGAGAAGCCGGCTTGTTGCCAGAGTTCTTCGGCAAGATGTGGTGCCATAGGTGCAAGCAGCAAGAGCAGGCTGCGCGCCGAAAACGCCAGCAATTCTTTCTCCTGGGCATTGCAAGCTGACAAGCCGACGTTGTCCGAGTTATCTTCGCCGCCGTGTTTGCCGTTGCCTGCACTTGCTTGTTCTTGCGCTTTGCTTGTGACGAAAGCGTATAGAGTATTTACCAATTCCATGCAACGAGCGATCGCTGTGTTGAACATGTATCGCTCGGTTTGCAAGTCGTCGCTTACGGCTTTGATAGTGCGGTGTGTCACTTGCAATAAGGTTTTTGCCTGGCTGTTCAAACCTTCGCTTTTAGCGAAACCGTGCGCTGCAAATTCGCGATTTGTGTTTGCTTTCTTGCCGATTATGTCGGCGTCGATCAAATCTTGGACGAAACGCCAGACGCGACTGAGGAAACGGTATTGTCCCACGGCGCCTTCTTCAGACCATTCAAGTTCGGCTTCGGGTGGAGCCGCAAAGAGCGTAAAGAGGCGCGCCGAGTCGGCACCGTATTTGGTGAAGAAATCGGTGGTGCCAACGACATTCCCGCGTGACTTCGACATTTTTTCAATGCGCCCTGATATAGTCGAGAATTTTGTGACCATGCCCTGTGAAAGCAGGTTGGCGAATGGTTCATCGCAACTGACGAGCCCGCAATCACGTAGCGCTTTGGTGAAAAAGCGCGAGTAGAGCAAGTGCAGAATGGCGTGTTCGATGCCGCCGACATATTGATCGACTGGCATCCAGTAATCGACTTTGTCTTTGGCAAAAGCAAGAGTCTTATTGCCCGGGTCGCAGTAGCGCAGGTAGTACCAGCTCGAATCGATGAAGGTGTCCATCGTATCCGTTTCGCGGCGAGCTTCGGTGCCACAGCTCGGGCAAGCTACTTTGAGCCATTTTTCTGATTTGCCGAGTGGCGAGCCGCCTTCACCGGTGAACTCCACATCCATAGGTAGTTGAACCGGCAAGTCGCTTTCTTTTAGAGGAACGACGCCGCACTTCTCGCAGTGAACCAGCGGAATTGGACAGCCCCAGTAGCGCTGGCGGCTGATCAACCAGTCGCGCAGGCGATAGTGAATGCGCGGTCCGCCGCTCTGGTTTTCCGAGGCCCATTTTGTCATTTTTGCTTTGGCTTCTTCATTGGAAAGTCCGTTGAAAGAACCAGAGTTGATCATGGTTCCGGCTTCGACGAAAGCTTCTTTAAGCTCAGGAGCTGCTTCACCTGTGGGCGAAATTACTTCGATGATGGGCATGTTGAATTTCTTGGCAAAGGCAAAGTCGCGTTCGTCGTGTGCCGGCACGCCCATGACTGCGCCTGTGCCGTAGCCCATCAGCACGTAGTCGGCGATCCATACTGGAACTATTTCACCATTGAATGGATTGATTACAAACGAGCCTGTCGGAACGCCGGTCTTATCTTTGTCCGTCGTCATGCGGTCTAGCTCGGATTTTAGCTTGCTTTCGGCAGCATAGACCTCAACTTTTTCTTTGTTTTCTTCTGTAGTTAAGTCTTTAACCAGCGGATTCTCTGGAGCAAGCACAATGTAGCTGACACCAAATGCGGTGTCTGGTCGTGTTGTGAAAGCGGTGATTTTGATGTTCGGTTTGCTCTCGACCGTAAATTGAAGTTCGGCTCCTACAGACTTACCGATCCAATTTTTTTGCATGAGGCAAACACGCTCAGGCCAACCTTTGAGCTTATCGAGGTCTTGCAAAAGCTGTTCAGTATACGCCGTAATTTTGAGAAACCACTGCGACATCATTTTTTGTTCTACAGTTGTTTCAGGATGGCGCCAGCAGGCGCCATTTTCAACCTGCTCATTGGCAAGAACCGTCGCGCAAGCCGGGCACCAATTTACCGGTGCACTTTTCCTGTAAACGAGACCTTTCTCGTAGAACTTGAGGATAATCCATTGCGTCCAATGATAATAACTGAGATCGCAAGTGTTGACTTCGCGGTCCCAATCGTAACTGGTGCCCAATTTCTTCAGTTGCTCGTCTCTCATGAATTTGATATTTGACTCTGTCCAGGCGCCCGGATGAAGCTTGCGCTTAATCGCTGCGTTTTCGGCGGGCAGACCAAATGCGTCCCAACCCATCGGGTTGAGAACGTTGAAACCCTGCATTCGCTTGTAGCGGCTGATCACGTCAGAAATTGTATACACTCTCATGTGACCCATGTGCAGGTCACCGGAGGGATAGGGAAACATGACAAGCGAATAGAACTTAGGGCGACTGTCGTGATCGATCGCTTTGTAGATACCCTGTTTTTCCCACTCCGCCTGCCATTGCTCTTCAATTTGCTGCGGATTGTATTGAGTACCCATTGGTGAGATAACCTCCATCGATAAACACGCGAGCGAAGTACCGTACCCAACTAAGAGGCGACGATGACCCGTCTGAGCATCTTAGCTGAGAGCTGCGACTGGAGCAAGAAGAAACGCCTGACATGCTAAGAATCTTAGCTCAATTGATTTATTTTTCTTCAGTGATCGACTATCCTTCCGAATGAGCTGTTGTCGAGGGCATATTCTGAAATTCATAAATTTCTACGCTATTGGTGCTTGTGTCGTTGCCTTAATGATGATCAGCCACGGCTTGCTTGGCGCATTTGCAGTACGCTCATTCACCGAAGTGAAAATTGTGTTTTCTGTAATTGAGAATCTCTGGGTCGTGGTGGCTCTAATTGCCTTCGTCTTTAGCATCCTCCGGAAAGTCTCGATATTATCCTCGCTTATGTATTTGATTTATTACGCTCTCATTTTTTTGCTTGGCATTAGCCTGGTGCTTATGCACCTGAAAGACCATACTCTCGTGCGAGGGATGAGCATTTCAATGCCGCTGTGGTTATATGTCCTGGACGGAATAATTGGACTCATTTATTTGCTGGTCAATATTCTTTTAGTTAGAAATGTTGCAGCACGAAATGCGAAGCCGTCGCCCACAGCTGCACCAAGCTCTACAGCTGGCTAGGTCGTTCTTCTTGATTGATCTTCGACTGAAAGCGACCTTATTTTCGCTTTATTCTCGGATGTTTAAAGTGCCTAATCGGTTGGAGAATGGGCACATAGTTTATGCTCAGTGTTTGAAGAAGACTAATGCGATCAATGACTATTCTTGTATGGACTACAGTTCGGACCACGCGTGTTTGCTTAATCTCAAAGCAAAAGAATGATCGGCGTTTTTCTCTGATGTCTGTCAATTTTGCGCTTTGTTTCTGCTTTGTATTTTCCTTTGTGTTTTCGAATGCGACTCAGTCTGCGCTGGCTCAGTCCGGAAATGCTAGCACTGTATATAGTGAGCACCGTTTTGAAGATACTGGTCCTTTGCCCGAAATTGATCGACCGGGCTCCTATCCTGTCAGTCCGCCGGCATCAGCCTCGACGCACCCTTTTATGAATCAAGGAGATGCTCAGTTTCAGCATCACCGCAACTTGATTCCGGTAATGCCAATGCAACAAGTTTCCACAACAGGTTTGCCTGAAGCGGTGGCTCCTCAAAATTTTAACGATGGACGCGAGGCACGTGATCACTCTCTCGGAAACTTTCTTGGCGGTTCAAGCGGATTTTACGCAGGCTCCTCCTCATATGCTAGCCCGCCGGGGGCCTCCTATGCGCCCACGAGCGCACCGACAGCATCGTACGTGACCCCTGCGCCCCCAGGCGGTGGCTTCTCTGCATCAAGCGGGGCCGGAATGACCGTATCGCGAAACAATCATTTTGTGTATTCGTATTATCGCCGAGGGCAGCGCGAGGAGAAACGAGCTTATTCGGCGGCACAAAGAGCCAGTCATGAGAAAGATGAAGCCGAGCGCATGCGTGCTGCTTCGGAGGCTCACTACGCCGCTCGAACAGCCCAATATTCGTATGACAAGATTTATAGTGCCGCAAAAAATGGCGATCCAGTAGCGCGACAATTCGTTAGCCGCGCACGAAGTGCGGCTATGCGAGCGCGTGATGATGCTGCAAAGGCGCAGGAAGACGCTGAGCGCCCCAGCGATGATAATGTTGATAAGTAATTTCGGTGCCACCTGTGTTTCTCGGTTCGGGTGGCTTCATTTAGTCGCGAAATTTGTTCGTAAAAATGAAAAGAAATCGCCAAGCGAAACTACTCGCGTTCCAGCCGGCAGCCGAGCAATGGTCTGGCGAACGGCTTCAATCGGTCCTCCGACCTTGCTGAACGACCAGGCATGTACCAGCACAATTGCATAGCTATCTATATTATGTTGTGGTGATGCCGGCATTCGAGCGATGGCATTAGCAACTTCGTCTATGCTTGCTCCGCTCACTCCATCCCAGAGCATAAATTTCGCGGCTACTACAGGTTTTTTAGTAGCTCTGCTGAAAAATACTTGTCCTTGCAGGCGATTGTATGGGGCGAAACTGAAATAGGCCAGGCCATCGAGTTCGTTCAACGCCAGTAATGGCGCCGTTTCTGTCAGGTTGCCCTCGTTCGTATTTATTACTGCCATTGTTCGCAGATAACATTTGTCGAGTAGAGAGCGCGCTTGTCTTGCATCGAGAGCGCCCTTCGGCTCTGGCTCATCGTGAATATAACGATAACCTGGATTTCCCATCGCGAAGAAATAATCTGACGACTTCGCATTGTCATAGAAATATTTCAGAACCAGCGGTGCGCTATCCGCCAGCAAAGGAGAAATGCCCCAGTTCATTACAAACTCGCCACGATGCGGATTGCCGAAGAACTTGGGATCAAACGCCATGTTGCCCGTAAGCCATTGCAAATTATCTCCATCGCTGAGAACGAATGCGACGACGCGCTCACCTTCTCTCGGGGGAGCTGACGGGGCTGCAGTGTTCGGACGAGGAATTCGCGCAGGAAGCTTGCTCAGGTTAGATAGATTGAGGCAATAATCTGACGCCGCTCCCTGGCTGCCGAAATGCGAGAAGACTGATATCCACCGGTATTCATCTGGTCCCCAGCCATAGAAGGTCGTACCAGGGCTAAGTAGTTTCGCGACTTCGCCCCGCAAACGATCGTCTTTGCCTGCGGAAAAATAGAATGCGTTATTGGCGCTGGCGAAGTCACGCAAAAATGCGGGCTTTTCGCTTGCCTGATCGATGGCAATCGTGTTCGAAAATAATTTCCGATTGGCGCGAAGTGTTTGCAAAGTGTCGCGCCCTGTTGCGCAGAAGAGTTCCTGCAAGCCCTTGTCTTTCGCTTGTGCTTTGAGTGCTTCGGCAAGCGCTGGTGCGTTGTAGGCGCCGGACAATGAGGTGGCTATATTTATGCTCGAATCACCATCACGATAACTAATATATTTTGGATAGCTCTGCCAGATTTCATCCGGCAGTTGCCAGACGTTGTCAATGCGATGTAGTTGCCAGCCGTCTTGTTCGAGCTGGCGCAGGATAACCGCGCCCATGCCACCACCATCAAGCCAAATTCGAGGAGATTGTCGCGAACACAAACCCTCTAATGTTTGGGCTAGCACCATTTCGTCTTTCTGCTGTTCGCGAAATGGAATCACCCAGAGTGATTTCGAGCTTGTTTCGGCGCTGGCTGGGTTGCAGCAAGCTGCGCAGACGATCCAGCAGAATATCGCCTTGGCGATTAAATAGATGGGAGTGTTCAGTAGTTTCATGAAGCATGTTTCGCGGCGCTGCTCAAATTTTTGCGCCGAAATCGAAATGAGGAGGGATGTTTGCATCTGTGCTTGCTTCAATAGCATAGTTGAACTTAGGGCTTGTGGCCGTGGCGCTCTTGATACTAAAAGACTGCCCGGCGCGGCGTTCATTGTCTCTTGTGGCTCGTCGGCTTTATGAAAGGCAAATAATTCTAGCGCTGTCGAAATCTCGTCCACATTCGATAGATACGATCATCAGGTTGGGGGTGTTCTGGTGCTTATCCCGTTGTGCGATAGGAGAATACCTTCATGTCAGATCAAATTACAGAGACAAAGCCGACGCAAACACCTGAGCAAAACAACACGGTTGCACGTGAAGCTCTCATGCAAGATGTGTTGCAAAATCGGCAGCCCATCGAGGCAAACAAACCGTCAATTGGAGCCCAGGGATTGCTCTCCAAGAATCTGGAGCAGGATCTTAAAGATCTGCAGCAGAGCCTGGAAAAAACTCAGAAGCAAATAGCTGAATTGCAAAAGACAAGCAATACTGGATTGTACGATCTTGAAATGTCCAGGCGCACATTGGTGGAGAATCCATATAAGATTCTCAGCGTCGGTTCCGGTCTGGCTATGCTGGGCAAAAGCACTGGTCTGGCTGCGATTCCGCTTACGGGTATGGCTGCATTGCAGGGCTATGATGATTTTAAGAGTTTGCGTGAGCAGACCAATTGGGCCGGACGTAGCAAATACAGTTTGGGCTTAGTTTCTGATACCGCCATTGGTGCCAGTGCTCTGGCTTTTCTTGCGGAATCAGTGCCGATGAAATATAAAGCGCCGCTTCTTGTGGGCGGTATGCTAGCGCGTGTTGCCATAGATTTCATTCCGAACAAGAATAGAGTTTTGGTGTAATTTTTGCAGTCAAATTCGTTCGTTTTGCTAAGGGCTTAGCAAGCACGGTGGCGGGGCTCTTGCCCCGCAACCGTATGACTCTATCTATCCACGTTCTATATATAACCAAACGCAATTTTGGAAAAATAATTCTGCGTTTTTTTGAAGTTAATTCTGCTCGCGCGTGAGCTTGAAAGAAATTCTGCGTGTGAGCTTGGAAGAAATTCTGCGTGTGAGCTTGAAAGAAATTCTGCGTGTGAGCTTGGAAGAAACTCTGCGTG
>Ga0182030_10015992_pt1 | contig 14656 bp, 15 predicted proteins | sample 812S3MmetaG_FD_121299 | JGI IMG/M metagenome (GOLD analysis project Ga0182030, IMG submission 121299) | Permafrost microbial communities from Stordalen Mire, Sweden - 812S3M metaG (Illumina Assembly) | ecosystem: Environmental > Terrestrial > Soil > Wetlands > Permafrost | place: Sweden... | reverse complement strand
GCCAGAAGCTCTAACACCGGCGATCCTAAGTCCGATACAAATCGAGCATTCCTTGCATAGGACACCGGGTCCCAGGTTTGCGCCGTGGTCATAGGCCGCCCTCCGAAGCTTATTTGTTGCTCACCGACTGCCTGTCCGGCCCGTAGTTCGCCCCGTTAACGGTCCGGTGCGACAGATACTGCCACTGACCGTTGCGCCTGGCATAGACTTTTTCGAACCACACCGAGAACCACTTTCGGTCCGGCGCCGTGTCCTTCATGCTGGCGACGTAGCGGCCGTAGGTGATGGCCACGTCTCCGTGCATCTCGATCCGGACGGAATCCAGATCGTAAGAAAGATAAGTACGGTTCTGGATGCGCTTCATGAAGCTGGTCTTGTCGTCGACGAGCAGGGGCCTGCCACCGGTCGTCCATCGGTCGCTGTGCGTCATGACGAAGTCTGCCGCGGTCACCTGGTCAAAGAAGACAGTGTCGCCGCGCACTATCGCCGCACCGATCTTTTTCTCCAGCTCGAGAACTTCGCGCGCATCGGCGGAGACGGGCTCGGGCTGCTGCGCAGGTAACGAACAGGCGAGCAGGGCCGCACACAGCGAAAGTCTGAAAAACATGCCGGAATGCTATCACGGCGCGCGTGGGAGCTGGCGCGCGCCAATCACAGATTTCGAAAATATTCTTTGCCGTCCCCAACGCCCCGCCCCGCCGCGCGTCGCCCCGATGCTCGGCTTTCTTCCGGCTTGATCGAAGCCGGTATCCCGCCGCCTTGTGATATAAGTAGGGCCGGGAGAGACTGACTCCAGACGCCAAAGACCGAAGTTGGCTTTGTTTTTTCCATCCCCTATCGCGCAGGGCTTCGTTTTGTGAGGCTCTGCAGCAGCCCTCGCATTTTTTCTTGACGTGCCCCCGCGCATGTGTTTAAATATTCATTGGAGTGAATAAACATTCATGACGGCGACGGCTCTCGAAAAAATCGCCCACGGAGATCTGACGAAAGATCTCGACCTCACTCTGGAGGAGCTGTCGGGACTCCTCGATCTGGCTGCTGACGTGAAGCAGTCACCGCGCGATTATGCCTCGGCGCTCGCCGGAAAGTCGATCGCGATGCTGTTTGAAAAGCCGTCGCTGCGCACGCGTATGACATTCGAGCTGGCTATCCAGCAGCTCGGCGGATTCGCGCTCGTGAACGAAGGCGCGATCGGTGTGCGCGAACCGCTCAAGGACATGGCGCGCAATCTCGACCGCTGGGTCAGCGGCATTGTGGCGCGCACGTTCCTGCAGAAAACGGTCGACGGTCTGGCGCAGTGGGCCAGGGTTCCGGTCATCAACGCGCTCAGCGATATGTACCATCCATGCCAGGCGCTGGCCGACATGCAGACGGTCCGCGAGCACTTCCGGACATTCCGGGGAATCCGGTTCGCCTTCATTGGCGACGGCAACAACATGGCGCATTCGCTCATGCTGAACGCCGCCCGGCTGGGCATGGATTTCGCTCTGGCGACACCGAAGAAGTACGAAGCGAACCCCGAGATCATCGCGGAAGCCCGCGCGCTGGCCGCGTGCTCGGAGGCGAAATTTATCGTCACGCACGACCCGGCCGAAGCCGCCGCGGGCGCGCACGCCATCTACACCGACGTGTGGGCCAGCATGGGCGCGGAGAACGAAGCGGCCGAGCGCCGCACCGCTTTCGCCGATTATCAGGTCGACGACGATCTGTTCCGCCACGCCGACCCCGACGCGATTTTCATGCATTGCCTTCCCGCCAAGCGCGGTGAAGAAGTGACCGACAGCGTAGTCGAATCGTCGCGCTCGGTCGTATTCGATCAGGCAGAAAACCGGCTGCACGTCCAGAAGGCGCTGCTGCTGATGCTGCTCGCTTAAATTCTGTCATCCACTTAGTGGGGCCAGGCTTTCAAGCCTGCCGCCGGGCTTCCGCCCGGCGTCTGCGAGCCAGACGAAAAAGCTTATGAATGCCAAAAAAGTAGCACTCGCCTACTCGGGCGGACTCGATACATCGATCATCATTCCGTGGCTGAAGGAAAACTACGGCTGCGAAGTCGTCGCGGTGTGCGGCGACATCGGCCAGGGCGGCGATGAGCTGACCGGCCTTGAAGCCAAAGCCCGCGCCACCGGCGCTTCGGAAGTGGAAGTGGCCGATATGCGGGAAGAGTTTGTGCGCGACTACCTGTGGAAGCTCGTCCGGTCGGGCGGTGTCTATGAGCATAAGTACCTGCTCGGCACCTCGATTGCCCGGCCTTTGCTCGCGAAGCGCCAGGTGGAAGCCGCGTTGCGGACCGGTTGCGACGCGCTCGCGCACGGCTGCACGGGCAAGGGCAACGATCAGGTGCGCTTCGAACTGACGTACAAAGCCCTTGCCCCGCAGTTGCCCGTTATCGCCCCGTGGCGCGAATGGAAGCTGATTTCGCGCGAGGACTGCATCGATTACGCGAAGGCGCATAACGTCCCCATCTCGCAGACGACCACGAAGATTTATTCGCGCGATCGCAATATCTGGCACATCTCGCACGAAGGCGGCGAGCTGGAAGACCCCGCCAATGCGGCGCCGGATCACATCTGGATGCTGACGCAGAGCCCGAAGGAAGCGCCCGATAGGCCGGAAGAAGTGACGGTCGGTTTCGAGAAAGGCATCCCGGTATCGGTGAACGGCAAGCCGCTCGGCGCGGTGGAGATTCTCGAAACTCTCAACGCGATCGGCTCGAAGCACGGCGTCGGGCGCATCGATCTGGTCGAGAACCGCTTCGTCGGGATGAAGTCGCGCGGGTGTTATGAGACTCCCGGCGGCACGATTCTGATGGCGGCGATTCGGGAGCTCGAAGCGCTGACGCTCGACCGGTCCATGCTGCACTACAAGCAGAAGCTCGCGCTCGATTACGCCGAGATGGTGTACGCGGGCCTGTGGTTCACGCCGCTGCGCGAAGCGCTGGATGCGTTCTTCGAATCGATCTACCGGACCACGACCGGCCAAATCACCATGCGGCTTTACAAAGGCAATCTGGAACCGGTGAGCCGCCAGTCGCCCTACTCGCTTTACTCGCTCGCGATCGCCAGCTTCACCATGGGCGCCGATTACGATCAGAAAGACGCGCGCGGCTTCATCAACCTCATCGGCCTGCCGATTCAGGTGCGGGCTTTGCAGGAACAGGCCGCGGCAAACCAGGAAAAGGCTAAATGAAGCTCTGGGGCGGCCGTTTCGAGACCGGGCCTTCGGAAGTCTTCGAACGCTTCTCGAACTCTCTCGACTTCGACCGGCGGCTGATCGGGGCGGACGTGCGCGGCTCGCAGGCCTTCGCCCGTTCGCTCACGCGGGCCGGCGTCCTCACGCAGTCGGAGTGCGCGCAGATCGTCGAGGCGTTCGAGGCGATTCTCGAAGACTCGGCCGCTCCCGGTTTCTTCGACGGAGCGGCCGGCGAAGATAAAGCCGAAGATGTCCACTCGTTTGTCATCGGCAAACTGAGCCAGCGGGTGGGCGCGCTGGCGGATAAAATTCACACGGGCCGCAGCCGCAACGAGCAGGTCTCGCTCGATACGCGGCTCTGGCTGCGCGAGGAATGCGACCGCGCGCGCGAACTGCTGCGCGGGCTGATGGCGGCGCTGCTCGATCTGGCGGAGAAATATCCGCACGCCATTATTCCCGGCTATACGCATCTGCGGCGCGCGCAGCCGGTGCTCTGGCCTCACTATCTGCTGGCTTACTTTGAAATGTTCGCGCGCGACCACGAGCGTATGGGGGAAGCGCGGCGCCGTACCAACGTCATGCCGCTCGGTTCCGGGGCGCTCGCCGGCAGCGGCTTCCCGCACGACCGCGAAGCCATCGCGCGCGATCTCGCATTCGATTCCATCACGCGGAACAGCATGGACGTTTCCGCCGACCGCGACTTCGCGCTCGACTATCTTTACGCGGCGTCCGTCGCCATGATCCATCTCAGCCGTCTGGCGGAGGACTGGATCCTCTATTCGTCGGAAGAGTTTGGCTGGATCGAACTGGGCGACGGCGTCACCAGCGGGTCCAGCCTGATGCCGCAGAAGAAAAACCCGGACTCGCTCGAACTCATCCGCGGCAAATCGGGGCGCGTGCTGGGCGCGCTCAATTCCCTGCTCTTCACGATGAAGGGCCTGCCGATGACTTATAACCGCGACATGCAGGAAGACAAAGAGCCTCTGTTCGAAGCCTGCGATCAGCTCAACGGCTGTCTGGAAATGGCGCGCGTGGTGGCGGAGTCGGTTGGGCTTCGGGAGGCCGTGCCGGCAGAGGCGGCGGACGCGAGCTGGGTGGTGGCGACTGATCTCGCCGAGGCGCTGGCGCGCAACGGAACGCCGTTTCATCAGGCGCATCAGATCGTCGGGCGCCTGGTGCTCGAAAGCGTGCGCAGCGGCAAAAAGCCGGCCGACTGGAATGCCGCGTCGCTCGCGAAGTTCGCGCCCGAATTCACGCCCGATGTGGCGGTTTTGCTCGACCCGCGCGAGGGAATGAAAACCCGTGAAATCGAGGGCGGCACCGGGCCGGAAACGGTCGGGGGGGCGCTCATTATGGCGCGCTTGCGGCTGGCGAATCTCGGCAGCGTACAGGCCGAACGGTCCGTCGTGCGCCTAGGACAATGACGAAGACGTTTCGACATGGACAGATCCTGAAGCTGGTGCGCGGCCGGAGTATCTGCACGCAGGATGAACTGGCGCGGGCGCTGAGAGAGACCGGTATCGACGCCACGCAGGTCACGCTTTCGCGCGACATCCGCGAACTGGGCCTCGTGAAGACTTCCGATGGCTATCGCGAACTGGAAGCGGAATCGCCCGGTACGCAGCTCGCCGCGCTGGCCGCGGAATTCCTGCGCGATGTGCGGATAGCGCAGAACCAGGTAGTGCTCAAAACATCACCCGGTCACGCCAATTCCGTCGCAGTCGCGCTCGACGATGAAGAGTGGCCGGAAGTGGTGGGAACCGTCGCGGGGGACGACACCATAATCATCGTCTGCCCGGACACGGCGACCGCGGAAACGGTGAAAACCAAGCTGCTGGCGCTCCTTTAGCAGGTGCTGATTCCGCAGGGGTTACTGAACCGCGCGCGTCAGCAAGCGGCAACGAAAAGAGCTCTTTCAGCAACCTCTGTCAGGCGCATTCATGCCTTTCTTAGGTCTTTGTCCGTACCCTTAAAGATGAGTGTCCGCGGTCCACGCTTTAACAGCGCCGAGAATCCGAACGATCCCCCTCCGTACGGGCGACCAAATCGACCACTATCTTATTGATTCTGTTGCGGCCCGCAGCGGAATGGCTTCGATTTTTCGCGCCACCGATCTGCGCGACGGCCGTCCCGTCGCCATCAAAGTTCCCCATCCCGAAATGGAGAACGACGAGACCCTTCTGGGCCGTTTTCAACGGGAAACCGCCATCGGGAGCGATCTCGACCATCCTGGCATTATGAAGGTTTTTCCGGTGAGCGACCCGACTCACCTCTACATGGTCATGGAGTGGGTCGAAGGGCGCGAACTCCGCAGGCTTCTGACGGAACGCCGCAAGCTGCCCGAGGACCGTGCGATCGCCATCACGCTCGGGATCGCCCGAGCTCTCGACTATATTCACTCGCACGGCGTGGTGCATCGCGATCTCAAGCCCGAGAACATCATGGTGGATGCCGATGACCGCGTCAAACTCATCGACTTCGGCATCGCGGGCCACGCGCGCGGCCGCCAGCTGACTTTCGGTTCGCTCTCGCAGATCATGGGCACGCCGGATTACATCGCGCCCGAACAGGTCAACGGCAGGCACGGCGACGCGCGCAGCGACATCTTTGCGCTGGGCGTGATGCTCTATGAGATGGTCACCGGCAGAACGCCGTTCCGCGGAGATAACGCGTTCGCGGTAATGAACGACCGCCTGGTCAACAATCCGATTCCGCCCCGGGAACTCGATCCTGCGATCTCGCCCCAGCTGCAGGAAGTGATTTACCGCGCGATGCGCCGCGATCCCGCCGGCCGCTACCGAAGCGCGCGCGACTTCGTGCGGGATCTGGAGACTCTGCACGATGTCGAAGTCACGGATCGCCCCGAACTGCGCGACTGGGACTGGCGGAAACGTCCCCTGGCAAAGAGCGTTCTGTTTTACGCCGGGCTGGCGCTGATTCCCCTGGGTATTCTCAGCGCGTTGCTCGCCGTCGCGAAAATGTAGCTGAGAAGTTCACTCCGTTCCCGCACTATCTGTTCAAGTAGATACGAGTGCTCCTTTACCGGGGCGTTTGAGAGTCCTCCGACCGAACGCCCCGGGTCCCACCTTCGCAGGTCAGTGTTCCTGCGCGGGCAGCAGATCTTCGTCCGGGTTCTTTGCCTCCCACTCGCGGGCGCGAATGAAACCGATGCGCAGCCGCTTTGAGTCCGTGTCGAGGACCCAGGCGATCTGGCGCATATCCCACAGTGAAGGCAGATTTCGATCCACATAACGATTGCACTCCACCACAGCGCGGGCCAGACGCTGCTTCGTGTACATGCAGTAAATCTCCTCGTCGCTTTCCGGCGCGCCGCGCTTCAGCACACCGTACTGGCAGGTGTCACAGAGGCGTGGAGCATCCAACGAACGAGTGCCCCCCAGAACCTTCAGTCTGGTGCTCATAGTTTTTTTCCTTGTCAGGTCAATTAAGCGTGAAGCTTCAGCAGGCGGAAAGGCCCGCGAAATCCAGGCGCTTCTCCGTGGTTGTGATTGTCATCAACGTTCAGCACCTCCTTTTCGTGGGTGTATTTGGATTTTTCCAGGTTAACATTGCCGGGCGGGGTCTCGCCACAGGATTGGGAATTTTTAATGGGTGTGCAACTGATAGGATCGTGGCCATGATTCGACTGGCCGTGTTGCTTGCGTGCGCTGCACTCCTGTGCACAGCGGCGCGGGCTCAGTGGATCACCTGGCCTACCGAAGGTGTGCCGCGTGGCAAGGACGGCAGGCCCGATCTTTCGGCGCCCGCCCCGCGCACCGGCGACGGGAAACCGGACTTTTCCGGGATGTGGTCGACAGCTGAGGGATCGCCCTGTCCGGACAGCCTGAAGGATGACCAGGGCAACTGCCTCGAGAAATCGCCCTTATCAAAATATGCCGCCGACCTGACGCGCAGCGTGCCCGGCGGCCTGCCGCTCCGGCCCTGGGCACTGGAACTGAAAAAGAAGCGTCAGGACACGGAGCTCGACCCGCATGTGCATTGCCTGCCTTCGAATTTCCCGCGTATGTTCACGCTGCCGCACATCACGAAATTCATTCAGACTCCGAAGCTGCTCGTCCTGATCAACGAATACAACGCCAGCTACAGGCAGATTTTTATGGATGGCCGGCCGCTGCCGGTCGATCCGCAGCCGTCCTGGAACGGTTATTCGACGGCCCATTGGGAAGGCGAAACACTGGTGGTGCGCACCAATGGCTTTCGCGACGACCTCTGGATGGACATGACCGGTACGCCGCTGACCAGCGCCGCCACTGTAACTGAACGCTTCCGCCGCCCGAACTTCGGCACGCTTGAAATCGAGGCCACCGTCGACGATCCGAAAGCTTATACGCGGCCGTGGAACCTGAAGATGATCGACAAGATTGAGCTGAACACCGAACTGATCGACGAAGTTTGTCTCGAGGGCGAGAGCAGCGCGCAGCACATGAAGCACTGAAAGTGCTGGCTGAGGCCTGTGATAGATTCAACCACATGTTTCGCTGCATTTTGATTGCTTGCTGCGCCCTGCTGGCGCCCGCAGGCGCGCTTCTGGCCCAAAAAGCCAAAGCGCAGAACGTGCCGGAGATCCCTTACGACTCCGTGCCCAACCTCATCAAGCTTCCGGATGGTCTTTACCTCGGCGAAGCGATGGGCGTGGCCACCAACTCAAAAGGCCACTTCTTCGTATTCACGCGCAGCGCAAACACACGGCTGTTCGAATTCGATCAGACCGGAAAATATGTTCGCGAAATCGGCGCGGGCAGCTACGGCTTTGAATTCGCTCATTCGGTGCGCGTCGATTCCGAAGACAATATCTGGGCGGTCGACGAAGGCACCAACATGGTGATCAAGTTCAATCCTCAGGGCCGCGTTGTGATGGTGATCGGGCACCGGCCCGAGGTGGTGGCCGGAGCTCTCGCGACGACATTCGGCCCCGCGGCGCCGGCGGAAAAATACACGCTGGGGCGGCCGACTGACGTGGCGTGGGATCAGCAGGGGAACATCTTCGTGTCGGACGGCTACGTGAATAACCGCGTAGTGAAGTATGACAGGAACGGCCGCTTTCTCGCGCAGGTGGGTAACGAAAAGGCGGGCAACGGACCGGAACAGTTCAACCTGCCGCACGGTATCTCGGCCGACCTGCAGGGCAACGTTTACGTTGCCGACCGGTCCAATCACCGGCTGCAGGTCTTCGACAATAACCTGAAGTTCAAGGCGAGTTACGACAACATCGGGGATTCGTGGACAACCTGCGTTTCGCCAGGCCCGCATCAGTATCTGTTCACGTCGAACTCCAATCCGAATGGCAACGCGCCGGGGACGTGGGAAAACACGGGCGAGATTTACAAGATGGAACTCGACGGCACAATCGTCGGCCGCTTCGGGCATGCCAGCAAGACGTTCGGCGGATTTCAGGTAGTGCACATGATGGACTGCCGAAATCCGAATGAGATTTTCGTGGCGGAGATCGAATCGTGGCGCGTACAGAAACTGTTGCTGAAACCGGCCGGGCACGAGGGAGCGCATAAATGAAACGCCATTGCCTGATTCTGCTGGCGGCGGTTCCCCTGCTTGCGCAGGCGCCCGAGATCTCGTTCACGTCCGACGTGAATTTGCTGAAGTATCCGGACAGCGTTTCGATCGGCGAAGTGGCGGGAGTGGCCACGGACTCGAAAGGAAATCTGTTCGTCTACACGCGCACGGGCCATCCCACGATTTCGCTCGGCACGTCGCGGCCGTTCGCGCACGGCGGGTCGCGGCTGTACGAATTCGATAAGACCGGTAAGTTTCTGCGGGAGATCGGGCAGGACTCCTACGGATTTCTCGTAGCCCAGCAGGTGCGAATCGACCCGCAGGACAATTTGTGGGTGGTCGATCAGATGTCGAGCATGGTGATGAAGTTCGACGCGAACGGCCGTATCCAGATGCTGCTCGGCAGGAAATCCGAATCCGAACAGGTTCCGGCGCGGCCTCTCGATGCCCCTCCCGGACGGGCGGGCCGGGGACCCGTGGGCGCAGGCGCGCAGAGCGACATTTTCCAGCGGCCGACTGACGTGGCATGGGATGCCGCGGGTAACATCTATGTCGCGGATGGGTATGGCAACGCGCGCGTCGCGAAGTTCGATAAGAACGGCAAGTTCATCAAGTCGTGGGGCTCGAAAGGCAGCGGGCAGGGGCAGTTCAATTCCGTGCGCGGCATCGCGATAGACGCGCAGGGCAGCGTCTACGTGGCGGACGCGGGCAATCAACGCATACAGGTATTCGACAGCGACGGTAACTTCAAAACGCAGATTCAGAACATCGGCAGCCCCGCGGCAGTGTGCATTACGCCGGGCGCGCATCAGTATCTATATAGCTCAAACTCGAATCCCCCGGAAGATATCGACAACGGCGGCGAGATTTATAAGCTTGAACTCGACGGAAAAGTTGTCGGCAAATTCGGACGCGCGGGCAAGCTTCCGAAAGAGTTCGGGACGCTCAATGCAATCGATTGCCGTCGGGATAATGAGCTTTACGTCGGTGAGATCGGAAACTGGCGGGTGCAGAAACTTACTCTGCACTGACTCACATCGCCGCGTGTAAGAAGCTTTTCAGATCGCGCTCGTTGATTTCCGGTTCGCCGGGCGCCACGTTGTTCAGCTTTCCGGCGCGCATCCATTTCTCCAGCGTGTCGACCAGCGTGAACAGGTGGTCGAACGAATCGACAATGAACAGCAGCGGCTGGTAGCGGTCGATGGCGAATCCCTGATTAATGACCCACTCGGGCTGCAGCGGGTAACGCTGGACATCCGCGGCGTCGACTGCGTGTTCGATTTCGCCGAATGAGCTGAGCAGGCCGCTGCCGTAGACGCGCAGGCCGCCGCGCGAACGCATCAGGCCAAATTCGATGGTGAACCAGAAGAAGCGCGCCATGGCTTTCACGATGCTGGTGAGCGAATGCACGCGTTCTTCTTCATCGCGGATGCCCGACACAATCTCGACGGCAGTGTGCGCGCATTCGCCGAAGTGGACGAGAGTGTCGGCGAACGCTTTGTCCGTGTGCATGGGCACGTGCCCGGCGACGTCGTGGAAGATGTCGGGCTCGGGAAGATAGTCGAGGGTCTCGCCGGAGCGGATGGTAATCGTTGTCGGAAACTGGCGATTGCGCAGGCAGTCGAAGAACAGAAAAGCCGGGATGTATCCGCTCACGGCCTTCGCTTCGAAACCGGTCAGCGGCTGGAGGAATTTGTTGACATGGCTCAGTCGCGGTATGTGCGTCGGATCGAGCGAGAGGGCGTTTATGCCGGCGAGGAAATGGTCGTTCGCGTAGCGATCCCAGCGCGGGCGAAGGCGGGTGAAGAGCTTCTGCCACGCCGCGTGATTGCCCTCGGAATAAAGCTCCCAGGGCTGATCGATAAAAATGTGACCTTCCTGACGCTCGTGGGCGATGAAATCTGCCTGGCGCGTCGTCAGGCCGTGTTGAGCAACCACAATAAACTCCGCCTTCATCGTAACCCCGTCGGCACAGGGCCGGGATAATATCTACGTGATGGCCACCACACAAAACACTGTCCTCACTCCGATGCGGATTTTCGAGTCGCTGCGCGCGTACCAGCAGACGGCCGCGCTGCGCGCCGCGATTGAGCTGGACATTTTCACTGCAATCGGCGAAGGCGCGACGACGCCTGATGCCATCGCGAAGCGCGCAAATGCGTCGGAGCGCGGCGTGCGGATTCTCTGCGACACGATCGTGACCGACGGGCTGCTGAACAAGATCGGAGGCGAGTATGCGTGCACGCCCGATGCGGCTTTGTTCCTGGATCGGCGGTCGCCCGCCTGCATCGCCAGCGTGGCAGATTTCCTGGCTACGCCGGAGACGATTACCGAATCATTGTCACTCGCCGACTGCGTGCGCAAAGGCGGGACGCTGCAGCCGGGTGAAGGAAGTGTCGAACCCGACAACCCGTTCTGGGTTTTGTTTGCGCGCGCGATGGCGCCGATGATGGCGATTCCTGCCCGCGCAATGGCGGAGCAGGTGGCGGTGAGCGGACCAATCCGAGTGCTCGACATTGCGGCTGGTCATGGTGTGTTCGGCATCGCGGTCGCGCAGCAGAATCCGCAGGCGCAAATCACGGCGGTGGACTGGAAGGCTGTGCTGGAGGTCGCGCGAGAGAATGCGGTGAAAGCGGGTGTGGCGGATCGCTGGCACGCGCTCCCCGGCAGCGCCTTTGAGGTCGATTTCGGCGGTGATTACGACGTTATCCTGCTGGCGAACTTTCTGCACCACTTCGACGCCGCAACCAACGAACGCTTCCTGCGCAAGGTTCACGCGGCGCTGAAACCGGGCGGCAAAGCGGTCACACTCGAGTTCTGTCCGAACGACGACCGGGTTTCGCCGCTCACGCCTGCGCGCTTCGCCATCACCATGCTGCAGTCGACGGCGCAGGGCGACGCTTACACGTTTCGGGAACTTGAACAGATGTTCCGCAAGTCCGGGTTCGCATCGAGCACACAGCACATGCTGCCGTCGGAGCAGTCGGTGATTGTGACGCTGAAGTAAGGCTTACTTACAGTTCACTGACTCGATCACGGGAAGGCCGGCGATCGTGACGTTTCTTGCGTATGTAACCTGGCATGAGGAGGTACCCCGCGGCAGTTCGCGCGTCAGCGTGACGCTGGTGCCCGAGTACTGACACATCACCCACGTCGGCCGGGCTTTGTCGAACTTCCAGGTCGAGATGGTTTGGTTGCGTTGCGCAGCCTCGGCGTCGGGCGCGAGCGATGCCTTTTCTTCAGGCTTGCCGTCGAAGAAGGTCAGTCCGGCGAGTTGATGCGGCAGGCCGTCGGAGGCAGCCGTCCATCCGGCCACTGGGGCGGCGAGCTGCTGCTTCACCTGAATGGTCTTCGGGCACCCGACCGGGTCCGCCGCAAGCAACGCGATCAGAAAGACAATGTTCATTTCGCGAGATCCTCCACGCGTTGACGAATAGCGGGCGCCTGCGGTGCGTCCGGATGATGCTTCAGAAACGACTGGAACTGGCTGATGGCGGCGGCGCGATCACCGCGTTCGATCGCAATCGCCGCCAGCGTCAGCTGCGGATGCGAGAAGTGCGCCGGGTCGAGAGAGACCGCGGTCCTGAGATACTTCTCCGCCGAGTCGAATTCATGCAGGCCAAAATAGGTCAGCCCGAGCTGCGAATTCGCGAGCGCATCGTTAGGGTGACGAGCTACCGCACGCTGGTTGTATCCGAGCGCTTCGTGCGGACGCTCCAGATTGAGCAGTACGCCGCCCAGATTCACCAGCGGCTCCCAGGCTTCCGGATCGGCCGCGATGGCACGCCGAAAGTTCGCCTCAGCAGCGGGGTAGCGCTTCTCCTGATAGGCGATCACGCCGAGCGCGTTCCACGCGGCGACAAACTGCGGCGCGGTTTTCACGGCAAGCGACAGGTGCCCCGAGGCGCAATCGGCGTCGCGGCGCGAGAGACATTTCTGCGCCTCTTCAAACTCACGCGTGGCACGGTCCGGGATCGAGAGTACGGTGACTGAGACCGTGGCGCCCGCGGTTCGCGCGCCGTCGATGTGAAGCACGACATCGACGCGTCCTTTCGAGTCGACCGTCCCGGGACCAACCTCGATCGTCTGCACGCCGTTCGCGACGGCCAGTGTGTAAGTGCCGGCTGCGACCTTGTGGAAGCGGAAACGGCCATCGTCTCCGCTTTCGGTGGAACTCTCGAACGGCGCGGTCGCGCCATGCAGGAACACCGGACCAGCCACCGGCGGATCGATCCGGCCCCTGAGTTCGTAGGCCAGTAACAACAAGGCGGCCCACCCGCTCATGTGCCCTAGCTCCAGAGATGCTTACTGGCGAGGCGCGCGCCGTCGGCCAAACCTTTGAGCTTCGCCCAGGCGATCTGCGGATGAACACGGAAGCCCATACCGCAATCGGTCCCGGCGATCACGTTTTCGCGGCCGACGATGTTGGCGTACCGGATGATGCGGTCAGCGACGACTTCGGGATGCTCGACCACATTGGTGTGATGCGTGACCACGCCCGGGATGAGAATCTTCCCTTCCGGCAGCTTCACGTTCTGCCAGATTTTCCACTCATGCTCGTGGCGCGGATTGGCGGCTTCGAGCGAATAGGCGCCCGCCGTGATCTTCAGCATCAGATCCACCACGTGCTCCAGCGGCAGATCGTGCGTGTGCGGGCCGTGCCAGCTGCCCCAGCAGATGTGGTAGCGCACGCGATCCTCGGGAAGCCCGCGCAGCGCCTGATTCAGGGCCTCGACGCGCACCTCGGCGAATTTGCGGTATTCGGCGACCGTCGGGGTGGGAACAATCATGTCCCAGGTGTCGGGCAGCGCTGGATCGTCGATCTGCAGAATGAATCCGGCGTCGACGACGGCTTTGTACTCGGACTTCATGGCCTCGGCGAGGGCGAAGATGTATTCGTCGTCGTTCGCGTAATGCTCGTTGTGGAAGAAGTGCTCCAGCCATCCGGGGGCGAGCACGCACATGAATGTCTCTTCCGGCTTCACACCCGATTCCGCCAGCGCAGCTTTGAAGAACGCAAGGTCGTCTGCGACTTCCTTCTGGCCGGTGTAATGAATGGGCCCCGACACCACCGCACGCTCCGGCGGGGCCTTAAAGAACGGCATCTCGTTATAGAAGTCGGCGAACTCCTGGCGCTCGCCGGTGTGCAGCGTCATGATCGACGATTCGCCAGGCTTAAGCGGGCGCGTGCTGAGTCCGCTCAGGCGGCGGCCGTAGTAGCCGATGCCGAAACCGAGCTTGCCGAGCTCACCATCGCTCACAATATCGATGCCGGCTTCGGCCTGGCGGCGCAGCACGTCCACCACGCCCGCGCGCACGGCAGGCTTTACCGAGTCGAGGTCGACGGAGTTGCCGCCCATCATCCCCGCCATCAGCGCGCGATATTCCGCCGGTCCGTCGAGCCTTCCGGCATGGGTGGTCAGAATACGATGGGTGCTGCGTTTCATTGGAGCGGAATCGTGACCTTGCCGGCCGGGCCGTTGTAGATCAACTCAACAGAATTGCTTTTGCCGGAGTGGTCGAAGAAAATCAGTCCGCCCTGCGGCAGCGGGCGCTCCCCTTCGGGCAGCGAGGCCATGTGGACTTTGCGCTCCCATTCGCGGCTCACTTCTATGGGGATGTGGATGATCGGCGGCAGCTTGGGCGCGCCGATGTTGTTCGTATTGGGGTTGTCGTTGCCGTTTCCACCCGTGGAGACGTTGGTCTTGCCCTTGTCCAGCAGTTTTTCGGAGGGCGGCTCATATTCCGGGCTCTTCAGCGACTTGAACACCATCGCATAAGGCTTCGCGGGCAGGAGGTTCTTCTTGCCGTTGATGCGAAGGGAAAAATCCTGATAGTCGAGCGCGAGGTTGGTGCCGGGAGGACCAAAGAACGCCACCTCCACAACGATGTAGTCATCCGTTGTGAGAGTGACCGTGGGATCGGGGACCGAGTG
>Ga0182030_10015991_pt1 | contig 14657 bp, 15 predicted proteins | sample 812S3MmetaG_FD_121299 | JGI IMG/M metagenome (GOLD analysis project Ga0182030, IMG submission 121299) | Permafrost microbial communities from Stordalen Mire, Sweden - 812S3M metaG (Illumina Assembly) | ecosystem: Environmental > Terrestrial > Soil > Wetlands > Permafrost | place: Sweden... | reverse complement strand
TCTGCAGAGATGGGTCGTTGTGATCAGTCCTAGACACTGGAGGCGATACCGAGAGAGCGCAAATATTTATTCAGGTTCGCAGATGTCGCAGAGGCCGTGAAGATTATTCAATCCTGTGGACAGATTTGAAGATTCGTGGTCTTTGGCAGCTTCGAGGTGGGAGTTCGAATTGATCCTAGTCCATACTCGGATTAGGCGAGAATTTGCAGGGCCTAGGTATAATTCTGCTGGCACTTCTCATGAAGATTCAAACACCACCAGAGCTTAAATTCAATTCAATTCAATTCAATTCAATTCAATTCAATTCAAGATCAATCTTAATATTCAAAACGATCTAAAAATCCTACGTAGGAAGTATTTTTTGATATCCCAATAGCCAGTGCATAAGCCGTCGCAAAGAAAGAAATCGCTCCCTCACAATCCAACCATTTCGCCAGTATCCAACAATTTCCTTTCCTCAAGCCTCAGCTTGAACCTTCGTAACGATCTTGACGACCTCGGGGAACAATGGGTGACTTGGCTCCAAGCCGCAGACCTTCTCCACAACAGCCTCAGGTTTGTTCTCCTTCAAGATCTTGGCCAGTTCAAAACTCTCATCATCCCCCTCAACATTCTGGAAACGGAATGCCATCTCTGCAGCATCGAGAAGGGCCCAGGTCTCTTTGCCTCCCTCCGCGAGCTCTGCAGCTGGACCGATGAAACGTTCCTTTCGGCCCAACTTGCGTAAAGGAGCACGGCCGACACGTTCAACAGCATCCTCTAGATGGGGATTTCCGATACGAGTGATGATCTTCTCAACGTAATCCTTCTGTTCTTGCTCTTCGATGCCATGCTTGCCTACGATCAACAGGCTGGTCTCAGCCAAGGCTCTGCGAACCTCGTTGAGGATCTTTGGGTCTTGTAACGCATCGTAGACGGTAGTCTTCTTGTGGTAGTACCCATGGTAGGCCGCAGCGGCGTGTCCCGTATTGACAGTGAATAGCTTTCGCTCGATATATGGGATCAAATCATCCACCCATTTGATGCCATCGATGGAGGGGGGTTCATGGTCATGGAATGGAGATTTGTCGACAACCCATTCGTAGAATTTCTCGAGCTTTACATCCAAACCCGCATTTGGGTCCTGGGCAGGAACGATGCGATCAATGGCAGAGTTGGCATATCTAGCTCTCTCGTGGTGATCATCCAGGCGATGGTCCGGTGTATGGTCATCCTTGATGTGTTTCCCAAGAGTATCCGTCGCTCCAATGGCATTCTCGCAAGCAATAACTGCGATCGGGGTGGCTTCATTTGGTCGGGCATCGATTCCCTTGGCGATGACAGGAGCGATGAACTTGAGGATATTCGGACCCACAGAGCAAGTAACAACATCTGCCGTTATGATCTCCTTGATGACATCGGCTTCGTGTAATTTTGAATTGATAGCACGGTAATTTGTAATGGTTGACTCGCTGTTGCCTTCGGCTCCGACCTGAATAACCTTGTATGATTTTGACTTTTGAAGTTGGTCTATGACGCTGTCCATCACATCACAGAAGACGACCTCATATCCGGATTTGTGCAGAAATCTGCAGATAAAGTCAGCGATAATTCATGGGCGCTCAAAGCGGGGAGATAGTAGAACTTGCTCTGCTACGAATCCTCTTCCTATGAATCGTCAGCCTTGATTTAGAAAACTGGAGAGCCGGCTTCGAGTCCTTTCAAGAGTGAGTGGGCTTTCAAGCAATGAAAAACTCACCGATATTCCCCGCACCAAAATGCACAGCTTTCTTTCCCATAGTGGCGGTGAGCGGTGTTTTGCTTGTTCGGGGATCGAGTTGGTTGAGTATAGCCCAAATGCGGGGTTGATGGTCGAGTGATGCTGGTTCCAGTGTGCAGCAATAAAGAAATCCAATGTCTTGTATTCGATACTAACAAGATAGAAGAGGTAGGGAAGAAAAGAAAAGGTAAAAGAGTGCGATGATGCTTGTCTACTTATACTTCTCTCTGCATGAAAGCGGGCGTAGAGGGGTTCGGAGGAGGCACAAGCAAGGCTGGGGAACAACGTCAAGGCATTGGTGGGTCAGAAACCGTGCACCACCAGTCTAACCAAGTCGATGCGGGGATAATTCTGGTTGGTTGAATCGAGTGGGATTTTGGGATTTACGGCTTATGACATGGTCTGATTGGTGTGAATGACGCAAAAGTTCCCGTCAAAAATACTTTTTACCATGCAGAATCAAATGCGAATCGGGTTGGAGATGATTCCAAGGGGACCAAGGAGACCAAGTAGGACCAAGGGGAGAAACAACCAAGTAAAAATTCAGAGCAGGGTAAGTTGGTTGTGAGACACAATTGAGGCTTTTGATCCCATCGGCTATCAGAAAGGGAGCCATTTATCCTTCTCGGTCCTATTTACTTTTCCCTCCCTCCCTCCCTACCTCCCTACCTCCACTCCTCCAGAAACAGCGCTCTACACCAAATTCATGTGCTCTAATATCAATCCAGACGTCCAATCTATTCGGCATCTCAAAGGGTGCTGTGAGTACCCAAATGCCTCCATCAACCCGAGGTTAAAGATGTTATTTCAGTTTCTGCAGGTATCTAGATCTAGAGCTTCCTCGGGATTGTCTCCAAAAGATGCTGGGTAGCCGCATAGGCCATGGCTCCATCCCAATATGTCCACATGCAAATAGCCATTTTCAATCTCATTTGCAGCTCATCTCCACGCTGTGAATTCAGTTAGGCATCAACGGGCCGCCGTAGTTGATATTAGAGCTTCATGATGATCAAGCTGCATTTTTATCTTATTAAACGGACCGAGGAACCCCGTGAAAACATCGTGAGACCGATCCACTTTGAAGATGAAACTTTGAGTTCTTGCCTGATTCATTCCGACGAGGTTCGCAATTTATGAACATGATTGAATTCATTCCTCGCCCACGTGTATCTCCAGACCGAGATGAGAAATGAAGATGGGAGTGTTCAGTTTCGGGTAAATCACGTGAATCAACCTCGAGATGAGACGGGATGGATCCGTTGGTTCGGTCCCAGGGTTCACAACAGCCCTATCTATTATGACAGGACCTAAACCGTTGAGAATTTTGGATCTTGATTATAGTCAATTGTCATCTCTTAGTCTCCAATCAAATCTAGATTCGAGACTAAAAGTTTGGTTCTTTGATGACGATAACCTTCTTTGGAATTGGTAGCAAGCAAAATTGCTCTCGATTGGAAATGGCGGAGCGCGTCAATGTGCGGAACAGTTGACATATCAATCTTTGCTATCTTCGGACATTATATCTTCCCAAGAAAATTCAATACTGAACGCATCGAACACGTGACTACGTCCCAGAGATCGTTCCCCTGCTACCCATCGGGCTTTCTGAAATATCGTCTACCACGAGTTTCACGAAGTTAGCACATAGGGAAAATGGATACAACAAACGACGTGAGACCCACCGGTCTAATGATAACGCAGGGACTTCTAGACATAAATCCTCGACCAGCATCCCCTCGGATCTCCTGCGCTGGGGACCATGGTATTATCAAGACCACACGATTCATGCTTCGCTCCTACCGACTAGAACACATCCCGCGACCAGAAAGCCTACAGCGTTGTCACTGGTAGAAAGAAAAGAGGAAGCTTGACACCAATTCCAACCCACCGGATCGCAAAGACTGATAGTGGGGTTGGCCTTCCTGAGAACCGATCCCTTGAATCCATCAATGAAATTAAAGAGAATGACCGAGATTCTTCAAACTCTAATCATACAATCGATGATACTTTTGCATCCTATGAACAACTTGACAATGAGGTGCCCGACACATTTCCTGGACGTACACTTCGACGAGTAGGGGGAAAGCGTGTCTCGCGTGTCAATAATGAAGATGAGCGCACTGCAGCTTTAGATGATAACAGTAATAAAGAATATGGGTCGGAGAGAATGGATAGCGATGAAGCAGAAGGAGGAAGGATCATGATTTACCGGGAGCTGGGCAGCAGATCAACAGTTCAGATTATAAGAACGGATACTCTGTATAGCCAACATGGAGAGACATCGGAGATGGAACCCAATAGGCAGAGTCTTGCTAATAAATTGAGGGCAAAATGGAGTAGGATCGAAAAAAAGTGAAAGGATAGGGAGAGGAAAAAAGGGGAAGGACTAGGACCAGAGAGCCGCCTAGGGACCGTGGAGTATCTTGGGTTTCTCGGCGCGAGAAATTTAAGAGTAAATGTCGAGAAGAAGAAAGACAATTAATAAATAACTATTAATAGCTGTACACCTAGTGCATCCACTCTCTCTAAATGGCATGCCACATCTTGCCCCTTGGCACTCTTGTAGCCATTGCGTTCTCACTTCAATACCCACTCCACTCAGTCCCTCCGCAGTATACGAACAATCCGTGGTGGTGATTGCTGAAGTTCCCGAATAGGCTTTTAACCGCACATTCTTCAAAGTTTGTTTCTAGGCATATAATCTTACCCTCTGGCTTGTTTGTAGAGTGGTAGGTGGGAGTCGTTTGATGGTATTAAGAGAGAGCTGGGAGCGAAGAAGACGCCAAACGCATCCTGGCACTTGGCTTAGCATTCTCGCAACAAGCGCCGTCGATACAAATAGTGGTTGATCCTCTATCAATATTGACCGTAGATGTTGCGTCGCTAACATGGAAGTAGATGAACTGCGATGTTCCTGATTCGACGTCTTTATACAGCAGAGACGGACGGGGGACCATAAGAACTCGCAGAAGAGTGCGATCGACTGAGAAGATCAGGAGGGAAGATGCGACGGTTGTCGCCGAGCTTGTATATGCTAGGAGGCACGCTCAGGGTCGAATCTCAACTTAAAAAAGTGTGATCCACAATTCAGGGTCATTCCCGTGCAGGCGTGCTTGAAGCTCGAGCTTCGACCCCGCCATATTTATTTTCCCTTATTCCACCCATTTCACCTCGCCGTACTCACACCACAGAACCGTACCAACGTACGCAGAAGATCCCAGGATCTGATTACATGCGCAAAATGACAGCAGCGACAATAGCTACACTCCCCCGCCTCTCCTCCACCGACCTCTCCCAGATTCTCCTCTCCCGTAGCGGCTCTAATCTAGATGCTCCCTCAGCGCCATCCCATATCGCCATTGTCGATGTTCGAGATGATGGCAAGTCTATCTAACCCTTCTATTTATCTTTCAATAACATCTGCCTCCAAAGAATTCCCTATCTTCTGGCATCTGACTTGAATCACCAGCTAACCATCCCAGATCACATCGGCGGCCACATCCGGCACTCAATCCACGCACCCTCCCACACCCTCGACCACAAGATTCCCGAACTAGTACGAAAGCTGAAAAACAAAGAGACCGTCGTTTTCCATTGTGCATTATCACAACAGCGGGGACCGAGCGCGGCACTGAAATACATTCGGGAACGGGACCGTTTGTTGGGACTGGGGGCGAATTTACAGGCTGGTAGTGGGATTGCGGAGGTGTTGAAAAAGAATAAAGAAGATATGCATGCTGAGAAGGGAGATGAAGAAGCAGAGAAAGATGGGGACTGGGAGGATGTCGAGGAAGAGAAGAAGGAGCAGAAGGTGTATGTTCTAGATCGAGGATTTGTGGGGTGGCAGGAGAGGTTTGGGGAGGATTCGAGATTGACGGAGGGTTACAGAAAGGAAATTTGGAAAGAGGGTTATTGGATGTGAGGTATAGGGGACTGCATAAATGGTGGTTACATCAACCTGTTCAAAGTCTAGTGTCTGTCATGGGGAAATGAGGCTCGATGGGGAGCTCAGGATTCTGGTAGCAGAGATTGGAAGAAGGACGATTAATATCAATGGACGGCCGTAGTGGATTAGAGGCCATATATCGTTCACGATCAGCTGCGTTCGGTTTACTCTATCAAAGCATGGCCGGCAAGCATAATGTGATAATACAAGACTTGATCCAAATTGGCACGGGGCAAAGATATCTACAAGGCCATTACTGCAGCTCTAATCGGTGCGAGAGTGTAGCAGATGGGCGTCTCTAGAGACGTCGAAAGGTGAGGGGCGTAGTGCGTGTCCATTGGCCACCTTACTCCTTTTCCTATCTACTTCATGGACAGTTCAGTGGCTGCAATTCAAACATCTCTCCTTTCCTCTCTCATCGGCCCTCCACTTGTTTTCTCACCAATTATGGAATGTATGTCTTGTCACCCTAGCTTTTCACTTCTCTAAATTTGACTGTCCAAACTTCAGATTCTCTCTAACTTTGTTTTGGTTCACCATCATTCTAATGTGGTAATCATTGGCTTTGCGGTCGTCCTAAACTATCACAAGCCTAGACGTCACATGAACTTTGACCTTCCGTCATGCTTAGCCTTACCACTGCCAAGTATGGTACCTGAAGGCTCTAGCTTATCGGACCACTACATTTCTCCAATCACAGCTGAAGTTTACTCATGTCAATGCTTCCCAGCCACTTCACAATTGAAAGAAGCTGAAGATTGGTCCCAAAATTGTCTTGAGCAAGATGACAAGCTTCTAGAAGGACTTTGAGCGTTCTATGAATTTAATTGTAGCCGTCATAGTTCCGTGACTCGGCGAGAACTCTAAGGAGACCTTGGCTTCTTCCCTCCGTGACGTTGCTATACAACTGTCGAGATGTATATTCAGACTCGAGAAGTTCCCAAGATCAACCTTGGGGGACGCAATAATAATATACTTGAACAGATATTCAATAGAGATATGAATTCTACACGTGCCACAAATACTGGAACAATCAACGGCACTGCCACTGCTGCACACGCTCCGACCTTGACTGCAAGCAAATCGGATAAAATCGCTGCCAGTGATATTGGGCTCATTGTAATCTTCGGCGCCCTTGCATTTTTTGGACTCCTCGCAGTCATAGGCTCACTTTCGGCGATTCCATCTTCAGCCTTACGAGAGCACAGAGCGTCTCAACGGCGGATATGTGGTAAAAACCCATTCTAACGAGTTCCTAATACAGCGACAACACGGTCCAGCAGAAGGTCATCGCTCATGCCACCTCTGGTTCTCAAAGGACCACCTCGACGGAGCACACCCTCTTCTGAGAGTACTTCGAATCCAAGATCCTCCCCTTCGTTATCAACAGCAAACCCAACCGGGTAATTACCACCGTACAATTCTGTCGAAATGCAGCCCGTAGGTCCTCGAGCTCCAGCCCCTGTCGCAAGGCGTGGGCGCCAGTCGGTTGATACGGATTCTCGACCAGTAACACCGCCACCATGCTATGATCAGCGAGTATTCGATGGGCTTCATACAGATGATATGGATGTTGAAAATGAAGATGGGTTATATGATTTGGAGCTGGCACCTCTTTATACGAGGCCTAGGGTGCCTATTATGGAGATCGATCCGATTAATGGACGGAGGACTGTATTTAGAGCAAATTATTAGAGGCGATCGGGTGGATGGTGTATACTTTGTGTGGTGGAGTAGAAGTGGAAGGATGAATGTTAAAGTGCGCGGAGACTAGTGTTTTTATGTTGTATATGAAATATTAGTTTGTGAGTGTTTCGAGATTCCAAAGATTATATACACTTTATCACACCAGTCATTGTTTTGATTATAAGCATGCTCTCGATATACCGGTCGAGAATTTACAAAGAAAATCTTAACACTACTAGTAAACTGCACCAGGATCCATCATAAGTGAGCATCATACCGCTAAGGATCACTATCAACACCTTGATTCCATAGGGCTCGAAGTACATGCTAACCATCGTTCGCAGCTAGCAAGAATTTTCAGTGATCATAACTTTCGATTTCCATTTTAAATCTTCAGTAAGACACATTCAGCCTTCTTGTCTTGTAGCGTCAGTGATCCAACGTCAAAAGCGCAATACTTATTAATACCATAAGTAGAAAAAATACAAATACTAAGCACATACAAATTCTAATCCTACAGTATCTAAAGGTTTAAAAAACCAATTATTTGCTACATAATTTCCGTCAATTTCTACTCTATCGTTCGCCCTCATGCCTCATCAAGCCATAATTATCCATCAAATCCCACATTTGCTAATCGTCCCGTCGTTTACTTCATATCCATCCTGCACATTGGTCAGGGTGCGATACGTCCAGTAGAGTCAAGGCTTGGGCAGCAAATATATCTTGACCTTGCGCATTTTCACAGGCCATCTGGTAATAAGCAGCGCTTTTTAGTTTGCATGGGTCTGTGTCATCTATAATTGATGAGTAGGAAGCAAATATCTACGCTGCAAAAGAATGATCGTGTATAATCGACCTCCAGCCTTCTCATACACCACCCGCGGCGAGGTTCACCATTCAGAGAAACCCTCTCACCGCAGAGACACCGGAACTTAAGTGGCTAATAAGAACGCCGCCTTTATGCAGTGGGACACTCATTTCTTCCGCCATTCCATATACCTTTCGTATTTTCAAAATGAAAGTTGGTTATATTCCCACCTTTCCTACGTCCGACCTGCCAGTCTTCGTGTCAATAGGGAAGACAGATCCATCTTTTATATCGATCGTAATCATATAGCTAGCTCACGCTTTACGCTCTTGTTACATTTCTCACAGTAAAATACCACATTAGGGGTGATTGCCGACGAAATCATATGCGCTCCGGAATTGGACTGATGCCCTGGCATATTACAAACTCGTGGGACATATCGACACTTTTTCATTTTTCAAGTCCAAAATTCCCCCAATTCTTCTCTCAGAAAGTTTCTCCCTTGGTGGATGACGAACCTACTCATGTTCGTTATAATTTTGCGATCTGCTCTTAAAACCTGGACGGGAATCGCACATTTCAGCTGATTGATTGCAATATTGCACGATACGAAACGACGGAAGACGAGTAGACAAAAATTCGAGGGAAATGTATCGGAAATAGGCCATGGAAGTAAGGTACAAAACTAAACCCTACTACTTGAACTCCTTTTAGCCTAGCAACTCGAACAAGTCCCCACTAACTAGAAGATGGATATACTGCGAGTTTCCAGAAAGGCCCCTGGTTAGCCCCGTCGCCGACAGCACACCTGCACCCCAAGCAATATCCCAAGCACTCTGATGCCCTGTGTCGATGAAGGGTTGTTGACCGATAGAATTTCAGGAAGTAGTTTTTGGGTATTTTCGACTTACGGGTGCAAGACACCCTCGTACGACTCCAGCGGGCTAGAATGTTGTTCACCTATCAAGATATCTCGTGAGCAAGAATGTATGTACCGATAAAAGCGATAAATATCCTAGTAAATGATGAAAGAGCATAGCCCGCATCGCCAACCAAAATCACCGGACCGCTTGCGAGGGACTCGGATCTGTGCGACGTGTTGCACGTAAAAGTCCTCGGACTCGTTCATAGCGTTCAATATCCGAGGAATTTCCCAGTCAGCGTCTTGGAAAGCTCCTAGGCCAGAGCTTTTTTGCGCTAGAATGCTCTCCTTCGAAACTTTTTTAAGTTGAATCAGTCTTTTGTCCGAATTCTTGTAGGCTGTAAAACTTAGAAGAGCTCTAAGCCGACCTATTTTGTCTGGCCGTAGTACAAGGGCAATGTTCCGACCCCCCTTGACACAGTGGGATTTCGCCCACATTCTGTCTGGATGGATGAGAGGGGGGTATACGTCCCGGTAATAAGCATGGAATGTTAATATTACATGGAACTCGTTTGTCAAATGTGAGGCCTAGCCAATGCAAAGCTCGACTTTACTCCATTGGATCTTGAAGAGGGGAAATCGTCTCGAGGCTGATCATTGCACCGAAAAGCGCTTCTCGGTCCTTGCTTTTTGCAAGCTGCTTTAGACAAAGCTGAAAAGAGGCACAGCTCGGTCTGAGAATTCACGTATTCCAAATTGAGGTACCTAACGTCGAGTGGGATAGTAGTAAATGGCCCGAATCGCCTAATTCTATTTCTTTCCAATCCTCATTCATATTTTTGAAGTTGAAAATATAATAAATATGGTTTCAACCAGGTACACATTATTGCAAAACGAATGGTCCGATACCCTTGACGAGGTACCAAAGATCAAGCAACGGGGTTTCTTCCCTAGAAAGGCCTTTCTTTGTCTGACTGGCCTCCTCACATGTTTGATTCTCTTCAATGGGCTATGGATCATCGAAACCTTTCAAAATTCAAGCAAGACAACTTGGTCAAACCCCAAGATATTATGGTACAGCTTGATCTGTACATTTTGGGCAAAATTTGCTAACAATATTTATAGCCAGACTCGTGAAAGATACACCGCTTCCATTTACTGCTAACTCAGTGTAGACCCACAAAAATCGGAGCCGACAAGATACCGCGTGGGGTTCACCGGAACTTGGAACGGAAACGGGACTGGTTGCGCTTTCTGACAGTTACATATACTCGAAGGGACTGCTTCCTGCACAAAGATGGCTTTGGGATTATTCAAAGAGAATATATATCATAAATGGATTCCACGATTTGCATCGCTTAATAGGTGTTCCGAGAAGCTGAAGTATTTCTTTCTGTTGACTTTGAAGCAGCACACAATTCGCAAAACACTTCTCTAGGCGCATGATGGAGAACTATTCAGTTACCCTTTCGAACATAGGGTTCACTGTTTAAATGTGCTATGACTAGAGCAAGCTGGATGCATGGGCAGATGAAACAGGTTGGAACGGCAGACATGCAACCTTACCAATGATACATTTCTCTAGTGTTATAAATTTGCTTAAGCAATACATCTGAGTAGGTTTGAAATAAAAAGCTTAGATATCCAACTCCTAAACGAATTAGATGTGAAATTTGTAACAAGTTAGACTTCCACTTGAAAGGTATCCAAGCACAGATGGACAAGGCAGAAAAGCACTTCAACCTTTCTTTTCCGGGATCTTATATACATGCCCCCTACCTATTATCTATACTAGCAAGCAAAACACCAAACAATCAATAGGTATAAACCCCATAAGGTGGCGTGTCTTTAAACAGCATATCTGTAAATCTTCGCTTGAACCATTCTGTCAACCGGAAGACCATGAACATCAACACCAAACCAAGTAGTCCTTCAAAAACCTGAAGGCCGCATTGAATCAATCTCTTACATATATTAACATACTCAAAAACTAAACATCATAACTTACTTACCTAAACCTCGGCATATACAAGCAAAACTTCAAATTTTTCCAGCATAGGATGAAATTAACGAAGTTGGGATCGAACATGAATCTAAATGAGTCCAGTCTAGATTTATTGCGCCTAAACGAGTATCTGTCTCTTTAATATCAACCTCTGACGCCATATCTCGCTACAAGTTCGTATGTACAGCAGTTTTATACTAACTATACAAGAATTTTTTTTTTTTCAAATCTTCAAAAGCTCATGATTATGACTATCTATCTCTAACTACCTCAACTTCGAAATAATAATTACTTGAGACCCCAATTGATCGTGGAAAAATGACATCAGATTTCTGGGCTCAAGATGATTAAAAATCGCCTGATAGGTAATATTCCAGTTCTTGATCTTCTGGTAGTGATAACGACGAACAAAATCACATAAGACATCTCAGGAATTTGTTAAGAATCATCAAAAATAGTTTTTAATATAGATTAGCATCATCCCTTCATCCCCCTTGCACAGCTAGGCTGCGGGGCCTCGATCAGCAAAGGAAAGAGGTCCTGACCCTTGTGTGCCGAAGACAGCTGGTGATCGAAGACTTCGATTTCCAGAACAGTTTTGAGACCATATTACTAGAGATAAAAACGCTACTTTCAAGCAGCAAATTATCTGCAAAGTAGATAAGCAGCCTTTAACTTGCGGTAAGATCAAAATACGATGATAATTATTAGTGTGAAGCTCAAACATTAATCTTTTTTTGACTATATTGCTTTCTAAGTCTTTATCTCAGCATTGCTACCTACATAATATCTTAATGCAATGCACCATCGCCAAGGGTGCCGCATCAGTTGCAAGAACACGTCCACCTTCTGAGAAGATCCTGCCTGGCGTAGCGTGCTGAAATCTGTCACGTGGTATCGAGGTTCAGCCACCTACTTCGTGTATATAGAGAGGAGCTTGCTCCCACCTCAGCTTTAAGGTGTAATGAGATTACATGGACCTACTATTTTAGCATAGCGCCTTACCGCCCTCGAACAATACATTCCAAGTGGTCAAACGCATCCCGCGTCTTGTCACGAAATGCTCAAGGCTACATTGAGTAAAAGGGTGAGATACTAATAAATCTATAGATGTTGAAGGCCGTTCACACCTCTGCATCCCCTTTGAGTCCACGGTACTGAGCCAATCGGGTACCCTGGCGATTGTACTGCCGCAGGGACCCACCACTCTCCTCTTTGGGGTCTGCCGTAGCTTTATCGTAGCACTGCTGAGAGATTGTATGATTTTGCAACACCAGAAAACAATTAATCTGGAAATTGGTCGCCTCTTGAGCTACACTCGTTGAATTCTAAGTCCTTCACAGGCTGCCATTGCGAAATTTAAGCCAGCATGAGAAAAAAGCAAGCTGAGAGCTATATGTATAGGAGTAGTATCAAATTACTTGTTATTCAGCAATCCCGTTTACTATCACTGGTCCAGCAATAAGTAACGTGCTCTGCTCGCCAATTTCTCCAACACGCTCTCTAGCCATCTTCGTAAGCTCCGTCCTTTTCAATGTCTGCATATTGATTCCACGATCGCCCCAATCTACTTGGTTTTCATCTCCACATTCTTGATAACTTCTTGCAGCCGAGGTGTGCATAAAGTACGAGAGGCCTGGTACGTCCAAGATGCTGTCTTTAGGTACGCGGCCGGACTTTTCAAGAAGGACCCTGAAGAGCGGTTTCAGGCAAGGAATAGAAGCAGCAAGGATGCCGACGTTCAGTTCAGTGGTTGTCCATATGCATAATTCAGTGCTGTCGTAAAGAAAGTCGCCGCTGAGGCCGTAGGAGGAGACGAACGTGATTTTCCTGATACTTGAAGCGCAGGCGCTAGAAGACGTTAGTAATATTTGGGATGTGTAGAAGGATGAAGTACAAGATACCCAGGCTCAGAACAGCCAAGAGAGCCACCTTGATACGCTTTGTGACTTGTAAATTCCACAGTATTGGCCATGGTATCAACGTAAAACCAATATCCGTGATTATGTTGAGCGCTATGAGACACCGAGATTAGCACTACGGCCCATCTGCTAGAACTCAAAGGCTTGTAATAGGGGATATATACTGACAACTGTTGGCATAGGCTAAATTCCGCAACACTCCCGGCTCCCAGCAAGTCGCCGTCGGACGGAGGCTCAAATCCCATACTGCTGCCAGTGGCCTGCACTGTACGAATAGCGTGATAACGAAGAATGTAGTAATTCCCAGGAGGAACGTGTTGGTCCCTATTATAGGGCGACGATACCAATTGTTTGGGGCGATGCGCAGAAGGAAGAAACCAATTGAAACTTTCACTAATGTCACTCCAGAAAGCAGAAGAGGTTGAGTGATAAAGTTGAGCCTTAGGCCCGTGGTAATTTTTGAAGGAGGGAATATATAGGCAGCGTGCCTCCCAGCACCATACGTAACAGCAGCGATGTTGACACCAAAAGAGATGAGAGAGCAGGTCTTTAAAAGTGTTAACACGATAGATATCGATGCTTTGGGAAAGATTGGATTTACCATGCCAGCGATCATGAAGTAGTCGTCGAAGCTAGCTGTGCGAAGCATCCAGAAACGAACGTAGAGCCGCATCGCTAGTACAATGAGTGCCAGAATCGTAGTCGTTGTTATAGCCCCCACGATTTGTGGGCCTTTATTCACGTCTGGGAGACCAGAACCTGGAGGAAGGCCTGTCGCCATCATGTAGGTCGGATGCTACGCTGTACCTATGTAGTAGTACATTGATCGAGTTGCGGAGTTGCTCGGCGCTTAAAAGTGGAGTCACAGGTGTTTATGAAAGCTTATATGGAATGAGTCGTCAGAATTTTCTTTTTCCAAGTAGTGCATATCTGGTATGTACTATGCCAATATAGGTTGGGCAAGAGATCTGTTCGCAATAAGATTGAAAAGTTAATACACCACGAACTTTTGTCTGAGCGTTTGAGATAATTAGGGGAAAGAAAAAAAGAAAAAAGCGATAGATAAAGGTTTCCCGTGCTTACTGTGCTGTATGTGAATACCAAGGTCTTAATTTGGTTAAGATTGATTAAGAGGAATTTGGGGAGAAGCATGTCTTACCCAAAAAGGCGAAGGGTAGCATCTATCGGTCGACTCTAGCTGGCTTGTTCCGGTGGCTTGTTTCACGCGGTCCAAACCCCCGGTAACAGGAGTCCAATCTTGAGGATCTCCCCCGAGATTCGGCTTGTTACATACCCCGTGTTCCAGAACCTAAGCCATTGCATAGTCTTGTCCAGAGTTGCCCTCGCAAAGAATGTCGCATTATGGTAAGTGAGCCCGAGTTGACTTGGGAAATGCAACATAACTTGGGAAGTGGGATTTCGGAAATGAAGATCAAGTCATTTTCATTCTCGCTTGAGAACCCTATCGGCGATCGCACCGAGCAGGGCGCGACATTCCCCCCCCCCCCCCCCCCCCCCCCCCAAAACGCCCGGCGGGGGTGGCGGCCCCCCCCCGCCCCCCCCCCCCCCCCCCCCGGCGCCTCCCCCCCCCCCCCCCCCCCCGGGCTTCCCCCCTCCCCCCGCCCCCCCCCGCCCCCCCCCCCCGCCCCCCCCCCCCCACCCCCCC
>Ga0182030_10015990_pt1 | contig 14657 bp, 12 predicted proteins | sample 812S3MmetaG_FD_121299 | JGI IMG/M metagenome (GOLD analysis project Ga0182030, IMG submission 121299) | Permafrost microbial communities from Stordalen Mire, Sweden - 812S3M metaG (Illumina Assembly) | ecosystem: Environmental > Terrestrial > Soil > Wetlands > Permafrost | place: Sweden... | reverse complement strand
CGGGGGAAGCTTGCGGCCTTGCTTGAGAGTTTCGATGATGAAATGCGCTGTGCTAGCCGGATCGGCCGTGCGTACCGCCACGAGCGGCGTCGAGACACACCGCGCGGCATGGAACGCCGACCGAAACTCCTCCATTGACCGAATCATGTCGGGGCTCCTTTCGGGAAAGACTTTCAAAATGGGAAAGTAACGAGGAAAGCCGAGGGGGGTCTACCAGGGAAGGCCAAGGATCGGGAATCCCGTGACTTCCGCCCGACCGCCTTCGTGAATGCTGACCTCAATCAGCTCTTCACTGAAATCGGTTGGGGTATAACGGTCGCTGAACAGCCGCAGAACCTGGTTGCGGCTTGTGCGCAGCGGTAAACTGCTTGGCTGAGCCGGATTGAAACGCCCGAGGATGGCGAAGTCGAGGCACGCATGGATTTCTTGCCAGAGACGTTTCCGGCGCGGTTCAGAAGAACCATCGCCCCAGACCCAATACTGGCCTTTGGCGAGTTCGTGTTCCGCATATCCGCTGAACATACCGAAACTTAGCTTTGGGGCTTGCTGGCGCAGGCCTTGAATCAATCGCAACAAGCTGTCCGCCTGCTGCATGGGCTCGCCACCGGAGAAGGTGACACCTTCTAATGTATGTTCTTGGTGCGCCCGCAGCACTTCCTGAACTGCGGCATCAACCGTTGTGACTTGAAGCATAAAGTGGCAGCGTTTTGAACCATAAACTGTCAGTCCCTTTCCCCTAACTCCTTTTAAATCAGTTTGGCCACTCCGGGCCGCCAACGCTCGTTTGAACCATAAGATGGCAGTAAGTTTTTGGCCTATTTCACGAAAATAGAATGAAGAGTCTTTGTTTCAAGGGCTTACGTTAAGGTGTGGTGGATCATATCGACGTGTGCTACTGGGCCCGGCCAGCCTTCTGCACCGGGCTGGTGTAGTCGTTTCTTTCCGAAACCAGTTTAACTGCGCGGCTGGTAAACAGGGGGGACGATTAGAAAAAATCCGGATCGCACAAGCAGCGGATCTGATCTGCAGACATCTGGTCCGGTTGGGCGCCGGATGGGACTTCCACGACGCGTACGGCTAACTTAGTGACGAGACGGGCGGCGATCAGCGCCCCAGCTCGCCGTCCCGCACTGTCGCCGTCAAGCATCAGGGTGACCTCTCGGAAATACTGGTGGAGAAGCGCCTCCTGACAGTGTGAGAGGGAACATCCCATCAGGGCAACGACGCAGGGCAACCCTGCTTGATGTACCGCGAAGCAATCGAAGAACCCTTCGACCACGACAACGGCCTTGCCGTGGTGAACCGCACGGTGCAGATTGAAAAGCACGAGCGACTTGCGGAATCGGGCCGGGAACTTGTACCTCGGTTCGTTCTGGCCAAGGCTCCTTCCGGCGTAAGCCACCAGAACACCCTCTCCGTTGTGAATGGGGATGATGATTCGACCTTCCATCGAGCCTTTTCGCGGATAGAATCCCACCCCGAAGTGCGCAGCAGTGTTCGACTCCACCCCGCGTCCGGCGAGGTAGGGGTGATGTGGATCAATGCCGTCGAGTGTAAAGGTCAGCGGCCAGTTGCTCTCTCCCCTGGAAGTCGGCATGGGCGGGTGAGATCCTTCGGCGGCAGAAGCAATCTGTTCCCGGCGGACTAACGCGGTCGCGACGTCAAACCAGTCTTGAAGTTTGAGCGCCGCGTCACGGACGGGGCAACGCTCCATGGCAGCTACGAAATCAAGTACATTGCCGCCGCGGCTGCCGTCGCGAGTGGCCGTACAGGAATCGGAGTGACACGCCCAGGCATTTTTCTCGGTATTAACGATGAAGCTCTGATTACTGCTCTTGGACGCGTGAGTCGGCAGCGGACAACGGCCTCGAAGGTAAGGACCATGAAGGCGCCGTAGCATCACGCCGTAGTAGGCAAGCGCCATCTGCATCGACACACTCTGCTTGACCGCTTTGAAGTCCACCCAGGGCAAGATCATTCCTCTTCGCACCGAAGTTGCGGCTCCGACCGTTCGGTCTGCAAACGCCAACTCAGCATTTCCTCATTCAATTGAAACCACTGCTCCTGAAGGACAGCGTGCGCTTCTTCCACGACGAGAAGACGTTCGACCAATTCTGACTTGTTCAGCTTCAGGTACCGGTAGCGGACGCGGGCTGCATCGCGATCTCCCTTGACCCGTGCGGGAACCGTTACGACGTTGGGTTTGCAAATTCCTTGTCGGCTTCCGGCCCTGGCTTTCCAACTGCGGTGTTGCTCATAGTAGGTGCGGGCCTCCTCATTCTTGAGGATGGCGCTTTCCGAGACCCCCCTGTGGTCAGGATCGATTTCCTTCGATCGGATGGAGAGCGCGGCCAGGGAAACTCGCTTCCGGTCAGTCATCAATGACTCGGTGCTACTTTTCACGAGGTCGACCGTTCGTCTCCGTTTGGGGTCATACACCTTCTCTTTGAGCCAGGGCCGATCATCAGATTGACGGCTGGATTTGGATGTTGACTTCACGTCGCTCGTCTCTCCGGTAGGACTCGATCAGGTCCATTTCCGCCAGTTCGTTGTCACAGTCTCGGATAAGTTGCTTCATTCGCTCGGCCTCAGGGAGTAGACCTTCCTGCGTGGCGTAATCGATTTGGAGTGAGGCCCACTGCTTATGCTTTTCAATCTGATACCGCTTCGCGGGGTCCGGCACCTTGCCCGCACAGCCCACGCAGGCGAACTTGGCTGCGCAATAACCGTGACTGACACACTGGCCGCCAATCACGTCGGCCAGCGTCCCCGCCTTGCCGCGTGCTTCTTCATAGAGTCGTTGCAATTCATCCGGTGATCGGAGGACAGCTTCACTTACATTGATTTGGGCGGCGACTCGCGACAGGAACAGATCAGAAGCCTCGGCGACCATGCTGTGGGTGGGCTTGGAATAGTAGTCCGTGATCGTGAGGTTCTTCTGGTGCAACCAAGCCCCGACCACATCGATCGGAATCTTTTCAACCTGCACGGCGTGGGTTGCGAAGGCATGACGAAGCAGATGGGCCTTCAACACCACCAGCTTCCCTTCGCGGGTCCTGAAGACCATGCTATGCAGGAGGAAGCGCATGCAGGAAGTGATTGTGTTACCGGAAAGATGCCGACCCGCATACTGAAACAAATACGGTCCCCTTGCAAAGCGATGGGCGCGGCCGTTCATGGCGTCAAACTCCACACTCGGCAGGGCCTCTCCCATCTGGAGTCGATAATGTTCGCCAAGCATTTGCGCGACTTTGACCAGCAAGCGCTTGGTCTCCGCGCCAATGAAGTAGTCCTGTGGTATGTCGGCCTTTTCTCCTTTTGGGATCAGTCGCAGCACATATCGCACACGAGGTGATGGGTCTTTGGCCTCCGGCGGTGGTGGCATCTTCAGGCGGACGATGCAGTCCTCCGTCAGGCGGATTTGCATTACCTCATTGATACGCGCACCCGTAGTGGTGAACAAATCAACCGCCGTCAGCCCGATTGTGACTGCGGCATAAATGGCTTCGACGGGCAAGAGCACACCTGCGGTTCGGCGCTGAGCCGACGCCATAAATCTTCCCTCCATAACAGACCAGCTGAGCAGTCCACCGGCTTCAGCATAAAACGGCGTGGAGCCGTATCCCCAGGACGCCAACCAAGCTTGCTTCGCTTCCTTCTCCTCCGCCGAACCTAGGGACGGGTTGAGTCCCATCACCCCACGCCTGAAAAGGTCCTCAAACCAAAAACCCTGGGGTGGCGCATCTCCGATCAAGCGCTCTGCTTTGAGGAATTCCAGGAAAAGATGATTGGAATCATCCGCGAATGTTCCGGTACCGAGGCGGGCGGCACCTATGGGGCTGCGCGAGTATGCATTGGTATGCGCCAGAACAAAACTTCGGCGGTCCCAGACTCGGAACCACAGTCGCTCGTGGGCAGGTATGCCCAGTTCTTTGTCCCCACCTTCCTCGTACGAAAAGCTCACTGGAAAATCGGGCGCTCTCCCGCTCAAGGTACCCAATACGTCGTAATAAGCCCGACGCAGGCGGGCAATCCGGTTGTAGCGGAAGTGGGCTTCGGCCCGGAGGGCCGCGAATTTCGGCACCACCGCGTCGGTCTCGGCTTTCCGCGCCCGCTGCTGTTGCTGGATCACCTCTTTCTGTCGGGTCAGACCCTCCACGACCAAACGAGGAACACGGGCTAAGGTGAACCGTTGGTAGATGCGTCTTTGCTCCTCCGGAAGGCTGGCCAGCCACCGCGCCATCACCTTGCTGGCGTTGTTATATGCGACCCAAAACCTCTGACGGACTGACTGAGAGTCATCCGGCAGAACGTCGCCTTTCAAATACATGGGAATATGCTGGGTGGGATTCCAGTCCTTCATCCGTGCAAGCCCAAGACATCGGAACAAAGATGTGAACCGCGAATGAAGGGTAACGATCTGGTTGAGGACGCTACTTACTTCGAATCGGGACGCGAACATAATTGCCGCCAACAAGGCCATCGGATTTGCCCAGGGGCTTGCGCTTACGTTTCTTTCCAGGTAGTTTGCGACCCTCTGAGGGACTTCCGGCCAGTTCCCTTGACTATGCGGATCGCCACCGGTTTTAGGTGCCAGCAGAATTTCCCGCGCGATTCTCCCAGACAGTGTCTGCCACGGCTTAGTCGGGACCGGTACTGTTTCCACGCTGGCCTCCCAGGGTGAGCAGATATTCCAGATCTGAATCTCGATCGCGATCACCAGTTATCTGATCCGCCCTGTCAGTGGGGCTGACGGGATTCAAGGGGTTGTCCCGAGAAAGCTGGCGGCGAGATGGATCTTCCAGAGCTTGCTTCAGAGCTCCATCCATGCGGTCATGGAGTTCATTCTGAATCTCGGCATGGCGTTGCGGGTCAAAATAATGCTGATAGGCGTCCAGCGTTTCCCAGCCACTCTTCCAGCCCATGTATTCAATCAATTCGCGCAACCGCCGGTTGATCTCGGACTCTGAATGCGTCGTCTCGTAAATGGTCCGAATGATCTGTGTGACGTACCAATGACGAGCTTGGTGAACATCGGCTTCGATCCCGGCTTCCCGACAAGCGCGGTTCCAATAGAGATCGCGGAACGTCTTCGGCCTTAGCGGGGTGCCCTGATGGGACAGAAAGAGCGGCACCTCATACAGGTCAGCACGCTTCTCGCGTGCTGCCTGTAGATAGTCATCCACTCGATAGTGGTTGGAGTCAAGTCGGCAACGTTCTGTGTCGAAGTAGCGCCGCAATAGCTTAGCCGTCTCCGCCGAGAAGCGGAGAAACTTCACCCTTTTGCCGTGACTACCCTTGCTGAATGCCTGGGTCTCCTGGAGCAAGCCTCTCGCCGCCCAGTCGCCCAGAGTTAACCCGACCACCTCGGAGATGCGGCCTCCGGACTCAAAGATAATCCGCACGACGCACTGTTCTCGAAGATGCCATCCGACGATGCGGCCCCCAGCCTGAATCCGCACGGGGAACTGCGGGTCATCAATCACCTGGGGAACCCAGGTTTCGCCTACCAACTTGAAATAACTGTCCGAGAGGCGTTGCTTGGGGCGGGGCGCCACTACGCCACTGATCTCTGGGACACGAGGCAACCCAGCATCTGCCGCGAGACGATCTTCAGTCTGGGTTAGCGTAGCCGATACGCCATCAACCAGTGGGTTGGAGTATTCGTAGTAGTTCCGCACCTGCATCACTCGGTAGTAGAGCTTGATGGCGGACAAGAAAACCCGAACGGTCGTCCAAGTTCCGCCGGTTAGAGAGACAAGCTGGAAGCCGACACGATGTTCCCTCACTTTGCACTTCAGGCGCTCGACCAGGTACTCGCTGATCCCTTGCCGAATAGCTTCAGGTGGATCGTCCCACCTTCGATGATCTTTGCGCGACGACTGCTCAATCTCAAGCCAGTCGAAGAACGGGATAAGCACACTGACATACTGGCGCGCCGTTCCGGAGCTTGTGCGCTTCGTGGCCTCGCCGGCAAAAATGGTCAGCGGGAAATGCAGTTGGTTTCGCCGGTCGAACACCAAAACGGTGTGCCCACCAGAACCTGCCCGCGCAACGATGCGGCAACCCAGCCCCATTCCGCCCTTTCAACAATCCAATCGTGCCGTTGCCAAGTCGATCAAACGGGCACTCCTCCCTTAAATTCTTGCCCCGCCAGTGTTAAAGAGAATGCCCACTACAAGTGAAGAAAAGGTTACACGTGATTCCGCCGTCGTCCCTTTTCAAACCCCAAATTTGAACCCTGTCCGACTAGATGCAGTCGCGGCAAAAAGGTCAGGCCCAGAAACAACTGGTTTCAAGAAAAGAAATGCGCTGGTAGTGTGTATCGCAATTCTGCGCAGTCAAGGGGTTGGCGGCACAATCCGCGCTGGCGCTTACTTACATGCCAAATGGAAGGATAAAGTGGCAGTAAGTACATTTCGGCTCTGGGCGATTGAAAAGATCCCCAAGGCGCTCCGCAATAGCTTCTCTTCCGCCTTCCAATAAAAGACCTTGCATCGTCTTCGTACGTGTGTTATATAACGCCTATACGATCATGAAGCAAGAACTGCCCGAAGATGTCCTGCGATGGTTCGTGAAGGCTACCAAAAGGTTGTGGCCGATTGCGCTGGGATCTATCTCTTTGCGGAAGAGCCCCTGCATTCGAAAGAACTGCTCAGCTTGTGCATCTGGCAAGGGTCACCTTAGTTACGCGTTGTCCGGCTATCGAGGCAACCGGCGGTTCTCAATCTATGTGCCGGACGAACTGGCGCCGGAAGTACAGATAGCAACCGAGAATGGCCGGCAATTGCAGAACCTGATGAAGGAAGCCGGCCTACGCTACGTAAAGGCACGTAAGCGGGAGAGGCAATCGAAAGAGAAAAAGTAACGGGGATGACGGGGGGACCATCACCCGGGGCCCCAAGGTCCGCATCAGGAGTCCAACCAAGCTGCTGAATGGCACATCGCCGGCAGAGAGGAGCGGTTGCGGTGCTTGATCATGATGGTTTGGAATTGTGGTTTCACCAAAACCATATCCCGGAGAACGCGCGCGCGTTGATCAACACGATTCGCTCTTCAGGGCCTTCACGTCACGTTGGAGGAGGCTCCTCGAACGTCTGCGGCCGTTATCCCAGTAAGAAAATGGGGGTCACCATTCAATTCGAAAGCCACCGGGTTGAACTGGCGGGAATCTACGAGATGGAGCACGACGCTTCCGTGCTCGAGTATTTTGATCAGCCTCCGCCGATCAAACTGACTTATAACAGTCCGACAGGAAGAAGAATGGGAGTATTGCATACTCCCGATTTCTTTGTCCTTCGTGATCATGGCGCTGGCTGGGAAGAGTGGAAGACCGAGGAAGAACTGTACGACCTGAAAGGCAGAAATCCGAACCGCTATTTTCCCAAAGACCATGGTGGCTGGGATTGTCCACCTGGTGCAGCTTACGCAGAGCCGCTGGGGCTTTGTTACCGTGTTCGATCTTCGGCAGAAATCAATTGGACATTCCAACGGAATATTCAGTTCTTGGATGACTACCTGCGGGTTGATCCATCCACTCTCTCCGAAACTGCCCGCGAAACGGTGCGCGCGTATGTTTCTGCCGTGCCGGGTCTCGCCCTCGACAAACTCTTGCAACTTACCAAGGAGATTGTGTCGGCGGACGCAATCTTCGGCTTGATTGCGGCGAATATTCTGCATGTGAATCTCCACGCGACTGCCCTTGCCGAACCCTCACGGGTTGAAGTCTACTCTTCCCCCGAAGCTGCTTCAGGCGCCAAGCCTTGTGGCGCCGGGAGACCGCAGCTCTTATCTCCCGCTATGCTTCAATGTGGAAACACCCTCATATGGGATTCGCGCGCCTGGAAAGTGATTAACGCCGGAAAGACTTCAATAGGCCTGCTCTCCGAAGATCAGAAGTTGACCGAGCTACCGATGGCGGCGTTTGAAAGCTTGGTTCATCAGAAGAGGATTGAGCTGGCCCCGGATGATCTCAAAAAAGCCTCCGAATCGAAGATCCTTGAGCGATTATCCAAAGCCAATGAAAATGACCTGCGAATTGCAAATCATCGTTCTGGGTTCATAGTCCGCTATCTGCACGAGCGATCTCTGCCGCCGACCACCGATGTGTCTAATCGCACATTTTATCGATGGCTTGTTCAGTACCGGGAGTCAGAAGCGAGCTGTGGTACCGGATATTTGGGTCTATTGCCTCGACACGGTGCGCGGGGCAACTTCACCTCCAAGTTACCCGAGGCATCGCTGCAGGAAACGAAGACGGTCATTGAGCAGGATTACGAAAAAAACAAGCAGAAGACAATGTATGCGTCCTGGATCAAGCTAAAGCTTTCCTGCGATGAAAAAGGGATACCGGCGCCAACTTATAAGACCTTCACAATTGCGGTGCGACGGCGAGACCCCTACCGCCAGAAGCTGAAACGAGAGGGGCGACGGAGCGCCTACCCGCTCGAGCCCTTCTATTTGGAACTTGACCTGACGACGCCACGGCACGGAGACCGCCCCTTTGAAATCGGACATATGGACCACACCGAGTTGGATGTGGAAGTCGTTTGCTCCCGCACCGGGCGCGTGCTGGGTCGCCCTTGGATGACTCTCTTGATCGACGCTTACAGCCGCCGGGTACTGGCCGTGTATCTTACGTTTGACTCGCCGAGTTACCGCTCCTGCATGATGGTTCTGCGTGAGGGTGTGCGCCGCTACAACCTTATCCCTCAGATCGTGGTGGTCGACGGAGGGCGGGAATTCGAAAGCACCTACTTCGAAACCATGCTTGCCGGCTACCAATCTACCAAGAAAGAACGACCCAAGGCGAAGGCACGGTTTGGATCCCTGGTCGAACGCTTCCTGGGTGCGAACAACACCCAATTCGTGCATAACTTGCAGGGAAATACCCAGATTATGCGGAACGTCAGGCAGGTTACCAAGTCCGTGAACCCTAAATGCCTGGCGACTTGGCCGCTCGCCGAACTCTACGACCGGCTCTGCGAATACTTGTATGAGGTTTATGATACCGCAGACCATCCCGCGCTCGGGCAGAGCCCAAGGGAGGCCTTTCTCAGCCGGCTGTCCGATACGGGCGAGCGCCAGCACCGGATGATCCCTTACGATGAAGAATTCTTGATTTTCACTCTACCCACGACCGCGAAGGGAAGTGCAAGAGTCACGCCAGGGAATGGAGTAAAAATTCATCACGTGTACTACTGGTGCGAAGCCTTTCGCGATCCGAAGATCCAGGGGCAGCAAGTTGCTATCCGGTACGACCCGTTTGATGTTGGGGCTGCTTACGCCTTTGTGCACAAGCAGTGGGTTCCATGTCACTCCGAGCACTATGCCGTTTTGAAGGGCCGCTCGGAGCGAGAGATAAAGTTGGCCACGGAGGAGTTGCGTCAGCGCCATCGGAATCATTCGACCAAGTTTATCGTCACCGCCAGACGACTCGCTGAATTCCTCCAGTCCGTCGAGGCAGAGGAGAGCCTGCTGATTCAACGGAAGTGCGATCTGGAAAGCAGGGTGATCCGTCAGGTTGTCGCAGGGGGTCTTGATGGCGAAAATCATCCCTTGTTTCCCGGCGAATCGCACGTTGCGACGGCAGAAACGGTGACGATCGAAGAACCTGCTGTCGACGAAGTCTACGGAGTATTCTAGTGGAGACTGAACCATCTTGCTTCCCACGCGATCTTCTGGCCCAGGTACCGAAGGCGAGACTTAACTATTTTCAGACTTACATCATGGCCCATCCACGCTTGGTGGCAGCGAAAGACAGTGTGGTCGACGCGATTGAAGCCAGGGCGCCCAACTCCTTAGTCCTGTTGGTGGGCCCCACGGGCGTAGGCAAGACCGCTCTCCGTCAAAAGGTTGAGCAGGTACTGACCTCCAGCATGCTGCCGGATCTCCAAAGCGATCGAGCGCGCATTCCCGTTGTGAGTTTGGAATGCAAGGCCTCCGAGTCGGGCTCCTTCAAATGGCGAGATCACTTCCGAAGGTTGCTCCTGGAAATGCAGGAGCCATTAGTCGATTACAAACTGAGCCCCAAGGCTCCCGCTCACTTTTCTGAACGGGAGAAATTTATTCCTGCAGCCAGGGCAGCGGGATATGAGTATCATCACGCCGTGGAGTGCGCCCTCCGTTTTCGGCGCCCGGCGGCCGTCCTGCTTGACGAAGCCCAGCACTTGGCGCGAATGGCATCGGGGCGACGACTTTCAGACCAACTGGACGTCATCAAATCTCTCGCTAATTGCACACAAACCGTTCACGTGCTGCTTGGAACTTACGAACTTCTGGCGTTTCGGAACCTGAGTGGCCAGCTCAGCCGCCGCAGCATCGTGATCGACTTTCCCCGTTATCGAGCCGATGATCCCCAGGACCGGAAGGTGTTCCAAACCATCCTCCGGTCATTTGAACGGCAGCTTCCTGTCCCAGAGCCTCCCGACCTGATGAGTCATTGGGAATACTTGTATGAGCGCAGCATTGGTTGCGTGGGAATTTTGAAAGACTGGCTGATGAGGGCGCTGGCCGTCGCGGTCAAACAGAATCGCGCAACTTTGACGGTTAGAGACCTGCACGCCCAGGAGCTGAGTGCAATTCAATGCGACAAAATACTGTCCGAAGCCCTGGAAGGAGAGATGGCATTGAATGAGGAACCCGCGGCTCGCACTCGTTTGAGAACCCGGCTCGGCCTGAGTTGCCGTGAAGACGGCCAGCCCATAAGGCCAAAAGCTGAAACCACGCCGATGCGGAAAGGACGAATAAAGCCGGGTCAACGGCACCCCACGCGCGATCCCGTTGGCCAGCCTTTAGCCATCCATGCAACCATCCAGGCTCTTTGATTCTTGGGATTGCGTGATACCGCCTCTGCCATGCCGGAGCCGATTACTCCCGCTGGCGCCCATTGGCATAGGAACATCCCGGGTTGAAAGTCTTACCGGCTATATTGGACGGCTGGCGGAGAGTCACGCTGTCTCGGTTGGAGACTTGGTGGGCCGGGAGCTTTCCACGCTTGCCCTGACCCCGCTGGTGCCTTCCTCCCCCGAACAAATCCAGTCGGATTCTCATGGTTTCGTGGCGCGCTCGTACGCAATCAACGGCTTCGGAGAAGCTTCGAAACGATGGGTCGGGGCTCTGCAAGCGGGAACCAAGCGTACGGATCTTCGTTTCCTCACTTTGCTGCTCCTGGAAGGCGGGGTCTGGCCCCATGCCATTTTCCGCCGCCGCCGCGCTTGGTGCGCCGCCTGTTATGAAGACCGTCGGGGCGCTGGGGACATCATCTACGAACCTTTGCTTTGGACTCTGAAGGCGGTCACATTTTGCCCACAACATCGCCGATTCTTGGACGAGGTATGCCCGCACTGCTCCCGGCAGAGTAAAGCTTTTGCGGTTTTCTCTCGTCCGGGATATTGCTCCAATTGCACGAAGTGGTTAGGCAACTCCAATCCCCAGCCCTGCCCGCCGGCTTCCAACGGCAACGATAGCGAGGCGGCGCTCCGGTACGCCGAAGAGGCCGGCAAATTGCTGGGCGCTCTCCCTGGTTTAGACTCCTCCTCTCTGCGGAGCACCTTTACGGCTAATTTCCGAGCTTGCGTAGAGGTGGTCGCAGAGGGAAACAAAAGTGCCTTTGCCGACGCCGCAAAGATAACTCAAGCAACCGTAACACTTCTAATGACTCAAAGGGCGTTGCCCTCGATCGGCATGCTCTTGCGGATTTCCTGCCGGCTAAAGATTCCAGTTATGTCCTTCTTGCAGGGTGACCCAGTCTCCGCCATATCCCACTGGCAGGATGCCAGAGCAAGAATTGAAATTCATAGACTTCCTTCGGCACGCGCCCCTGAGAACATCCGCGCGGCGCTCGTACGGGCAGTTTCCGAGCAACCGCCGCCCCGATTGTCCGATGTCGCCCGTCGGCTCAACTATATGAAGTTAGATCGACTCCTTCGGCTGGATCGGAACCTCTGCAGACAGATCGCCTCCAACTACCAGAAGTCAATCCGCGAGTGCTGGCGAAAGCCGTCGGATAAAAGATTCTGTTCGCGGTCCCAAATAAAGCGTTTACTGGAACAATCTCTGGCCCAGGAACGGCCGACTGCTCTCGATCACATCGCCCTCAGCATGGGATATGCCAGCGGTGGTATAAGCTTGCAAAGAAAGTTTCCCGACCTCTGTCGCGCGATTCAAGAGAAAATCGCAGCGCATAAAGCGCTGGCCATTGCCTCCATGGAACGTACTCTCAAGCTTGCACTCCGTGAGGATCCCCCGCCAAGCCTGAGGCAATTATGCGAGCGACTGGACTGTTGTAGATCGGTGGTACTTCGCAGGCAGTTCTCATCTCTTTGTGACCGGCTTCTGCAGCGTCGCCGTGCATATCGAGCCCGTCAGATTGTGAATTTGAAGAAGACGCTTCAGGCACTGGTTAAAGAATCGCCACCGTTGTCTCTGGAAAAGGTTTGCAAGCGAGTCGGTTGGTCAAGGCAGCACCTCATAAGGCTTTGCCCCCAAGGATCTGCCGCGATTGTCACACGCTACCGGCGGAGCCTTAGAGAAAAGACTCAGCGCCGGATGCAGGAGCTTTACCGACAAGCCCGCCGAATTGTTAAAAGGCTACACAATGCCGGTATACGTCCGTCTTATAAACGTGTGAGCGCCCTCCTAGCAAAGTTAGGATACAAGGACGGGAGAGGTGCCTACAACGCGATTAAAGCGGCGCGAGGAGAACGGAACATCGGTTCTCCGACTTCCGGATAATTCCAATCTGTTCTCACCCGTCCAGTGGGGGGAATCCGGTGATCGTCGCTAATGTCCCCTCGCTACTGATATTCACTTCGTAGCCCTGTGGCTCTAAGTCTCTTTGTGAATAGCGATTCGTGAAGAACACCACTTCCTGATTACGTGAACCACAGAGTGGCTTGTCACGACAGGCCATGCTTTCCCGGAAGCGGCCAAGGACACCGAAATCCAGGAACTGCCGGATCTGGTCAAAAAGGTTAGCATCCCCTTTTACCCACGAGTGAGTCTCCAGCGACTTCCAAAGCCATTTTCCGTGAGCCAGTTCATGTGCCGTGTAGCCGCTGAACACGCCCATCGACAGATTCGGTCGTCTCAACTTGAGATACTGACAGAGAAGGCGGAGCTCCGGAGCTTGTTGAAAGGGCTCGCCACCTGAAAAGGTCACGCCCTCCACATCTGGACAGGAGAGAATCCATTCCCCAACTTCCTCCACGGGCCTGGCACGGGCACTGTCAAACCTATGGGTGGACCTATTCCAACAGCCGGGACAATGCAAAGCACAGCCTTGAAGCCACACAACTGCCCGCTCTCCGGGGCCGTTCACGGCACTTCGAGGGAGCATCGAGTGAATTAACATTAGCTCTCTCCTTGGCCAATTTGCGTCAAATGCCGACTTTCAAGCGGGAAAGGATCCATCTGTCACTTAAAGCATGAGTTGGCCGTTTTTAAAGCATAAGTTGGCCGGGCATTGCCGAAGGGAAGTCCTTTGTTCTCAGTGAGACCCTTCATTCCCAGGGTTCCCACACTCATGCTGACTTGGCCGGGAGGTTAGAAGTAAAGCATGAGTTGGCCGCGAGTGCAGTTTTCTTTGTACCGAAACTGAGCAATTGACCAGCGTTTACCCCTCGGCAGGGACCCTCCCAGCGCGCAACGAGGCGCTGGAGCCCTACATATTCGCCCACGAGCCGGTCTGGAGAGCCAAAGCAACGGTTCCGCGGCCAACTTGTGGTTTATTTCCGGCCAACTCATGCTTTAAGTGACACCATCTACTGCCAGTTTATGCTTCCATTACTGCCACTTTATGGTTCAAATCACATCCTCGATTTCCGTACCGAGAAACTGATGTGTCGAGGGGTTCCAGCACTTTAGACAACCGATTGAACAACCCTGGAAAAACACTACGGCGCGGATGCCTGGCCCATTAGGGCGGAACGCAGAATCAATAAGTTATAGGCAAATCATCCTGAACGTGGGTTCGAATCCCACCCTCTCCGCCAGCCTATCATTTGAAGTTTCAGTTAGTTAGGAATATTCGATTTTTCGTGTACCTCTGGTGTCCCCTTCACCGTGGAAAGAATCATTACTCCTTGACGGATTGGGACGCGTCGCGTTATGTCAGTCAGAATAAATGTCAAGTCGAGGGATGCTGGACTTAAGGCCCAGCGTGAATCGGCTGCAAGTTGCGTGATCTCCTACTTTGGCCTGTGCCTTCCAGACTCCAGATTGCTCTGCTTCTTGGATGACGACGACCCACCAAACCTTAAAGCCAATCATGGCTCGGCTAATCGCGGGCTATACCGCCCCATAAAGGACAACACTTGGATGGCGGATTGGCCGGGCTACGTCACAGGTTGCATTTACGTTGATGACGGTGTTTCCTTCCGTCATGCCCGTGCGGTAGATGACTTTGTATATCTGTACGGCAGCACTTGCGCCAATCAGGTGGGTTTGGCCATGACCTTGGCGCACGAGCTACAGCACGTGATTCAACACAGTAGAATCCGCAAGCTGTGGGCAGTGAATACGCTCGTCCCCCTTCTATATACAGCGTCTTAAGTAATACAGCATAATCTCCGTAACACGGGGTTTGGTTTCTTCCACACCTGCATCTGCTGGCTCACGGCTGCCGTCAGGTTTTCGAGCTTGGGAAAGTACTGGTT
>Ga0182030_10015988_pt1 | contig 14657 bp, 11 predicted proteins | sample 812S3MmetaG_FD_121299 | JGI IMG/M metagenome (GOLD analysis project Ga0182030, IMG submission 121299) | Permafrost microbial communities from Stordalen Mire, Sweden - 812S3M metaG (Illumina Assembly) | ecosystem: Environmental > Terrestrial > Soil > Wetlands > Permafrost | place: Sweden... | reverse complement strand
CCTTGTTGCGCGCTGCCCGGTTGCGCCAGCGCGAGTGAAACGCGCGGTTGTGGAAGCGGTGGATCTACGCCTGTCCCAGTCAGCGCGTAGCTCCGGGCGCCGATGGCCAGCGCGCCCGCCGATACGCCATCGGCAGAGGGGCTGAATTGCACGACGAACGTGACGCTGGCGGTGGGTTGGACCAGCGTGCCGCCGGGGGATAGGCCGCTCAGCGAAAAGCCGGTCCCCGTCACCAAGAGACCAGGCACAGACAAGGGCAGGGAAGTCTGGTTCAGCAGGATAATCTGTCGCGTCGCCGTAGTCCCCAGTGGCGCCGAGCCGAAGTCCACTGGAGCCGCGGCCAGAGATTGCACGCCAGCGCTGGTGACCAATTGACAGGTCAATTCCACCGGCACGTTGGCCGTGAGCATGACCGAGATTCCCACCGAATCCAGGGAGGCGCTGTAATTCCCCGTGCCCGCGGATTGAAAAACCACCGTGAAATCAACGGATTGCTGCGCGGCCAGCGAAAGCGGGATGGTAGGCTGGCCGGCGGCTGCGAACGAGAATCCGGCGCCATTCACCGTGAGCAGGTCCAGCGTGGCCGCGGCGGTGGAAACGTTGGTGATGCGGAATGGCACGGCGAGCGACGCGCCTGGCTCCACGGCCCCAAAATCATAGACCCGCGCCACTTCAATGCTGCCGTTCACCAGGTAGAGCTCGAACTGTCCCCAGGCGGGGCAGGCGGCTGCCAGTGCCACGAGCAGCGCGCGCCGGATAACACTCTTCATGGCTTGCCTACTGTGATGGCCGGGCCCCCGATGGAGATGCCCGCCGCCGTAGATGCGGTCGAAGCCGGCGAGGAAGCCGCCGGGCCGGCGCTGCCCGCGTGGCCGCCGGCCAAAGCTCCCGCCGCCGCCGCGCCTCCCGCCAGCGCCGCCAGAACCACCCACTTCAGCGGACCGTGCATGATGGACGCCCGGCTCTTCGGCGCGCCGGCCGATGCCGCCTCGTTCTTCGGCTCCGCCACGTATTGAAACGACTCCATGCCCGCGCGGGCCTGCTCTTTGGACGCCACGATGCGGATGGCGAACCTCCCCGGCGTGTGGTTCAGTTGCATGGAGTGGATGGTGGCGCGCCCGCGGGCGTCGGTGCTGGCGACGTCGGTCCGCAAACCGTTGCCGAAGGTTCCGCCGGGACCCTCCTCGGGCAGGTGGAAACTGACCGCGGCGCCCTCTACGGGCTTGCCGGTCTCATCGGTGACTTCCACGGCCAGAGGACGCGCATTACGCGAGCCCGCCGCGTTCACCGCGCCTTCTCCTTCCACCACCTGAATGTGCAGAATGGCTACCTGGGCGTCCGCCAGGAGTGGGAATGCCCAAAGCAGGGCCGCCGCCGATACAGTCAGTTTCACTTTACCGGGATAGTGCCCGGATCAGGCCGGTTTTCTCACCAGAATTACGGTGACATTGTCGGGGCCGCCGGCGGCTTTGGCCGCGGCGACCAACTCGCCGCAGGTTTCTTCCAGCGAGCCGGCGCGTGCCCCCTGCAGGATTTGCTCCAGGTTCCGCGATTCCAGCACCCCGTGCAACCCGTCGCTACACAGCAGCACCAGGGCGCCGGCCTCGAGCGGCACCGCGTAGTAGTTCACGGTAAGGGGCGCGCTGGCGCCGATGGCCATGGTGAGCACGTGGCGCATGGGGTGGTTGCGCAGACTCTCTTCATCCAGACCGAGCGGGCGGCCGACTTCGTTGACCCAGGTTTGGTCGTCGGTGATCGCGCGGAAGCCGCCGTCGTCCAGCACATACGCGCGGCTGTCGCCCACGCTCGCGATACAAAAGCCTTCCGCCAGGTCCAGAGCCGCCACCAGCGTGGTGCCCATACCTTCCAGTCCCGGATCGCTATGGGACGCCGCCAGCACGCGCCGGTTGGCTTCATCCACGGCGGTGAGCAGCACTTGCGAGTCGAGCTGCGGCGCCGCATGCACGATTTCCGCCACCGTATCGACCGCCATCCGCGACGCCCGTTCGCCCGCCCGCGCGCCGCCCATTCCGTCGGCCAGAACATACAGCCCGCGTTCCGGTTCGATCAAGCAGTAATCTTCGTTATTACTCCGGACGCAGCCTTTGTCCGTCATTGCGAAGGCTTCCAACATTCCTCGCGGCTCCCTTCCTTGACCGGCCGTATGCCACTCTACCATGCTTCGCCGCCGGCGCGGGGTGCCTAACCGTTTTCGGGAATGCGCTCCGCTCGCGGCCCGGTAAGCCTTGCGAAATCCCCGTTACCGAACCGCGACCGTCAACCGCCACAAATCCCGAAAACGGTTACCCACCCGCCGGCGCGTAACCGCAATTCTACTTGAACAGCATAGCGTAAAATAGAGGAGTTTCCCGCATGCTCTGGTACCGTCTTCGCCTCATGCTCGACATGATCAAGTTCGAGCACTCCGTCTTCGCCCTGCCCTTCGCTCTCACCGGAGCGCTGCTGGCGTTTCGCCAAAATGGCTTCGATGCGCACGCCATCTGGCGTCAATTGTTCTGGATCGTGGTAGCTATGGTGGCAGCCCGTTCGGCCGCCATGGCCTTCAACCGGGTGATCGACGCCGATATCGATTCGCGCAATCCGCGCACCAGGATGCGGCATCTGCCGGCGGGATTGCTTTCGCGGGGGTTCACCTGGGGCTTTGTGGTGGTGGCGTCGCTGCTCTTGTTCTTCGCCGCGTTCGAGTTGAATCCGCTGTGTCTGCGGCTCGCGCCGGTCGCGCTGGCCATCGTCTTTTTCTATTCCTACACCAAGCGTTTCACTACTTTGTCGCACCTGGTGCTCGGCCTGAGCCTGGGAATCGCCCCCGCCGCCGCCTGGATCGCGGTGCGCGGCTCGCTCGATCCGCGCATTCTCCTGCTCACCGCCGCGGTTACATTCTGGACCGCCGGTTTCGACGTCATCTACTCCTGCCAGGACTACGATTTCGATTGCCGCGAAGGCCTGTGGAGCGTCCCGCGGGTACTGGGCATCGCCGCCGCGCTACGCCTGGCGCGTCTGCTGCACGTCCTGATGGTGGGCTGCCTGCTGGCGCTGGTGTACACCCTCCACCTGGAAGCGCTGGCCCTGGCCGGCGTAGCGGCCATCGCCGCGCTGCTGATTTACGAGCACAGCCTGGTCAAACCGGGCGATCTCTCGCGCGTCAACGCGGCTTTCTTCACCATGAACGGCTATGTCAGCGTGTTATTCTTTTTATTCTGGGCCGCCGATATCTTCCTCCTGAGACCGGGTGTCTGAATCATGCCAGTAGTCATCGATGATCCTCGTTTGGTCCCCATCCGGGAGAAGGTGGAAGCCGGCCAGCGGCTTTCTTTCGACGACGGGGTAACGCTCTACCGCACGCCCGATATTCTGGCGGTGGGCTACCTGGCCAACCTGGTGCGTGAGCGGATGCATGGCAACGTCACGTATTTCAACGTGAACCGCCACATCAACCCCACCGACGTGTGCGTGGCCAGTTGCCGGCTGTGCGCGTTCGGCAAACGGGTGCGCGATCCCAAAGCCTACACCATGTCTCTCGAGGAAGTGTGGCACCGCGCCGGCGAGGGCTGGAGCGAGGCGGTCACGGAGTTTCACATCGTCGGCGGACTGCATCCCGAACTGACTTTGGACTGGTACTGCGAGATGCTGCGCGGGCTCAAACAGCGCTTTCCGAAGGTGCATCTCAAGGCGTTTACCATGGTCGAGATCGCCTACCTCGCGCGGCGCACCAAAATCTCAATTCGCGAGACGCTGGAGCGGTTGCGCGACGCCGGGATGGACTCCATGCCCGGCGGCGGCGCCGAGATCTTCAGCGAACGCGTCCGGCGCATTATCTGCGACCACAAGATCGACGGCAACGAATGGCTGGAAACCGCGCGCCAGGCGCACCAATTGGGCCTGCGGACGAATTGCACCATGCTCTACGGCCACATCGAGAACGACGAAGACCGCGCCGATCACCTGGTGAAACTGCGCGCCCTGCAGGACGAAACCCACGGTTTCGTGACCTTCATCCCGCTGGCGTTCCATCCGGATAACACGCCGTTGCAGCACATTTCCAAGACCACCGGATTCGCCGACATCCGCAACATCGCGGTGGCGCGGCTGATGCTCGACAACATCCCCCACGTCAAGGCGTATTGGGTGATGATGACGCCGCGCATCGCCCAGATCGCCCTGCGCTTCGGCGCCGACGATATCGACGGCACCATCGTGGAAGAGCGCATCTATCACGATGCCGGGGCCACCACCATGCAGGGCTTGCGGCGCGCCGAGTTGCTGCAACTCATCCGCAAAGCCGGCCGCGAACCGGTGGAGCGGGACACGCTGTATCGTCCGGTGGAGCGATCCGAGTCCACGTTTACCGTGCTGGTCTAAACCCACATATTTGGCCCGGATTTCTCGTGCGCCTTTCAACCGGCACTGCGCAAGCTGTTCGTGGCGCAGCCTCTTAGGCAGCCGTCGCGGCACTCGTGCCGAGACATGCGGTTTCGCGGCTCCCGGTCCATGCGTCGGCTTGAGAGCCGACGCGGCCGGCTGAAGAACCTGCGCCACAAAGCAACACGCAAGGTCCGACGAGAAATGCAGGTTAGGTAGCTGCCCCCTTCCGTGCGCTCCTGTACAGTACCTGAAGGACGCGATCCCGGAGGAGCGCGCATTCGGACTTTACCAATGGCGTTGTCGCGCTTTTGGGCTTTGCGGCTTGCGGCGGTTCCTGGGACCGCCCAGGCAGCGGCCAACTTCGCGAGGGGCGGAGTTCTCAGCCCGCAAGCAGCACTTTCAATGTGCCGCGCCCGGCCGCCCGCGCGAATGCCGCCGGCGCCTCCCGCAACGGATAGCGCGCCGCGATCATTTCCTCCAGCCGAATCGCGGGATGTTCCAGCAGCGGCAGCGCCGCCTCGAAACGCCCGCATCGCGAACCCACCAGGGTGATCTCGTTGACGACGATTGGCGCCGTGTCGACAGCCACCGTGCCGTGCACCGTCGATTTGAGAATCACCGTGCCGCGCGGGCGCGCCATGGCGGCCGCGGCGCGCAAACCCTCGGGGCTGCCGGTGGCGTCCACCACCCAGCCGTACTCCGCCACCGGCAACCGCCCGCTGGCGTCCGCCACCGCGACACCCACGGCGGCGGCGATGCGCAGTTTTTCCGCATGGCGGCCGAATTGGCGCACCCGGCAGCCGTGCGCGGCGAGCACCATGGCGATCAGCAGTCCCAATTTGCCGTCGCCCAGCACGGCCACCGTTTCACCGGGTGGAATGCATACCTGGTCCAGGATCTCGCACGCCGCGGCCAGCGGTTCGGTGAAGACCGCGCGTTCGGTGGCGATGGCGTCCGGCAGCACGTGGAGATTTCTCTCCGGCAGAGTGAAATATTCCTGGAATGCGCCCGGGTGGTTGACGATTCCGAGTACGGTCCGGTTGGGGCAGTGCCGCGAGAGGCCCCGGGCGCACCATTCGCAGGCATGGCACGCCAGGTTGATTTCGCCGACCACCCGGCGGCCTACCAGCGGCGGCGTGCCGGCCGCTACCACCTGGGCCACGAACTCGTGGCCGGGGATGCCGGCAAATCCGTAATAGCCGCGCTGCAGTTCCAGATCGGTATTGCAGATGCCGCCGGCGAGCAGGCGCAGGAGGGCGAAACCGGGGGGCCGCTCGGGCACCGGAACGTCGCGCACCGTGACGGCGCCATCCTCCAAATAATCGGCCAACATGCCTCCATCATAGGTGGGGCGGGGTTAACCATTGAATACCCTCAAAAGGGTGTAGCCGATAGCCCACAATTTAGTATCGGGCTATTCCTGCGTTTCCTATTGTAGTGCCCTAGTAGTTCTGGTACAACATTACTATGCTCGCGAAGAGAACCATGAACATCGCCGCGGAAAGTTACGCGAAAGTCTTCGCTATCCGGGGATCTGCCAGGCAACTCGAAATCTTGCGCGCCCGCCGCTCGGCTGTCCAGGCATTAATCGAGTCGTTGGAAGACTACGAGCGGTTCCGCTCTCAACAGTGCGAACCACCAGAGCTCCGGACCGCCTGAGCGAGAGTCCGGTTATTTCTGCAGAACCGCTTGTATGCGGGCTGCCAGGTCCGGGTCGGAAAGTGCCCCCGGATGGTATAAGCGAACTACCCCGCTGCGGTCTATGAGTACCAGAGTCGGCGTGGTGCTGGCGCCGTATTTCAGGAAATTGGCGTTGCTCAACGGCGCTGGCACGTCGCCCAGCGCCGCGTAATATTGGCGGCGGACCGCTTCGATGTACTTCTTCTCTACCGGTGGTGCGGCATCCACCCCTTGCCCCACATACCCGTAAAACCTGGTAGGCGCGAGCAGCACCAGCCCCTTCGGTCCGTAGAGCTTCTCGATCTGCGCCAGAATCGGCACTTCGGCTTTGCAGTCGCTGCACCAGTGCGCCCAGAAAAACAGCAGCACCGGATGGCCGCGCAGCGCCGCGAGCGTGGGTGGCTTCGGCCCCAGCCAATCGGCCTCATCGAGAGCCGGCGCCGGCTTGCCTTCCAGGCTGAGCAGGTTGAGGTTTTTCTGAATCCGCTCGCCGATTGACGTAGTGCGGAACAAAGCCAATTGCTCGCGCAGGAAAGTTACGGCATCGCCCCGTTCGCCGCGGGCGGCGAGCACTTGCGCGTGCACCTCTATGGCCGCGCCCACCGCCGTGGGCAGCCAGGAATCGGCGTCCAGTTTGTGGGTGCGGAGCAACTGGTCGGCCAGCTTGCGCGTCTCCACGGCGTAAGCGTCGGCGCGATCCAGTTGCCGGGCGAGGAACGCGCCGCGCGCCAGCCAGGAAAGCGCCGCGGCGAACTCCGGTGTGGAACCGGCCTGCCTTTGCGATGCCCGAACCACGCGCTCGGCCGCCGCCAGATTGTTGTGAGCGATCAGATCCTGAACCTGGTTGGCCAGCGCGAGGTAGAGGAAAAGAGCGGGCACCATGGACGCGGCTAGAGCAGCGAATCGATGTATTGCGTCATCTTAGGATCGCTCCAGTCGGCGGCTTCGGCGATCTTCAACACCACTCTGCCCTTGGCGTCGATAATGTACGTCTCGGGATACATGAAGGTGCCGTACTCCTCGTGGATTTTGAAGTCGCGCGCCGTCAGGAAGGCCGGCGTATACCTGCTCAGGAACTTCTGATACGCCTGCGGGTCCTTGTCCACGCTGATTCCCAGCACCACCACGCCCTTGGAGGCGTAATCCTGCGCCAGTTTGCTGAGCGACGGCGTCTCTTCCACGCAAGGGCCGCACCAGGTTGCCCAGAAGTTCAGCAGGAGGAGTTTGCCTCCGAAATGGGGGAGCGACACGGTACGGCCGTTGTCGGCGGTAATGGAAAAATCGGGAGCGGTATCGCCCGCAACGACCACGCGCTGGTGGATGGCGATGTAAATGACGTAGGCGAAGATGACCAGGAGGGCGCTGATGCCCAACCGCAGGAGTTTGTCGATTTTGACGCTTCGCATAACGGAAAACTATAATCATATTGTATCTCCACACCGCCCCGCGGCGTCCAAGAAGAGGCTCTCAAAATGGTCATTACCCGCAAAGTAGAGTTCTCGGCCTCCCATATGTGCCGCCGGCCGGAGCTGCCGGAGGAGGAAAATCGCCGCATCTACGGCGCCGCGGCCAATCCCCACGGCCACGGCCACAATTACGTGCTGGAAGTGAGCTTGGCGGGCGACCCCGACCCCATCACCGGCATGGTGCTGGATCTCAAGGAGCTGAAAGAGATCCTGACCAGCAAGGTGGTAGACGTTTACGACCATCGCTTTCTGAACTACGAAGTGCCGCCTTTCGACCGCGTGGTGCCCACCGCCGAAAACATCGCGCGCGACATCTGGCAGCGCTTGGAACCGCATTTGACGGACGGCCGCCGCCGCCTGCACTCCGTGCGGGTCTACGAGACCCCGGACCTGTACGTGGACTACTATGGAGAGCAGCCGTGTTCCGCGTAACACGCAGCTACCGCTTCGCGGCCTCGCACCGCCTCGACGCGCCGCAATTGAGCCCGGAGGAAAATCGCAAGCTCTACGGCAAGTGCAATAACCCCTACGGACACGGCCACAACTATGTGGTGGAAGTGAGCGCCCGCGGGCCGCTCGACGCCGACGGCCGCGCGCTCGACACCGGCCGGCTGGACCGCCTGGTGGAACGGCAAGTGCTGGCGCCCTTTGGGCACCGTAATCTGAATCTGGAAGTAAGTTGTTTCGAGCGGCTGGCGCCCACGTCGGAGAACCTGGCGACGGAGATCTGCCGCCGGCTGAAAGAGAACTGGAGCGCCGAATTTCCCGGCGAGTGGCCCAAGCTGGACCGCGTCCGCATCGCCGAGACCGAGCGCAATATTTTTGAAGTAAAGGCCCATGAAATCTAATAAAGCACTGGTGAACATGATTCCCGCGAAGCCCGAAGAGCCGGGCATGGCGCCGCTGGTCCGCGAAATGTTGGTGAGGCTGGGAGAAGATCCCGCGCGCGAGGGGCTGGCCAATACGCCCTTCCGCGTGGACAAGGCGCTAAAATTCTTGACCAGCGGTTACAGCATGGATATCCGCAAGCTGGTCAACGGCGCGCTGTACGACGTGAAGTACGACGAGATGGTGGTGGTCCGGGACATCGAATTCTTCAGCCTGTGCGAGCACCACATGCTGCCGTTCTTCGGCAAGATGCACGTGGCTTACCTGCCGAAGGCGAAGGTCATCGGGTTGAGCAAGATTCCGCGCATCGTGGACGCTTTCGCGCGGCGCCTGCAGATACAGGAGCGGCTGACCCAACAGGTGGCGCAGACCATTCAGGAAATCATCGACCCGGTGGGCGTGGGGGTGATCTGCGAAGCGCGCCACTTTTGCATGATGATGCGCGGCGTGGAGAAACAGCACTCGGGAGCCATGACCAGCGCCATGCTGGGCGCCTTTCGCGCGCGCAAGAAGACGCGCGACGAGTTCCTGGCGCTGGTGAATCATCGCGGGAACGGGTTTTAGGCCGGCCGGACTGCGGCGCGCCGCGAACACAGTTCATTTCGCGTGCAATTCATCGGTCAGGTAGATGGCATGGCCGCGATAGAACCTGCCGCGGACGGCATTTGCCGGGACCTCCCGGATCGGGGGGATATCCGAATAGACGATGTCCTAATCGCGCTCACCGGTCACGGCGAGGATATCTTCGCGTTCCTTCTCAGAGAGATTCGGCATATAGCTTCCTTTCGGTCGCGGCTCAGTAACAAGTCTCCTGCAAATCAACGCAGCGTTACCGAGCCGCTCGCGTCAGCAAGCGGTCTTTGTCATTTGGCTTGAGTTTCGCGACAGAAACCAGCTTATCGCGTACGCGGTGGAACTGCACTGAGCCGGCAGCCAGCGAAGGGCACTCCCGCCGGCCCCTCCTGTCCCGACAGGATGCCGCCCCCGCGCCCGAAATGCTATTCGTAAAAGTGTGGAAGCAGAGCCGCAAGCCTTCGACTTTTTGCGCTTCCGGCGCGTCTCCAGAGACGTGACCCGGATTGCGATGGCGCTGGCGATGGTAGCGGGAATCGCATTCGCGTCCGGCGATGCCACCACCCCCGCCGCCCCGGCCGCCGTTCCATTAGGATGCGCGGGGAGCGCCAGCTTGGGAACTTTTCAGCTCTCCATCCGCCCCTTTACGCAAGGCGCGCCGCTGCCCTTGAAATCGGTGGCCGCCATCCCGGCCGGCTCGCGGCTGATCTGGCGCCCCACGCATCTCAAACTCCCCACCTCGAATAGCGCCGAAGTCACCGCCGTCGTGGTGCCCGCCAACGACGGCGTTCTGATGGTGCTCGAACCGCGCAAGGCGTCCGCACCCGCCGAATGGCAACTGTTGCAAAGCCCCGTGGTGATTGCCTTGGTCTACGGGCCGCAGGGCTTGAGCGAAGGCAAGTTGCACGCCCTGGTGACCCGCAATCAGGACCTGCTGCGTCAACTGGCCGAGTACGCCGACCAAAGCTCGCAGGTGGAATCGCTCATTCAGGAACTCGCCGACGACGAACAATCGCGCGCCGGCGCTGACACGGCGCTCAAGGGAGTGTCCGCCGAGTACGGGGTGAGCGCCCAGAAGCTGAACTCTACCACCTCCACCGATCAGCAGGCGGCGCTGCTGCTCAAAGCGCTGGTTCCGGCTTCCAACAACTACGACCCGCTGGCCGCGCAGAGCGCCCAGGTGCAACAAACCGGCGGCCTGGCTGCCTCCGTCGCCGGGCTCTTCTTCGGCAACCCGGTGGCGCTGGCGGCGGGCGGCGCGGCCCTGTTTGCCAACCTCAAAACCGTCCTGTTCCCCAACACGGAATTCCGCTCGGCCTTCGCGCAGGCCGCCGCCAAGGGCGCCCTGGCGCTGTGCACCAAGGACCAGGCGCCTAAGAGCAAAACCCGTACGGCCTACCTGTGGGCCTATCGCGTGCCGCAGTTGAGCCGGCCTTCGCTGACGCTGGCCAAGGCTCCGAACCTGTTGCTGGGGGTCAAGTCGACCGTCGAACTGAAGTTAGGCAAAGAAACTACCGCCAAGGATCTGGCGCTGGCGCGCGACTGGCAGTTGGTGTCCACCGCGGGCCCCGGCGCCTTTCCCGTGGCCGTTACCCCTACGCCCGCGGGCGCGCTCGAAATCGATCTCTCCAAGACCAAAGTCCCGCCCGGCGACTATCAACTGGCGGCCACCTGGGATTGGGCGCCGCTGCAGGTCGCCGGCGCCGTCCACGTCCATGCCCTGGGCGATCTTTCGCACGTGGCGCTGGCCGCGGGAGCGCACGACAAGCTGATCGAGGGCCGCGGGCCCGTCACGGTGGAAATAACCGGACCGGATTTCGAGTTTCTGAAAAGCGTCACGCTGGAATCTGCCGCCCGCGACGCCAAGCCCGTGGAAGCTCCGTTCGCCCTGCCACTGGGCCAAGGCGCCGGCTCGCAGAACTTGGTCGCGGTGACCATCGACACGGCCAAACCGGGCAGCTACCGTCTGGCCCTCACGCAGGACGATGGCGTGGTGCACAAGGTCCCCATCGCCATCCTGCCTCCGAACCCCAAAATCTCCAATCTGCCGGTCCGTCTCAACGCGGGCGAAACCAAGGAAGCCATTCGCCTGGAGGGGAGCGGCGTGGAGCGCATCGAAGGCGTCACCTCGGACGCCGGCGAGATCGCCGGCGAAGCCGATTCCGATGCCGGCAACTGGAGCGGCGAGATTCACCTGAAATCCGGCCTGAAGAAAGGCCAGAGCTTCCCGCTGCTTCTGAAGGTCAAGGACCTGGAAAATCCCGTGAAGGTGGCGAATGCCATCGAGATCGTCGGTCCGCGGCCGAGGATCAAGTCGGTGCAGAAATCGCTGGGCGGCGTCTTGGGGGTCGAAATCGGCGCTGACGAGTTGCCCGCCGATACCGCCGCGGGACTGGTGCTGACCGTCGCCAACCTGCACGATTCCACCCGCCCGCGGTTGGAACTGGGTTGTCAGACGGGCGAGTTGCGCCATGCGCTCACGCTCTCCCCGGGCACCCCGGCGACGGGCGCGATCCTGACTTCCGCCGGGCCGGGCGCCCTGTATCTTTCCGTGGACCCCGGCACCGTCGGTTATCCCGGATGCCAACTGTCGGCTACCGCGATCGAGGATCCCGAGGGTCCCTCCGATCCGTTCATTCTGGGGCGCGTCGTCCGTATACCCCGGCTCGACAGCTTTACGCTTACCAGCGAGAAGGTGGGCGATGCCAGCTATGCCGGCAACGTGGAAGGGCGCGATCTCGACGTGATCGAAAAGGTCGGTTGGGATGCCACCCACGGCTTGCCGGTGGATTCCATCCCCACTCCGCTGCCAGGCAAGGATCCCCGCCAGACCTTGCGGCTCCTGCTCCCCTGGCCCGCGCCCGGCCCGCACGCTCCGTTGTACATCTGGCTGCGCGGCGAGTCGCAGGGCCGCAAGACCTCCGTGTCCTACTGAGCCCACGCGTTTACCTTGGCGCCTCAGGGTGGCGCGGCCTCTCAGGCTGCCGTGTCCCCACTCATGGGGACACGTCTTCGTAGGATCATCTCACGTTTGCATTCGATGTCGGGGGTGTCGCGCTCGGGTGCCTAACGGTTTTCGGGAATGCACTCCGCTCGCTTACGCTCGCGGCTCAGAAAGCCTAGACCCGAAGCGGAAAATCCGGAGCCTCCCGACGTGCCCGATCCCGAGACCTTTATCGCCGGTTCCACCCCCATTCCGCCCAGCGTACCCGCCGATTCGCGATTCCGTAGCCTCCGCAGCCCGGAAAACGGCGATTCGCGACGCAGAAACTCCTAAAACTTGCCGCCACCAACCGCCCAACAAGCTCCGCCCGCCGCCGCCGTCACGACCGGAAAGGAAAGCTCCGCCCACCCCCTGTTGTATACTCAACCCCAGGGCCGGCCGCGGCAATCGTCGACCGTAATGTCTTTCACCATCAAATCCCTGGCGCTCCTGGCGATAGCCTTCTCGCCCTGCGCCTTTTCGCAAGCCGGTCTTCTGGGCCAGAAACTCCTCGACGGCCAGATCCGCTTTCAGGCGGTGCAAGACCTGCAAATCGCCGGCAGCCACCGCGTCCGCCTGATGCCCATCGCCACCCGGCAGGTCACCCCCGACGACGCCCGCCGCTTTCCGCACGCCGACCTCGCCCAGCTCGGCATCGTCCGCGCCGGCGCCGCCCACCGCCTCGTCCTCTTGGACGAAACCGGCAAGCCGTCCGACGTCATCCTGCCCGATAACTTCGCCCCCAAGACCACGGTGGACGCCGCTACCGCCCAGGGCCGTCTGGCCATCCAGGTGTTCCAGTCCAAGAACGACAAAACCGGGCAGCTCATCGTGCCCGAGCAGTTTTTCGTGTTCGTCCCCGGCGCCGAGCCCGACCGCCTCGCGCTGGCGCTGATCGACCGCCCCGCCGTCTTTCTCGACCTCGACGAACAAGTGGCGGCCATGGAAGGCTTCGTAGCCTCGTTCCCCGATTCCCCGCTGAAGTTCGAATTCCGCTCCCAACTGCACGACCGCATCGCCGGGGCACTGGCGGCGTTTGAAAACCACGGCCCTTACAGCGATCTGTTGCTCACCCGCCGCTACGCCGAGCTCGCCCAGCGCGCCTTTCCCGGCGATGCCGCCACCGGCCAGGTGTCCACCGCCCTCTTCAATCTCATCCGGATCGTGGATTCCACCCGCCTCGCGCTGCGCTCTCTGGCCGCCAGCGGCGAGTGGGACCTCCTGCTCGATGCCTATCTGCCGTTCGAACGCTACCAATGGTCGTTTCCCGACATGATGGCCCTGCGCCAGACGGCGCTGGAGGAAAGCGCCCGCCTCCACGCCCATCGTGGAACCTTGCTGGCCGAGCGCGGATTGCATAGCGACGCCCTGCGCGAGTTGACTCTCGCCACCAGCCGCGATCCCGCCAATCGCCAAACCGCCAAGCTGCTGGAAACCGAGCGCGCGGCCGCGTCCCTGGCCGCCGCCAAGTCTGCCAAACCGCGCGTTCTGCCCGCCGGGTCGCCGCAAGACCTCCGTTTCCAACGCAGCCTGCACGATGCCGAGCAGGCTCTCCAGGACAAGGATTACGCCAAGGCCGAGACTGCCGTCCAGCAAGCCAAGGCCGAAAACCAGGACGCCCCCGAAATCCTGCTGTTCGAGGCCCGCCTGCTGGCCGCCCGCGACCGCGACGCCGAAGCCGTGCCCCTCCTCGACGCCTACGACCGCTCCGTGGCCGACCCGGCGGCGCGCGAATTGGGCAACGCCGCGCGCCACGATATCCTCTCCAGCCTGGAGAAAAAACGCGCCGCGTTCCAACAGCAGCTCCCCACGCTGCACCACGATGGCGATTACTCCAAGCTGCGCGCCGCCGCCAACCAGGCGCTGGCGCTCGATCCCGGCGACGACGATTTCCTCTATTACGCCGGCACGGTAGCCGCCCTTTTCCGCGACCCGGCGGCCAGGGAGCGCCTGGATCTCTACCTGGCGCGCTCCAATTCGCTCCGTGGCGACCCGCAGGCTCGCGACCGCGCCCTCCGCATCCTCGCCCTGCTCGACGCGCCCCCGTCCGGCCAGCGCGCCGGCACGCTCAACTGGCTCTCCGGCCAGCCGCTGCCCGACGGCATCTACTATTGTCCGCTGAGCGGCGCGTTTCAAACCCCCATCGACAGCATCGCCGGCTTCAAGCTGAAAATGAGCTTTCAGTGGGACCGCAACCGCCTCATCGCTATCACCACCGCCTTCGACGACCAGAAGGGCGTCGAGAGCTACCACGCCCTCGGCTCGGGCGATTCCCCGGGCAACTTCTTCTTCGGCTACTTCGCCTCCGATCCGCAGGTGCAGGTGGTATCCACCACTCGTCAGTTCCCCGCTCCCATCGCGCCGCCCGAACTGCGCGTGGCGCATGACGCTCCCGATCCGCCGCACCTGGTCGACGAGCACGGCATGCCGCGCATCGTGCTGCGCGATTCTCCCCAGTTCAACCCCGCCGTTCTGGCCGCGCTCGAAGGCCCCATAGCCACCGGCATCGCCGGCAATTCGTTCTTCAATCCGTTCATTTGGGACGGATTGCACTATTTCACCCTGACCTGGGATGCCGCAGGCCGCATGGGCAGCGCCCGCGAATGGAACGCCGACAACCTGCTGCGCTTCACCTGGTCGGGCGACCGCCTCACCGCCATTCGCGCCTTTCATAAGGATTCCCT
>Ga0182030_10015984_pt1 | contig 14659 bp, 14 predicted proteins | sample 812S3MmetaG_FD_121299 | JGI IMG/M metagenome (GOLD analysis project Ga0182030, IMG submission 121299) | Permafrost microbial communities from Stordalen Mire, Sweden - 812S3M metaG (Illumina Assembly) | ecosystem: Environmental > Terrestrial > Soil > Wetlands > Permafrost | place: Sweden... | reverse complement strand
CAACTGCACCTTCGTAGTTAGCTTGGGTTGGGGTCGCCTGAGACGGCACGCAATTTAACGAATTCAAAGATAATAAGCAAAAGGCGGCCAAAAGAGCGAGCACATTTTTCTTCAGTCTATGTGAGGAGTTCTGGTTGTGCGTGCTCGTTTTTGACCCTGAGCGGTTGACAAAGATTCGCTCGGTAAAAAGCGCCGTTAGCTTTTGGTGTGTCGCATGGATCGTCATTTCGCGTAGTCCGTCTCTTGCCCTTTGACTTTAAAGATTTGACTCACCGCAAACAATATTAGGAAGCATAGGCACCATGCCATGCTGCCCTCGATACCATCGGCGCCATAGTGTCTCGAAGAAAATATAAGCAACGCCAATCCAGCAACAGTTAGGAGTAAGTCTGACACCGCGAATGTTGGCACCGGCTTTGGTGTTGTCTCGATTTTCGACATTACATTAGCTAATATGGAACTCGGCGCTTCTAGCTGAGGCAGTTGTTGTGTCTCGAGCTTTATCAACTCCCAGTCAGACAGCCATTTTTTGCACTGATCGCAGCTCTCAATATGAGATTCCATTTGCTTTCTGGCTGATAAATCGAATTGACCCAGCCCAAGCTCGCACAGATCGAACTGATTCTGGATTTCATCACAACTGGAATTGGGTTTGTCGCTTTTCATATTGGTGCCTTTTTATTGATTGGTTAATTCAAAGATTTCCCTGGCCATTAGTAAACGTACTTTGCTACGAACGCGAAAGAGAAGTGACTTAATCGTGGTGACCGGTAGGTCCAGCACTGAGCCTATATCTTCATAACTCAAATCGTGTTGATATCTGAGCAAGAAGAGGTGACGATGTTGCGGTTGCAATGTCTCGAGAACCTCCATAAGCCTTTCTTCATTCATCTTCGATTCGACTTTTTTTTCAACGTCGTCATTACTTGCAGGCTCTTGCCCCGGCAGATCTTCCAACAATTGCTCCAGGGATTGATACGGTTTTGTACTACGTACGTGGTTGAGGGCGGTGTTAGAAGCAATTCTCAAAAGCCATGGGCGAAGTGCGGCTCCTTGTCGGAAGGTATTCAACGCCTGGAAAGCTTTCAAGAATGTGTCCTGAGTCAAGTCTGCTGCAGAATCCTGTTGCTTCACGATTTGATAGATGATGTTAAACACCAATTTTTGATACCTCAGAACTATCACTTCGTAGGCTCGATGATTGCCTTGAATGACAAGAGCGATTATTTCGTTGTCTTCTCTCTTGAGTAACCCTTGCAATCAAATCACCTTGAACGTACTCACCTTGAATGTATACACCGACCGTCGGAAAAAGTTTCGATCCAAATTCTTGCCTGCTCTAATATGGATTCAAAAGCATAATCCAGATGATCAATCGAAATTGAATTTGGGGGAAACTAAACCTAATTCAGCTTATCCGAAGGCTTTGGGGTTTCGAGGATATAACCCATACCGCGAATCGTGCGGATAACGCACTGCGAATCCTCGACTTTTTTCCGAAGTCGATGAATCATGATGTCCAGGGCGTTGTCTGAGAGTTCTAAATCAAGCTCGGTAAGCTCATCGATAATCGTTTGCTTTTTAATTGTTCGACCAGCTTTTTTAAATAGTAATTCCAGTACCGTCAACTCTCTCGGCAGGAGTTCAAGTTCTCTTTCTCCTACGTAGAATTTTCGTTCTATAGTGTCAAAAGATAAATTGCCATACTGAACCTCGTTCATGTTTCCCCAGTGTTCCTTTCGTAAAAGGGCACGAATTCTGGCTTGCAGTTCCTCGAGTTCGAATGGTTTGGTCAAATAATCATTTGCACCACTGTTCAATCCGTGAACCAGATCTTTGAGGTCGTTGCGCGCCGATAATATCAAGACCGGCGTTGTACAGAATCTTTTTCGCAGTCGCGAAAGGACCTCCAGTCCGTCTATACCGGGAAGTCCCAAATCGAGGACGACCAGATCGTAACTGTTAGTCGAAATCAAGATGTCTGCATCTTCGCCGTCACTAGCGCTTTCGACCTTGTAGCCTGTGTTCTCCAATGCCATCCGTAAGCCATTGGCGAGCAAACGATCATCTTCTACTATGAGTATTTTCAATTGGTTGCCCAGAACTTTTAAGGATGATTCCTTCGTGCATATTGCATGTTAACAAATGTCCGGCTCCTTATGAGTCAATGCAAGCTCCGTGAAAGATTCACAAGGAGACTGCATACCGGAGGTCTATGAAGACTTACCGTTCTGACGGCTACCTCAATCCAATTGGGTTACAATTGAACTTTCGAGCCGTCAAATACGTATATATAAATGAGCCGGTCGAACGAGAGGTGAACAGAAGATGAATGTCAGCAAGCAAGAGTTTGATACATACAAGCTTGAGGCTGGTTCTTCTATTGAAAGGTTGCATGCCGATGTGAAATCGTCGTACGACAGCATGATGAATTTTATGATTAACTTTCAATCTCACATTGACGAGAGATTTAACGCACTCGAAACTAAGACTGACCGTATCGAAAAGCGACTAAATCATCTAATCGATGACGTATCGCATTTTCGTTCAAACGTTGGTGCGAGATTCGATATTGTTTCCGGACAGCTGCGCCTTATCGACCAGGAGCAATTCCGCATTGACGACCGTCAGTCAAGCCTTGAAAAACGTGTCAGCGTTTTGGAAGACAAAGCCAGCTAGAGCAAGGTGTAAGTGCTCAAAACTACATCGCATTTAGCTGCTTTCTTGAATTTGGCCAGACGATCTGTTCCATAGAAGGAAGTATATCGTTTATAATCCCTCTTGTTGCATTGTCAGAACGAGGAACAAGTGATGACGACCGAGACCGAAGAGCAATATCCAGACGTTGAACGCCGTCGCGCTCGCCTGCCGCAACCCGATTTCTCGGTCTATAAAAATGCTAATGCTTACCCGGGGAACGGCTACTTCTTCGTAGGCCACTCCTACAATCTGGACACCGAGTCGAACCCAGAACAAAAGACGGGTAGAGCGGAAGCGATAAAGAAGCTTTTTAGCAGCGATGTGCAATGGATTCCTGCGCATGACGCGCTTAAAAATGATGAACTCCGCACGTTTTTGACACGCTTTGAGCATGATCTACTCACGAGATTGCCTGATACAGCATTAATCGGACCAGCAATAAGCGCTGGCGGTCAGCTAATCGGTGAGTCCTTCACTATCTGGCGCAAGGAAATGCGTCGCAACAGCTAAGAGCTGTTCGCCTTCGTTCTTTCGCTCCTCCTTCGCTTTTGAATCCTTCGATTGGCTACGTAGCTTCACGACTTCAGCTCATCACTTTATCTAACGTGATCGGCAAGTCGCGTATTCGCTTGCCGGTGGCGTTGTAAACTGCGTTTGCAATCGCGGCGGCCGCGCCTGTAATTCCGAGTTCGCCTATCCCTTTCACTCCGAGCGTATTGATGATCGGGTCGTGCTCTTCGACGAAGAATGGCTCTAGATTTGCGATGTCGGCATGAACAGGCAGATTGTATTCAGCCAGGTTGTTATTTATGATGCAATTTAGGTTGTGATCAGTAACCGTTTGCTCGTGCAGTGCCATACTGATACCAAATATGATGCCACCGATCATTTGGCTGCGGGCGGTTTTCGGATTCAGGATCACTCCACCACTATAAGCTCCTACGAAGCGTGAAACCCTGACTGTGCCGAAGTCTGGGTCTACTTCCACTTCGGCGAATTGTGCGCCAAAAGAGCTCATAGAGTATTTCGATTCTTCATTTCCGGGAGTATTGTCATATCTTGCTTCCAGGCTTTTTGATTTCGTACGTTTCAGAATAGCACCGTAAGTTTCAGATTTCCTTTTGTCATCTTTGAGGCTTAATGTGCCATTATCGGCACTCACTGCCTCGGCTTTCGCTCCAAATAAAGGTGATTGTTTATCTTCAATAGCAACCTCAATCAGTTTTTTTATTGCAGCCAGGGCAGCCATAGCGACTGGGGGACCAACGCTCAAAGCTGTAGTCGACCCTCCGGACATTGGACCAGGAGGCATGTTGGTATCGCCCAGCTCAAACTTAACCTTACTGACTGGAAGCGCTAACTTTTCAGCAGCAATCTGCGACATCACTGTGTAAGTGCCGGTTCCAATATCTTGCGTTCCACTTTGTACCAGTGCGGTGCCATCACTCAGTAATTTGACACTCGCCGAAGCCGGATTTCTCCAGCTCGCATGCAACGATGTCGCCATGCCCATTCCGACGAATTGTCCCTCTCTCGTTATGGAGCCTGGTTTAGCAACTCGATTCTTCCAGCCAAAGCGCTCGGCACCCTGACGGTAGCAATCACGCAAGACATTGCTTGACCACGGCAGTTTCGAATCGGGATCCTTATCCGCAAAATTTTTGATGCGCAGTTCGAGTGGGTCCATACCCAGCGCGACAGCGAGTTCGTCCATTGCTGATTCAACTGCAAAGCTGCCGGTTGCATGACCTGGTGCGCGCATCCACGTGGGTTTGCCAATGTCTAATCGCAATATTCTTTGACTCGTGTCAACATTGTCACAAGCATATGTACTCTTTGCACAAACAGTTGCGGTTTCGACGAATTCTGCGAAGCTAGACGTTTCCGATACGACTTCATGGTTGATTGCTTTCAGCTGACCGTTTTTGTCTGCCGCTATGGATAGTTTTTGAATGGTGCTGGGTCGAAAGCCAACAGGACCAAACATCTGAGCTCGCTCCAGCACCAATTTGAGTGGCCTGTTGATGTCGCGAGCTGCCATCGCAGTCAGTGGCACGTGCGACCAGACCGAGAGCTTACAGCCAAACCCACCACCAATAAATCTGGAAATGACTCGTACTTGTTTTGCTGGTAAGCCTAACGTTTCTGCCAGTACATCCCTCGTGACGAAGACTGCCTGGGTGGAATCATAAACCGTTAGCGAACTGCCTTGCCAGACGGCGGTTGTAGCAAACGGTTCCATTGGGTTGTGCGTTTCTACTGGTGTTGTGTAGGTCTCACTAATTTTTATTGGCGCTGCTTTAAATGCACTCGAAAAATCACCTCTTTTTGAATTCGCCTCTTCTTTTGGAACAAGCAGTTGATGTCTTTCGTTCGACATTGCAAGCTGTAAACTGGTCTGACCTTTTTGCTCCTCATAGGATATCTTCAGGAGGGATGCTGCTCGTTTAGCGCTTTCCAGGCTGTCAGCCGTTACCAGGGCAATTATTTGACCGTGGTAGCGAATAATAGGGTCGTCAAACAGAAACAGGTTGTCTGATTTCCCAGGTTTTCGTAATGGCTGCGGTCTATGAGCATAAGAGAATACATTAATATCCGGCGATGAGATTGCCTTTGAGGTATCGATGTCTTTGATGCGTCCACGAGCAATGGTGCTTTGAACAACCACGCCGTAAGCCAGGTTTGGCAGCTTTACTTCGGCTGAATATTGCGCCTGACCAGTGACTTTCAATCGTCCGTCTACTCGATTCAACGCCTTTCCGATTTCTTTGTTGCTCGTCGTTTTATCGAGCATCGGCGTTGAAATCCTCGCGAGGTTTGATCATGTTCCACTCGAGGTGCGTTTTGATCGTGGGCCACTCGCTCGCGATGATGCTATACACGCAGGTGTCGCGCAGCGTACCATTTGAGCCAATCATGTGACTGCGCAGAATGCCATCAAGCTTTGCGCCCAGTCTTTCGATGCCTCGTCTGCTTTGTTGGTTGAGAACGTGAGTGCGAAATTCTACAGCAATGCAATCTAGATTTTCGAATGCATGTGTGAGCAGCATCAACTTGCATTCGCTATTGATCGCAGATCGCTGTACCCGTTTGCGATACCAGGTCGACCCTATTTCGACCCGACGATTTGTACTATCGACGTTCATGTATGTCGTCATTCCAACAGCCTTCTGGCTTGAGTTCTCAATGATTGCAAATGGCAACATGGTGCCTTTATGTTGCAGATCAAGGCGCCGTTCAATTTCCGAACCGACTTTCACCGGTTCGGGAATGGACGTATACCACAACTTCCAGAGTTCGCCGTCATTGACCGCTTGCACCAGATCGTCGTGATGTTGCGGGAGCAGTGGTTCGAGTGTAGCGCAGGTGCCACGCAGCGTCGTAGGTTGAAGCCAACTCATTCGTTTGTCCTTTCGGATCTATTGCTGCTTGGAATTGATCTCGTCTTGCAACTTTTTGATGAATTCGTCTGGCGACATAGAGCCCAGGTCATGTGGCTCGCGACGCTGACGAATAGATAATTGACCGCTTTCGGCTTCCTTATCTCCAATCACCACCATGTAAGGCACTTGCTGCAATTGCGCTTCGCGAATTCTATAACCTATTGTCTCTGCTCGAGCATCAAGGTCATATCGAATTTCCAGAGCTTTCAATTTCTCAATTAACTCATTTGCTTTCTCTTGATGCCTGTCTGCGATCGGCAACACGGATACTTGCGTAGGTGCTATCCAGAGTGGAAATACACCAGCATAGTGTTCAATCAAGCCGCCCACGAATCTCTCGAGAGAACCGAGCACAGCTCTGTGCACCATGATCACGCGATGGCGGTTACCATCTTGCGCAATATAGTTCACGTCGAATCGCTCAGGCAGGTTCAGATCAACCTGCACAGTTGGTCCCTGCCATTCGCGCCCGATCGCATCATAGAGCTTGATATCGATTTTGGGTGCGTAGAATGTGCCACCGCCCTCGTCAACGTCATAGGTCATGCCGCGTGCCTTAAGAGCATTTTCCAGGGCGCTTGTTGCCATCTTCCATTCTTCGTCCGTGCCGATATATTTTTCGGGACGTGTCGAAAGATAGGCTTTGTAGGAATACCCAAATATCTTCATCATATGGTCGATGAGATCTAAAATTCCGTTGATCTCACCTTCTAATTGTTCAGGTGTGCAGAAGATATGAGAGTCATCTTGTGTAAATCCGCGGACTCTCAGCATCCCGTGCAATACGCCTGATCGCTCGTAACGATAGACAGTGCCCAGCTCGGCAAATCGAACCGGGAGGTCGCGATAACTGCGCAGCTGGGACTTGTAAATCATGATGTGTCCCGGACAATTCATCGGCTTAGCGCGATATGGTTGGCCGTCGATGTCCATAGCGGAATACATATTCTCGCCGTAGCTTTCGAGGTGACCGCTAATTTTATAAAGCTCTTCGCTCGCGATGTGCGGAGTGAAAACAAACTGGTAGCCACGTTTGCGATGCTCTGCTCTCCAGAAATCTTCAATCACGTTACGTACGGTTGCAAGATTCGGATGCCAGAAGATGAGACCAGGTCCCACTTCCTCGTGCACTGAAAATAGATCGAGTTGTTTCGACAATTTTCTGTGGTCACGCTTTTCTGCTTCTTCCAGGCGTTTCAAATAAGTAGCTAGATCATCTTTGCTCCACCAGGCGGTTGCATAGACGCGTTGCAGGTGGTCTTTTTTTTCATCGCCGCGCCAGTATGAACCAGAGACTTTCAAAAGTTTGAAAGCTTTGATTGGCTCTGTTGAAGAGAGGTGTGGTCCACGACAGAAGTCATTCCAAATGGTTTTGCCTTCTTTATCTTGCATGAGATAAAGAGTGGGGTTGTGAGTTCTGTGCTCCTGGAGCAGTTCAACTTTGAAGCGTTCTCCCTGATTGCGGAATTCGTCCAGCTGTTTATCCACATCTGGAATTTCGAAGCGCACAATGCGTTGCTTCTCTTTTGCGATGCGCTCCATCTCGTCTTCAATCTTTTTCAGATCTTCCGGAGTGAGGGCATGATCGGGGATATCGAAATCGTAGTAGAAGCCATCCTGAATGGTGGGGCCTATTGCGATTTTTGCTTGTGGAAATAATTTTTGAACGGCCTGTGCCATCACGTGGGCTGTCGAGTGACGCAACAGTTCGATTGATTCTGGATCTTGTTGGGTGAGAATCTTTACTTCGTTCCCATCAGCAAGAGTTGAAAACAAGTCACGCAGCTCTCCATTGATCGTCAAGCCTACAGCTTTGCGATACAGTCCCTGCGAAATCGATTTGGCCAGATCGGCGCCCGTAGTGCCTTTGTCTACCTGACGAAGCGAACCATCGGGCAGCTTTACAGAAATTTGCCCCTCTTTGTCCGCAGGCGGAGGGTCGCCTCCGTCATTACGTTCGATTTCAGATACATTGGCCATAAAGAGTCCTCATATTGAGCAGATTGTGCCAGGCACGACCTTTTTGCGTGCGGTAGAGCACAGGTTAGAGTTTGAAACCCAAAATAGGGCTTAAATCCATCCGTAAGCAGCCATTTTAGCAGGCAAAATCCCGCCTCAGGTCGGCTAAAAATGTTACTAAATGTCTCTCGGTTGTCTGAAAGCGCGCTCCGACGGCATCCCATCTGTAAATGCCCTGGGTGGCATTGCCCGAGTCCAGCCACACTTCAACACGTGCTCCGCCCGCCTGGGCGCGCTTAATCGACAGTTCAAAAGACGGTTCTGATGGTTCGAAAAGAACGACGTCTTTTGTAGAATTCAAGAACTGGTCGAGGTTGGTCGCAAGCAGCGCGAGTTCGTCCTGCGGCTCCCGGCAGAGCAGGCAATCTACTTCTGCGGGGCTTGTCTCCGGGGGAATCGCCAGGTCTATATGCCCCACCTTTATTTTCAAGAAAAAGCGTTGCCACCCCTGCCCATGCAGCGTTTCTTTTTCACCAGGCACTAAATCTATATAGCTGATTTGCTCTTCGTCTTCGGAAAGTATTCTAGCCATTCCTTGCTCCAAATTTTAAAAAGTAAAAGTTCAGTGCACCACATATGGTGGCACCTATCGACACTTTCGAATTATTTGCCGATACAGAAAGTCGCAAAGACATTCGCGATTATTTCATCAGAGACGACTTCTCCACAAACTTCCGATAGATTGTCAATTGCACTCTTCAAGTCGGTGGCGAGGCAGTCTTGCGGCATATCGTTCTTCAATGTTTCGGCAACCAGGTCTAAAGCTGTGATGCTCTTAAGGCAGAGAGCTCCCTGGCGGACGTTCAGTGAGCCACCCGTTTCTTTCAAATCGAGTTCAGACAATGCCCACGTTTCGATCCAATTGGATAGTTTGTCGATGTTTTCCCCGGTCTTAGCAGAAATTGGAATGCGGGCTAACGCTTGTGTTGTATCCGCCAGCAAATCGGGCAGGCGAGGCATCGTGGTTACGGCTGCTCCATGACCTATATGGGTGGCTGAATTATTTGAACCCGCAGTGCTTGCAATGTCGTACAAAGCCCAATTTTTAGTTTCGACATCAGTGGGTGCTTCCAGCGACATGCCTGGATGTAAATCGACTTTGTTGCCAAGCACCAGGTATGGCTTGTGTCCAATCATCTCGATTATCAATGTGTCCGTGGCTGTCCAGTCGGTACTCAAATCGCACATCAAGAGAATAAGGTCAGATGCATCTGCTGCTGCGCGCGACCGCTCGATGCCTATCTGCTCAACTCGATCTTGTGTGTCTCTAATTCCAGCTGTGTCTGTAATTATTACTGGTATACCGTTCAAATCAAGAATCTCTTCGAGCGAATCTCTCGTTGTTCCTGGAATGTCGGTCACTATGGCGCGTTCAAAATTGAGCAGTTGATTTAGCAAACTGGATTTTCCAGCATTTGGTTTGCCAACAATGGCAAGTTTGAGACCCTCTCGTAAAAATTTTCCAGATCTGGTTGTAGCCGCTAACCTCTGTAGTTTAGCTTTCACAGCCTGAACAGTCGAACTTACATCGTCAAGAGGAACATCCCCAACTTCTTCGGGAAAATCGATACCTGCGTTGATGCGAGTGAGAAGTTCAATCAGGGTTGCTCTTGCCTCGTGGATGCTTTTGCCCAGCTCGCCCTTCAGAGCAGAGACTGCCAGTCGGCTTTGCTTGCTTGTCTTAGCCGAGATAAGATCATGAACGGCCTCGGCCTGCACGAGATCTATGCGCCCATTAAGAAAGCCTCGCTCTGTGAATTCACCTGCACGCGCAACGGTTGCGCCCGCAGCTATACAGAGGTTCAAAATTTCTCTTGTCACTACAGCGCCGCCGTGACAGTTGATCTCCACGAGGTCTTCGCCTGTGTAAGTGTGTGGACCTTTATAGGGAATCAACACGATTTCATCGACGATATCTTCGCTGCGGATATCCTTTGCGTATCCGAAAAGCGCCTGACCAGAGCTCCAGGTTGTGGACTTTTCAGAAGAGTTCTTTCGAGGTGAGAAGATTTTTTCGGCTATCGACCAGGAGTTGTTCCCTGATAACCGGACTATGGCTATCGCTCCGGTTCCCGGTGCTGTGGATATAGCGGCTATCGTATCGACTAAAATCATGGGTTTCTCAATTATGGATTCTGCATTATATCTTGGTTTAAGGCCTGGCACGCTTGTGGGCATGCCCAGCCTCAGAGCACTTTTACATTCTAGTTTGAGGCGTTTGTTCACTCGCCTCGGTCGGTCAAACTATTTCACTGGGGTTTAACTTGCCCTGGTCGATTTCAGGTTCGTCGACCTCTCCGGCCTCTGTCTACTTTAGTTGGCATCGAGGCCTCGATATCAACTTCAGCATATGCAATGACAACACGAGGAAAGTTGACCGGGTGTGTCTGGAATTATTCTAAAAGTTGAAGGACGCTGACGCGGGCCAGTCTCACTCTCCATTGAAATCTAAATTGTATAAAAAGCTTTTGATTGCAAAGCGAGAATATATTTTTCAAATTTTTTTGTATTAGATATCAGACGTGCCGAATTTAAATAAGACTAAAAGGCATGCGCAGAGAGCGTTTGGGCGATAAATTAGATTTGGAGCGAGACGCGAAATACATTCTTTTTACTGGCTCAACTACTTGAACTCCTGGCTCATCCGATGGTAGTATCACGCAGTTAATTCGGGTGCCTAACGGCATCTCGCCAAGATCGATCCAGTCAATTCATTAGGTTAGGAAGAACAATGAACAAAGCAGAACTAGTAAATTCAATTGCGGAAACCACTGGCCAACCAAAAACCCATGTGCAGAACGCTGTTGCTGCGATGCTGCATACATTGACCTCAGCATTATCTAAAGGAGACAGGGTAACCCTAGTTGGATTTGGTACATTCGAGCGTCGTCAGCGTCAAGCGCGCACCGGCGTTAATCCTCAAAATCCCAAGCAAAAGCTGCGGATTGAGGCTGCTCGAGTTCCGGTATTTCGTGCCGGTCAGGAATTGAAAGATGTCGTTGATGGTCGTGCAAAACTTCCTTCAATGCCAAAAGGCATTGCTCCTGCCAAAAAGTCAGCATCGAAGCCGAAAGCCGCTGCTAAAAAGCCAGTTGCTAAGAAAGCTGCGAAGAAAGGAAAAAAATAGGAAACTTTCAAACTAGATTTTAGTTTAGTGGAGGGGTCAAAAGCCTCTCCATTTTTTTTGGGGTCTTTGTTAATTGACGTCCAGTTTGTCGTCGATAGAAGTTTTACGCCCGTATCTCAAATACAGGAGCACCAGGAAATTGCTCAGTGAATGAGCAAAAATAGGCGTCCAAATTGAGCTGGTCTGAATCAAAAGCCATCCTAAAAAAGCGCCAGCGCACAGAGCCCAGACTCCGTAAGGGAAATGGCGTGGTGTGGGACAGTGAAAGAATCCGAAAAGTAGTGCCGACAGGAACAGTCCAAGTTGATTTTGTACTACGCCGCGAAAAAAAACCTCTTCGCAAAATCCAGAACTTGCGGCGACCATGAAAATGTCTGCAACATTTAGTGTTTTGAAGAGAGGTGTTAGTTCATCAACCACAATCTTCTTAAGCGAATCAAGCCACTTTATTGCTTCGAATTTGTTGCCGAGCCATAGCAAAATAAGTCCACTGCTGGCGATTAAAACGCCTGAAGCAAGACCTATACCGACGATGTTTCTGTTTAGTCGGAATAGCGATAGTAAATCAATTTCGCCGAATTGACTCCACAATGTGGCAAGCAAAAGCAGAACAGCCTCAACCACGATGGTGATGTTCAGAATAAGCACCCTGTCAAGTGTTTTACCCTGCATCTGTAATTACCACCTCCGGCTTGAGCCTTCCATCAGCCTCTACCACGCATACTGCAATCAACTCCTGATTGCAAATAGCAAGGACGGTACTGGCACCATCTGCAATTTGTTCTTCCAGTACCAGGCGCTGGCCCATTTTAAGCGCTCGCTTTTGGTCTTCACTAATTTCCAGTACAACAAGAGCTCTATTTTCGCACAACGCTCTTGTTGGGGATTCCACCTGGGCACCAAGCGCAGATTCTTCGCTGTGATTATCCAACCTGACGGCCTTCGATATTTCGAATGGTCCAGATTTTTCGCGCACAAGAGTCTGCAGGCATCCACCACAACCAAGAGCTTCGCCCAGATCTCGAGCTATGGATCGTATATAGGTTCCGCCGCCACAGCTAATTCTCAGTTGGAGCAATGGATACGCGTAATCAATTACATCGATCGCATTAATCACGACTTCACGCTCCGCGATTTCAGGATTCTTACCTTCTCTAGCCAGTTCGTAAAGTCGCTTTCCTTGCTGATGAATCGCACTGTAAAGTGGTGGACGTTGCATGACGGTGCCCTTGAAAGACCGAAGAGCGAGTTCAATATCGCTCAGGGCAGGCGGTTTGAAATCTGGAGCTGTCGCAGTGACCGTTCCTTCGATGTCGTCAGTATCGGTCTTTTGACCGAGCAAAACTCCAGCCAAATATACTTTGTCGTGCGGCAAAAAGCGTAGCAGTCTGCAAGCCGAACCTATCGCAATAGGTAAGACGCCTTCGGCTAGCGGATCTAAAGTTCCGCCGTGACCGATCTGTTTTAAAGATAGTATTCTACGAACCTTCTGTACAACATCATGTGACGTCATGCCGCTTGGTTTGTACACGTTAAGAAAGCCAATCATGAAGGCTATACTTCACCGCGCGATATTTTTCCAAGCAGATCTGAAACTTTAGCACCGCGCTCTAGCGAATCGTCTAACTTGATATGCAGTTCTGGTGCGAATCGCAAACTGAGGCGTCTGCAAAGTTCACCTCTCATGAAGCCTATCTGGTCGGTGAGTGCTGCCATCGTACTCACTTTTTGCTCTTCATTTCCGAACACTGATACGAAAACTCGTGCCGAACGACAGTCTGAAGTGCACTCGACCTCGGTTATGGATACGATGCCACCTATGCGTGAGTCTTTCAAATCACGACGGATGATGTCGGACATTTCGCGCTTTATTTGCTGCGAAACTCGTTGTGACCTCTGTCCTGCCATATGGCTCCCTCCGGGGTGAGTGCTATCGCGGAAGCGACTGAGACAAGCTGTAGCCACAATAACTGCTCGGGTCGCGAGCTAGCTTCTCGTGATCTCGCGCTTTGTTTCCTGGATGATGTAGCAGTGCACTTTGTCTCCCTCTTGTAGATCGGAGAATTTTTCAAAGCTCATGCCGCATTCAAAGCCTTGCGCAACTTCACGCGCATCGTCTTTGAAACGCTTGAGTGTATCCAGTTTGCCTTCGTAGACAATTTGACCGCCGCGATCGATTTTGGCGATGCCGCTGCGTTGTATTTTGCCGTCGATGACCATGCAGCCAGCAATCGTGAGATTCTTGCCGAACTTGAAGATCTGGCGAACTTCGGCTGTGCCGATTTGCATTTCCTGGCGCAACGGTTGGATAAGTCCTTGAATGGCTTTTTCCAGGTCGTCGGTAATCTGATAGATGATGCTGTATGTGCGGATATCCACACCTTGCGTTTCAGCTACGTTACGAGCGTTCATGTCTGGTTGGACATTAAAGCCTATAACGATTGCATTAGATGATGCCGCCAGGTTGACGTCATTCTCGGAGATGTCACCAGATGCGGTGCGCAATACTCGCACTTGCACTTCGTTACCACTGAGTTTGCGAATCTGTTCAGCGATAGCTTCAGCCGTACCTTGTACGTCTGCTTTGACGATGACATTCAGGTCACGCACTTCGCCGCGTTCCAGCAAATCGTGCAGAGATTCGAGTGTTACGTGATGAGCCTTGCGGTTGCCGTAAGCAGCTCTGTTCAATTCTAGAAGAGCCTTCGATGCTGCGAGATCAGCAACCACTTCGAATTTGTCACCGGCCATTGGCACTTCATCGAGACCTAACACTTCTACAGGCATTGAAGGACCTGCTGCTTTTACGCGTCTGCCATGGTCATCAGATAGAGCTTTGACGCGACCAGACTGAATGCCGGCGACGATAATGTCGCCTTCTCTCAGTGTGCCGTTTTCGACTAGGGCTGTAACAACCGCACCTTTTTGACGCGATTTTTCAGCTTCGATAATTACGCCGGAAGCGAGTTTATCTGGGTTGGCTTTGAGATCGAGAATGTCTGCTACAAGCAAGATCATCTCGAGCAATTCTTCCAAGCCCTGACGTTTTTTCGCAGATACATTACAGGTGACTGTGTCGCCACCAAACTTATCTGAAAGAACGCCATGCTCCATTAATTGATTGAGTACGCGATCCGGGTCAGCGCCTGCTTTATCAATCTTGTTTACAGCAACTACCAGTGGAACACCGGCTGCTTTGACGTGATCGATAGCCTCGATTGTCTGTGGCATGACGCCGTCGTCAGCGGCCACTACAAGAATGGCTATGTCTGTTGCTTTGGCTCCGCGAGCTCTCATTGCGGTGAACGCTTCGTGACCTGGTGTGTCAAGGAAGACAATCTGTCTATCTGGACCGTCTTTTTGCTTCACT
>Ga0182030_10015983_pt1 | contig 14659 bp, 8 predicted proteins | sample 812S3MmetaG_FD_121299 | JGI IMG/M metagenome (GOLD analysis project Ga0182030, IMG submission 121299) | Permafrost microbial communities from Stordalen Mire, Sweden - 812S3M metaG (Illumina Assembly) | ecosystem: Environmental > Terrestrial > Soil > Wetlands > Permafrost | place: Sweden... | reverse complement strand
TGATCGCGCCTTCCGGTTCCGTGTGTCGGCACTCCAGTGCTCTATCGCCAGACCTCATGTACGCTCTCGGCGTCGAACTTCTCCAGGGCCGCCGAGACATTGATGTCGGCCGGAGAGGCGATCGGGCCGCTATCTATCTTGTCTAGTACCGGCCTGAACCCCTCCTAGATGAATTTCCGACGACCAGCACAGGTGCTGGATTCCGCCTTGGCGATTGGCCAGAATTCTTCGGTGGTGCGGCACGACTTCAGGAACTTCGGCGCAACGTCTTTCAGGTTCGGATGATTGATAATCTCGCAAAGCCTGTATTGCTGTTCCATGTCCTCGGCAACAGCGCCGCCCGTCGCCCGAGCAATGAGGATGGCCTGAAGGATTCCGATCTTTTCAGACAGGCTGTTCATCGAGCTGATTTCTTACGCTGCTCGCGTACAATTCCCGAGATCAGCCTCAATTGACATTCGCCTTGTATCGATGCCGGTGAAACGCCACAGGGAATGGCGGCCTTCAATGGCCGCAGCCACAAGTCACCCCGGTTGCTGCAACAGGCCGATTTCTTCTGTGCTGTCCTCGACCAGTTCTGCGGCAGCATCGATCGCGTTGTACGACGCGAAGCCGTTCAGTCAGCTGGGAGCGTTGTTCCCCGCTGTCATGCAGACCCCTTTTAGACCCCCATTACGCGTTTCCACCCGTTCCCAAGGCTTCCTTGCGATGCCACTCGCGCTCTTGTTTTCTTCGAGATAGCCGTATCTCCCTACGCTCATAACCCAAAGGTCGAAGGTTCAAATCCTTCCCCCGCAACCAATCAAATCCATCACTTACATCCTTTCCTCACTTGGGGGCACGTGCATGCACGGCCCGGTTGCGGAATGAGATCCGCGGTTGTGGCTTGACGGCGCACTGAATCCTGCGGAGCATCTTCTCTGCGCTTGCCAGGAAAATGTGAAAACTGCCGCAGGAACGTTTGACTACCGACAACGCTCGCATGTGGCCTCGACGGCGCGATCCTTGGGGGATTAATAGGTGCTGATTGACAGATCAGCGGCTTTTTGTCGACACACAGTGCGAATACGGGCCCGGGGCCAGCCATTCGCCAAAAAGCATCGTTGTCGGCATTCACTGGCGGGTGCTCGAAGGCTCACCGGCAACTGAAGGCAATCGCGTCGCCAATGCCGGCTGGCTGTGGATTCAACGCAAACTCCGTTTTACAGCCTCGAAGACGGGTGTAATTTCCCCCGGCCGTTCAGCGGTCGAATACGAGAAACTGCGGAATTTCAGGGGCGAAGAACGGAGTTTCTCGATCTTGCCCCGGGGTGTGGGATTTGTCCCTCGCCGACGGTGGGCGCACATCGGTTGGCATGTCGAGAAACCAAAGGGCTCTTCGGCAAGCTACAACGGGTCAACTAAGGCGCGATCCGGATTCGATTTCTCCTGAGCAAAGTCACGACCAGCTTGCGCCCTGCGCCGGCGATCGGTGAACCCGCGTCCGCGCTCGGGATGCTCAGTTCGACGCCGCCTGTGGTCCGGCACCGGCCCGCGCAGCAGCGATGACTCTTGCGACGCTGAGCGTGGGTTCGCAGCAACCCACATGCCCATCCCTGGGAGACGCCTGATTGTGCCCCATCACATGATCGGCGTCGCAAGGAATATTCAACTCGCCGCAAAGCCAGGCAACCAGCGCGGCACTCGCGCCATACTGTGCATCGGTGACAGGCAGTTTGTCGGGGATCGCGGCATGCTCGATGCCGATCGAGCGCGGGTTGACCTGCGACGCATGCCATGCCGTGCGCTCTGTGTCGACGAGCTGATAGACGGTTCCATCGCGATCAACGCAGAAGTGAGCTGAGACGCGATGCGGCGCCACACTTGCCTTAAACGTGTTGATCGCGCTCATAGCGGTGGGCCCTGCCGTGACGTGCAACACGATCAGGTTTCGTGGTACGGTACCTTCTGCCGAGTGATCCAGCGGCAGCAGCTCCGGCTTTCCTTGCGGATATGTGCTCACGTTATGGTTTCTCCGTAGATGGGCTGCGTATTAAGTGCACCATAAAATGGTGCGAATAGAAATGGGTTTGAGGTACTTTTACATCATTTTCTATTTGTATGACATAACTTCGCGCAAGCGTCAGCGCGGAACTGCAGGATTCGTAATTAGGCGCGCCCGTTCCACACTGTGATGTCAGTTCAGCGGTCAGCCTCGGCGTCAGTATGTCGTTCTGGGCCACGGCGCAAGTCACGACGAGCCCGGACGGAAGAAGCACAGCAGAGTTTTGCAATTTCATCGAAACACCTCTTGCGGTCTAAGACTTTCCTCGGGGCTTGGCCCCGTAATCAGATAAGCGAGAGTATGCCATAAGGAAGGACAAAAATTACCACTTTTTTGCGTCGTCGCGACTGGCCGCGCATATTGCGCGTGAACTATAACCGTTTTTCCGGCCCAAAACCGAGGCGCATGATCCGTGCCGGAGGAGATACTCATCCGTGAGGTCCGAGTTTCCTGCTCGTCTTAGGCGGGGCGAATTAACTCTCGGGCGTTTCGGAAGGCTTTAGCCGTTCGCGAACGCTTATCAGCAGTAGATAAAGCCTGCACGCGCCAGATCCTCTCAGCAGTCTAAAGAAACGTTGCATAAAATCAGTCGGGCCCCGATTCGTGGAGCGGCTGTTCCGGCACGTGTCCGGATTATTCATCGGATAACGCTTGACATATGCAGGAAAGGATTTACCATACCTTGATGAAGCCGATCCTGTTGTCGTTAATTGCCGGTGGTCTGTTCATTTTTCTGACGGCCTGCACCAGTGCCAGTGCTAAGGAGGAGGCCCAGGAACTGCAGGCATGTCAGCAGCTGATTGACGAGGATCTGAAGATAAAGCCGCCGGAGACCCGAGATCAGCGTTTCCTGGGGAAAGTCTCCGAGGCGGCGGCGCTGTGTCGTGGTGGCCAGCAAGCCGTGCTGTTCCGGACGGCGCCGTGGGTCGACTGGTCCCGATATTGGGGGACCGGTGGCGTAGAATCCCTGCCAAAAGATTATCTCTCACAAAAACTGCCTGCTCTTCGCGGCGTGGCGGGCGCATTGATTGACCTCGAACACCAACGGGTGAATCTGATCAGGTTCAATTTGTTCGACAACAACGGCACCTATAAGGGCTATGTATCCGGCAGTGGCGGCGTCGACGGCAGGGCCATCAAGGTGTGGCCGGAGATGCGCCTGCCCAGGACCAACCCGAACTACCGGGCGGTTGGGGGCGACGGCACGCAGGAGTGCAAAGGCGAACTGATCCGCGGCCGCACCACCACGGGTATCTGCAACGATATCCGCAACCCGCTGATGGGTTCAGCCGGCACCCCTTTCGCGCGCAACGTGCAGTTTGAAACATCGTTCCCGGATCTGGGCCTGAACGAACTTACAAGGAACCGGCATGGCAAAAGACTGGGTTTGCTGACGCCGGATCCCGAGGTCATAAGCCGCAAGCTGCTCACACGCATTCAGTCTCCCGGGTCGAAAGACTGCAACTCCGGGTTTGGCGCGTCCGATAATTCTCCCGCCGCCGGCTGCGACTACCAAAAGGCGCCCTTCTTTAACGTGCTGGCAGCGTACTGGATTCAGTTCATGACACATGACTGGTTCTCCCATATGGAGGAAGGCCACAACGCCACGATGTACATAGACATGGGCTGCACCACTCAGTTGGTGAACGGAGTCCCCACTCCTTTGACGCCGGCTGACATCGAAAAGCTCGGATGCCGGCCCGGCGACCGCGTGGATAAGACGCTGGTGGCCAGCGACTCGCCGCCGGAGTCTTTCAATGTCGGCGGAACGACGTATCTGGCGCGCGCACCCAGGACGTTCGCCAACAACAACACTGCCTGGTGGGACGCTTCACAGCTTTACGGTTACGACGAAACTTCAAAGAAACGGGTAAAGCGGGACCCGAAGGATCCGGCTCGCCTGCTGCTCAATCCGGTAGCCGGAGTTTCCGGAGCGTATCTCCCCGTGCTGCAGGCGAGCGATCCGATTCAGCCCCAGTGGGCAGGTCAGGAGGCGGCCGCCTTCCCGGACAACTGGACCGTCGGGATGAGTTTTTATCACAACCTCTTCGCGCGGGAACACAACTCGTTCGTAACGGAATTCCGCAGGCAGGCGAAGGATCACCCGAACGAGGACAGCGGCCTTAGGAATCCCGCGAACCCAACCAGAGTGATCACCAACAAGGATGTAACGCCGGAGGAGTTATTTACGGCAGCGAGACTGGTCGTCTCGGCCATGATCGCAAAAATCCACACGATCGAGTGGACGCCGCAGTTGCTCTACGACGATCCACTTTATAAAGGTATGAACGCCAACTGGAATGGCCTGCTCGGAAACAGCCAGCCGGAGGTGTCGAAAGCTCTTTCTGACGTAGTCACGAAGGTGCTCGGAACGACGCAGAGCGGTGCAGGCGCCACCAAATGGTATTCGGTTCTGGCGTCGGGGCCCGGCATATTCGGGCTGGGCAGCCAGGTTCCGGGCTACGATGTCTCGAACTGGAGGTTCACCAATGGCGGCGTGAATCATTTTGGCTCGCCATTTAATTTCCCGGAAGAATTCGTCACCGTGTACCGGCTGCATCCACTTATACCGGATCTGATCGAGTACCGGGATCTGGGTAGAGATCCGAACCAGATCCTTCAAAAGGTGGCGGTGATAAGTACCTTCGAAGGCAAAGCGACCGACGCCATGCGCTCCCGCGGCCTCGCCAACTGGGCTTTGAGCATGGGACGCCAAAGGCTGGGGCTACTGACTCTGCATAACATTCCGCAGTTCATGCAGAACATCACGCTGCCCAGACTGGATACGCCGGGGAAGCAGATCGATCTCGCAGCGCTCGACCTGATCCGCGATCGCGAACACGGCGTGCCGCGCTTCAACGAGTTTCGGCGGCAGTATGGTTTGCGTCAGCTCACCAGCTACGACGACTTCTTCCCGAAGCCACTTTCGGATTGCGCCTACGCAACAGGACCTTCCGAGCCTTGTCCCGGGACCTATCAGCAGTGGGCGCAGCAACTGCGCGATGTCTATGGGACCCATGTCTGCGACTCGTCGAAAGTGATCACCGATGCCCAGCGCAATGAAGACGGTTCACCCATTAACGATTGTCTGGGCCATAAGAACGGTTCTGTAGTGGACAACATCGAAGATGTGGATACGGTCGTAGGCTGGCTCTCGGAATCGACACGTCCTCATGGCTTTGCGATTTCTGAGACGCAGTTCGTGGTGTTCATTCTGAACGCTTCGCGGCGCCTTTTCAGCGACCGCTTCTTTACATCCGGTTTCCGGCCGGAGTTCTACACGAAACTCGGCATCGAGTGGGTGAAGCGCAACGGGCCGGGTCCGGAGCAGATCGAACAGGGTACGCCGAACGGCCACCAACAGCCGGTTTCGCCGCTGAAGCGGGTGCTGCTCAGGAATATTCCGGAACTAGCGGACGAGTTGAAGCCTGTGGTGAATGTCTTCGATCCGTGGGCGCGGGCGCGCGGCGAATTTTACACACTGGATTGGAAGCCTCGGCGTGGAGCGGAATCCGATCCCGCGTTTAAGAAATGAAATGCGACCCAGGCGCTCATGGATCGGATCGTTTCCATGGCGCTGACAAAGTAAGGGCGTCGCAAACGTTCGACAGCCGGTAAAACGAAAAAGACGAGGAACACTATGGTCAGTTCGCAGAAATCTCCCGGAACCAGGTTCTGGTTCGTTTTCGCGTTGTTCCTCCTCATCGTGGCGCTGGCTCAAGGCGGCGCAGAGCTGCAGGCCCGGCCCGATGCCCATCCTTTGCCGGGGCTCCCCGTCCACACGCTCCTCGGCTATCGCGTGACCTTTTCAATCTGGGCCACTATCCTGCTGCTGACTCCGGCGTTGAGCTTTTTCATCATCTCCGCAGCCGACCCGTCGAACAGCTATTGGCGTGCATTCTGGACTTTCGCCTGGCTGGCATTCCTCACCCATCTTTACTGGACCGTCTTCGCCACGTTCCACCTGAACTGGTTTGAAATTTTTCATAGCAAGACTGCGGCCGATCCCGAACGAATCGTCGAGCATCCCGCGCCGGATCTCTTTCTCGCCGCCTGGTGGGGCCTGGATGTGTTACTGGCGTGGCTTGGACCGGATCGCAAGTGGGTCCGAGTGCAGCGCGGCGGCGTGCATCTGCTCGCGCTGGTGATGTTCTTCGGCGCATTTACCCTGGCGGCAAAAGCCAGCATGGCGGCCCACATTCTGGGGATTGTCATGTTACTCGCCGTCGCCGGGTGTTTTCTGTTGTCCCTGTCGTCCAGGTATCCCCGGAAATGGCTTGCCGAGATAAGGTGACAATGGCACATCAACAACCCAGAAGGCAGACTCCTCTTTTGAAGGGCTCCATGAAGAACCTGTTCTTCCCTCCTGAAGAGAACGAGTACGAATATTTCAGTGGCGCTGGCAAGTCTCCTTTCACTGGCAGCGATAATGTGACCAAAGCGGCGTGGGCCGCGGACGCTTCCCTCCTTTGTTATGCGCGCTACGGCCTCCGGCGGATGAGCGACGACGAATTCGGGCAATGCCTCCGCGCGGGAGGGCTCACGCTCCGGAAAAAAATCGGCGAGGACCCGGCTGACTGGAACGCCCCGGGCACGCAGGCATTCTTCGCCACGGCCGACAACTTTGCGATCCTTGCCTTTCGCGGAACCGAGGCCGACGATCCACAGAATCTGCACGACGATCTTGAACTGGTGCTGGTACCCGAACCCGACTACAAATCGGCGGCCTCCCCTCAGCTGGGACATCTGTCCTCGATTCTGCACTTATTCTCCGACCCATGCCTGGTTCACAGAGGCTTTCAGAAAGCGCTCAACAGGGTGTGGGATCAGGTTTATGCGCTGCTGGCCGATTATCGTCGCGAGAATCCTGCGGCTGAAATATGCCTCACCGGACACAGTCTCGGCGGCGCTCTGGCTCTGCTGACCTACTCGCGATTTCGCGATGCGAACGTCTCCGCCTATACTTTCGGCTGTCCGCGAGTCGGGGATGCCGCCTTCCGGGAGCGCGTGGCGGCCGGCGGCAAGGGACATTTCCGGTGTGTGAACTTCAATGACGTGGTGACGCACGTGCCGCCCGAAACCGCGTTGTACATGCACGCTCCGCAGAATTGCTTCCGGTTCGACGAAGCGGGCTGGCTGGACCTGGAACACGACGGTACTCTGGGGGGCGACCTGAAAGTATTTGAACGAGTGGTGGGTGGGCTGCCTGCGGACCTGATGGGCAATCTGAAACAGCTTGACGCGTTACCTGCGCCGCCGGGACTGGTGGATCATTCTCCCGCGCGTTACTGCATGAGGCTTTGGGACTGTGTCTGAGTTCGATTCTCCCGATGCCCGGACGAGTGTAACGGGCAGAGAAAAACTTCTTGTCAGCCTGCGCCAGGGCGACCACGCGTTCTGGTGGATTATCCGTGAGTTGAGGCTCGCGGAGGAACCGGAGCGCCGTCGCATTCTCCGGCCCCACGAGGAGTCCGGTTTCAGCGCGCAACCGGACGACATCGCGGCGAGCGACCAGCGGAGACGTCTCGATGCGGCTCTGGGAGTACTCATCCTTTTCGAACTGGGCTGCGAAATGGGTCTCCTGACCAGCGCCGACAATCCGCTCGAACAAACATCGGACCTGTTTACACTGTTCGGGTCGGAAGCGTTTCTGCGCTACTCGAACGCTTACCTCTATTTCGGTATCCGGTTTCTGGCCGGCAGGCTCGATCCGCCCGCGTGGATGACCTCCGATCCGCACGATCGGGTGGCACGGAACTCGAACGAGCGTCCGATGGCTTTGGTTATTCCTCCGGATATCCCGAACCGTCATGAGTCCGGTACCGCGATGGAAGATTTGCTCGGCTTCCCGCATGCCCAGGACGATAACGAAGGACTCGAATTTCTTGACGGCTTCATCAAGAATGACGACGATCCGGTATGGTTCGGGGAATGGTTCGAGTTGTGGTTGCGTGGTATTCCGCCGGAACCAAAATCGCGCGCGCTGGATCGTTTCACGACGATCAGCCAGAAGTTGACGGACTGGGCGCTTGGCAAGAGCACCTTCTATCTGAACCTGCAGCAGGTCCCCGGCGCACCGAACGCGACCGACTCCGCTCGCGAGGAATCCCAAAAGGGGCGAAGACCGAAAGGCGGCTGGGCTGTCACCAATCCCTTAACGGCCCGATTTGGTCTGGCAGACATTTACTGGATCGCGAAACTGCTTCGGGCGGATGTTTCCGCCGATGCCAGGGTAACTTACAAGCGAACGTCGTGGCTTCAGCTTCTCGCTTCTCATGCCTCTCGTGAGGGTGGTCCGGACAACAACAAGGAAAGCAGCCTGCGACAAGCCGAAGAGGTGCTCCGGGCGGTTTTCGACTTTACCTGCGACCTGATTCAGAATGCTCTGGAGATCACCGCCAACATCGAGCGGCGCGCCTTCCAGCCGGAACTCTTCTGCAACCTACCCCCTACGACCATCGGCTGGCGTGCGACCTTCGACGAGGAACTGGAAGAGATCGAATCTCAAAGGAGACAACGCAGATTCGCCACATCAACCGCGTCATCAGGTCAGAGCGCGACTTCTCATGCGGCCGACTCAGGGGAAACTGGCAAACACTGGAGCAGGAGAATCAGGACGGGTGAACAGCCGCGCAATTTGATCGGGCTGGCTCTTTCCGGTGGCGGCATCAGGAGCGCAACTTTCAATCTGGGAGTGCTCCAGGGGCTGCAGGAATTCGATCTTCTGCGCTCGATCGATTATCTGTCCACTGTTTCGGGCGGGGGATTCATCGGGTCGTGGCTCATGGCGAATGTGCGCCGCACGGTTCACTGGCTCGGGCGGCTGACCGAGTGGGACGAATCGATCGCGCATCTCAGGCGCTATTCCCGATATCTGGCCCCTTCCAACGGGATCCTGAGCGCCGACACGTGGACGATGTGGTTCAGCTGGCTGCGCAATGCGTTCTTCATCCAGATAACAGGAGTGACGTGTCTTGCGGCTCTCCTCGCTACCGCGCTCCTCCTGCACACCGTGTTCCTGGCTGCCGGAGGCCTCAAGCCGGGCCAACTCGGGTTGCTGCCCTTTTCCGATTATTCCGCGGCGGCGGCGGCGCTTCTGGTGGGCGCCACGATCCTGTTCAGTCTTGGCTGGGCGATGGGTACGAAGTGGTTACCCGCTCTGTCCGCTCAAAAGGTTCGCTGGCTCGGGGTGTTGCCGGCCTGGATAGGCTCTTTCCTCATCGGCAGTTTGATTTGGGGAGACGCAGTCCGGCGCGCACCGGAATCTCTGACGAATGCGCACGCCATGGATTACTCCTGGATTTTGGAGCATGCGTGGAACGACTGGCACGGGGCGCTCGTTCTCACATGGCTCGTGCTGACCGCCATAGCGGCGGTAACTACCTCGCGGAACCGGTGGAATGCCGTTTGGATCGCCGCGTTTTCGACGGGAGCTCTATACCTTGAACTTGGCGCGATCAGATGGCTCTTCGTGCGGTGGGCGATGGAGCCCTACAGATGCGGCTGGTACGCGTTCGTTTTCGGTCCTGCCCTTGTTTTGGCGGCTAATGGGCTCAGCATCGTGCTGTTCATCGGCTTCTGCGGCCGCAACTCATCCGAGTGGATTCGCGAATGGTGGACCCGATACGGCAGCTGGCTGGCTATGTTCGGCACCGTGTTTCTGGTGATTGGTGTGGCTGCGGTTTTCGGCCCCTTTTGGATTTTGCTTCTTTTCAAGTTGCACTGGAGCATATCGGGGGCGACGGTCGCCGGTTGGATCGGAACCGTCGCGAGTGGTCTTGCGGCGGGCAAGAGCAGTAAGACCAGCGGCAACGACAGCAAGTCGCCCGGCCTGGAATTACTGGCCAAAGCGGCGGGCTTATTGTTCATAGCCGGCGCGCTGCTGGCCGTCGCGACGCTGCTCTACGCGCTGCTGGTCAACATCGGAACAAACGACGCGGTGTCGGGCGATGGCTACTGGTGGACGCTCCTGTGCATTCCGATCCGGACGATAGCGGAAGCTCTTGGCGTAAGCGTGTTACTCGGAACGCTGTTTTCCTGGTTTTTCGAGATCAACATCTTCGGCCTGAATCACTTCTACCGGAACCGGCTCGTGCGATGTTATCTGGGCGCCACCAGATGGGCGCCGGGCTTCCGTAATCCGCAGCCGTTTACCGGGTTCGACCGGGAAGACGACCTGGACCTGAGCAGGTTGCGGGACGACTTCCGCGGCCCTTTTCCCATTCTGAACTGCTCACTGAATCTGGGCGGGAGTTCGGATCTCGCCCTGCACACGCGGCACAGTGCTTCGTTCTCTCTGACACCGCTCCGATGCGGCGCCGATCGGCCGAAGATCGGGTACGCACCTACAAAGGACCACGAAAAACGGGAATTTGCCGGCGGCGTGAAGCTTGGCCAGGCAGTGGCCATATCAGGCGCGGCGGCCAGCCCGAATCAGGGCTACAACACTTCGCCATTAGTCGCATTCCTGCTGACCATGTTCAACGTCCGGCTGGGTTGGTGGTTCCCGAATCCCGGTCGTTCCTGGTGGAACTCGCGGGGCCTGCATTCCAGTCTTCTTTACCTTGTGGAGGAACTGTTCGGTATCGCCGACGAGACGCGCGCGTTCGTTAACGTTTCGGACGGGGGGCACTTTGAAAACCTCGGAATATACGAACTGGTTCGCAGGCGGTGCAGGGTCATCATCGCTGCCGACGCCGAATGTGACGAGGAGCTTGGGTTTGGCAGCCTCGGAAATGTGGTGCGGATATGCGAAACCGACTTCGGCGCGAAGATCGAAATCGACGTCAGCTCCATTCGCCGGCAGCCGAACGGATACAGTCTTGCGCACTGCACAGTTGGCAAAATCACTTACTGCAACGGAAGCATCGGCTGGCTGATCTACCTCAAGGCCTCGGTAACCAGCGACGAGGATGTGGGCGTGGCGCAGTATCGCTCCGTTCACCCTGCGTTCCCGCACGAGACCACAGCAGATCAGTTCTTTACAGAAGACCAGTTTGAAAGCTACCGCAGGCTGGGCCAGCATATAGTCCGGCACGCGATGCGTGGCATCCCGCCAGGAACGTATCCGGATGAGATTGCCGAAAAACTTTACGATGTCTGGGCGCCGATGCGGTTCGGCGATGGTGCGTTTCTGCGGGATTCTGAAAGGCTCGACGAAATCTGGGAACGGTTCCGGAAAAGTGCACAACTGCATCCGTTCCTGGCGGAACTGATGGGTGGGGCACCCGGTGCGGTGCGAACACCGTCCGCGGAGGAACTCAGCGTAGGCCTCGAACTCATTCAGTTGATGGAGGACGCGTTCCTCGATCTTCGGCTCGACGATTTCTGGGAGCATCCCGACAATCGCGGCTGGGCCATGCTTTTTACGGAGTGGGCGCGCAGCCCTCTGTTCCGGGAGGTATGGGTTGGGACCCGGCGCACATTCGGGATACGCTTCGAATACTTCTGCGAGCAACGCCTCGGACTGCCGAGGGGCCGGCCGATCGCGCGAGTCTGATACGGTTGCAACCGGGCTGTCGACAGATGAAAGAGCTCCCTTTTGAGGTCAATGAGCTCCTGTCTTCACTCGGGCGGCCCGCCGGCGCTACTCAAGATCCAGGGACCGGGCGGCACACGTCCACAGTCAATCTCTCCGGGCTGGTCTTCGGAAGTGATTGACATGGCGAACCCGGTCGGGTACATTGCTGGACAGCTACACAGAGCTTGCCATGGAGGGCCAGCGGGAGGTTTCGTCACGAGATCCAAGCGAGTTCTTTTAATTGCGGGCGTGAGTTTGCTGTTACTGCCGACTGCGGCGCTTGCCCATCATGCGCTCGAGGTGCAGTTTGACACCCAAAAAACGATCGCCCTGACAGGCGCCGTCAAAAAGATAGATTGGAGCAACCCCCATGTGCGGCTTTATATCGAAGTCAAGGATAAGAGCAACACAGTAACCTGGGAGGTCGATATGGGAAGTCCGAACCTGCAACTGATGTCGGGCTGGAAAATTGACACCTACAGGCGCGGTGACCTCGTTAGGGTAGACGCGTATCCAGCCAGGAATGGCTCGAACGTGGCATACGGTGCGAAAATCACACGCCTGCCGGGGCGCGCGGTGGGCCGTCGCCCCGATTCCTGATCCCCGTCTACCGTATATCAGCAACGGCGTTACCGTGAACCTGGCTGCCAAGGCATCTGGCACCTACGACGGACTGCTGTTCTTTCAGAACCGCGCAGTCCGCTCGCGCACAGGCGCGGCCTATTGCGCCGCGAGCAGCGCCAGCGGGTGGCCATAAACCGAGTAGCAAAGCCAGCTTGCATCTCCATCAAGGCGGGCCTGCTCGCGCGCCCGGATGGTGGCCTCCGAAAGATTTGCGCCCGCGCGCATTTCCTTGTAAAAGTGTTGCGCAAACGCGCTTGCCGGATGGTCTCCCACGGACCAGAGCGTACCGGCGAAGATCCCGGCCCCGGCAGTGAGAAAAGCCCGCGCGAAGCCGCCGAGCCCGGTCAGTTTGTAGCCGAGCCGTCCTGTCTGGCACGCATTCACAAAGACCAGCGGCCGGTTGCCGTCGGAATTTCTAAGGTTCGAGTTATATTCCACGGTTGTGGCGCTCAGATATTCGGGAATGTAGTTCGACCCCTCGACGCGGCCTTCCAGCATGATCTGCGCGTCCTGAATGTTGTTCGGGTCGGCCGAGCCGTGGCAGGCAAAATGAAGCAGGTCGAAACTCTGCGCGTTCTGGAGTGCTCTGCGCAAATCCATAGGGTGGGGAGTCACGGCCGTCGCCTGAAACTCACCTTCGATGAATTGCCGCTCCCCCTTGAGCTCAGGCAGCGCGTAAGACGGGTGCGGATAGTCCGGAATCACGTAGCGGGCGCGGCCTGGACGCACCCTCACACGCAAGGGAGGGTAACCCGCCTGGTGCAGCCATCTCACCACGCCCATTTGACCGAGAAAACGCAGGTCGTCGGTAAGCGGTTTGTTCGCCTCCTTCAGATGGACCAACTCCCAGGGTATGAAGGGCTCGGTGGAAATCACCAGAACGCTTTTGAGTTGGTCGCGCACGCTCCACAACTGGTCCTGCAGTTCCTGAGGGAACAGCTGCGTGAACAGATCTGTCCCCAGCTCGCGCAGTTCCTGTGTGAAATCACGGGCATCCTGTTTCGTGCTGACCCACCGCTGTTCGATCCTGTCATAGAGACTCTTCACGTATGCCTGGCGGTCTCCGACGATGGGCTTCGATTGGTATTGGTTGAGCAGCCCCAGTCTGGCGGACTGCAGTTGGAAGAACAAACCCATTTCGCTGCCGTTTCGCTGCTCGATAATCAGAAGCTGATCGATCGCGGGCGCGCTCGCTGGTTCCCCGCCGCTGCCACGACGCACCATTCTGCCCGGCCGTCCTGGATTCTCCGTGATCGCGGGGCTGAGAACCACCGTGGAACAGGGCGCCTGCCCCTGGGTCACCCTGATCCACAATTCGCCATTCCCCGCATGCGTCGCCTTGACGTCGAATGTTCCGGCCCATGGCTTGTTCGGCGGCGGGGGATCGATCTCGTAACGGTCCTGCCCGATAATGGTGAAGTTTGCCCGGGCGATGACCTGCACCGCAATCTTCCGCTCCAGCACGACTTCTGAAGAACTTTCCCCCGCGCCCGGCGCCGTACCCCCGCCGATCAACTCCCGCGACAACGTGATGTCAATCGAAGTGGCCTTTCCGGCGATGACAACATCATCCATCTCTGCCCGCAGGTACAAGGTTGCAGTGGCCGTCGGCTGCGGGGCGCTGAAAACGGGCATGGCGCGCGTGGCCGCGGCAGCAGCGGCCGCGTCCGCCGGCTGGATCGCGGCGTTGGCCAATGCCACGATATCGCTGCTGGAACCAGTCTCGGGCGAAACGACCCCAAGCACCCGCTCGTCCGACATCACGACCGCCGGTTCGGGCCCGCGGATCCCGACATCGATCAACGACCGTTCCGCGGAAGCGCCCGTCTCATGAAGCCCGAGTGCATCGATTACCGGAATGCCTGGAGAACTCGCCGTTGCTGCCGTCAGCAGTTGTTCCGCTGGAATCGCATAATGCAGCATCCTGTTATCGAAGACCCGCTTTACGACGACATATCCGGGCGATGACTCGCGTATGGACTCCGCCACCTCGCCAATGGGAGCATCGGCTCCGGTCACCAGAATTCGGGATTCGATCTGCGCCGGAAGATCCCCGGCAAAGGCCGCGGCGGTGCCGGGCGGAAGCACGGCCGGAGCAATCGGGACGACGCCCCCGCCGGCCAGGCCTGCAGTTTCCCCGCGCATCACACGCGTGCGTGTTGCCGCGGCGGGCAACTCAGCCGGGCTCACGAGGGCCAGCCATCCGGTCAGCGCCTTCACCACCTCGGGGCGCAGGAAATAGGTGGTATGGTACACCTTCGCGGTGCGGCCGAAGTCAAACCGGTCGTGGACCAGTTCCGGCGCCGAAGGGTCGATCGCAGCCATCGAGGAAGCGTTCACCACCAGATCGTTTCCTTCATGCATCAGCTCCGTGATCAGCCCCTCGGCGATCACAGCCAGCAACCGCCTCGGAAGCTCTTTCGGCTCCGCGCTGTCGCCGGTGAGCCGGGGGGAGAATTCCGAAGTGATCA
>Ga0182030_10015982_pt1 | contig 14660 bp, 12 predicted proteins | sample 812S3MmetaG_FD_121299 | JGI IMG/M metagenome (GOLD analysis project Ga0182030, IMG submission 121299) | Permafrost microbial communities from Stordalen Mire, Sweden - 812S3M metaG (Illumina Assembly) | ecosystem: Environmental > Terrestrial > Soil > Wetlands > Permafrost | place: Sweden... | reverse complement strand
AGGTGGAGAAAACCACGCGGTTGCCTGCGCCGCCGAGAAAGCGTTTTACTTCTTCCGCATCCGAGGTGACGGGAAAGGCCAGGTCGGCCACGCTGTGGATGGCTTCGTCGTTATTCTTTGTACCAACGGTTTGATCCGAGCAGACGCACAGCACTTCAAACGGGGTGGCGGCGGCGAATGCCCATTCGCGCAGAAGCTGGGACAGCAGCCCCAGGGACGGAACCAGCACCAGAGTGCGCTGTGCGCTCAGATGTTCCTTGATCCACAGCGTGACGTAAGTTTTGCCTGTGCCGCAAGCCATGATAAGTTGCCCACGGTCGGTGCTTTGCAACCCTTGCACCACGGCGGTTCTGGCTTCGTTCTGGTGGTCGCGCGGTTCGGGGCGGGGTTTGCGTTTGGCTTGCGGGAGTGATGCAAAGTTGGCGGGATAGTCCAGCGCGGATTTATCAAAGTCGGACAGCAGAAAACGGATGACGGATTTTTCCTGCGCATCGCAGACTTGCCTAGCATTCGCGCCGATGCGGTCGGTAGTGGCGATCAGCAGGCGGTGCTTGATGCTCGGCCTGTTCGATTCGCTGAGGAATTTATCGACATCGTGTTTGGTGATGTCGTAGTCGGGCGAGTAGCACTTGGCTTGCACCGCCCAGTGCTCGCCGTTCTTGTGCTGGAACACCAGATCAATGCCGCAGTCCGCCCCCCAGCGTTCCGGCCATTCATCCCACAGCCACACTTGGTCAACTTGCGTCGCCCATTCAGGATCGGCTTTCAGGAACCATTTGACGAAGTGCTCGAACTGCTTGCCGCGCTTGAGCGGGTCGGCATCGAGACTGTCGTAGAAATCAGAGAATTGAGCGGACATTTATCACTCAGCTATTCACAACGGGAGATGCGAATAGTGTATCAGCGACAGTCACGCCGCATACCGTTGAATTTCAACTTCCACATGGCGATGTGCGGTTTCTTCGGCATCGGCGTATACGCGGCGGGCGGTGGATTCGTTCAGGTAATATTCGCCGCAGTCTTCGCAAATTTCGGCGGGAACGTCACGAATGACCACTACCGTGTTATCGCGTTGCAGCGTAACCGTGGTAGTGCCGGGGTGAGTCTGGCCGGTCTTGCAAATGGTGCATTTCATCACACTCTCCTTTTCTTGAATGTCTCATCCAAAGTAGAAGCTTATCACTGACACAACCATGCTGCGCCATGAACATGGGCACACCCCTATCGTCATTCCGGCGCAGGCCGGAATCCAGTTGGGTTTATCAAACATGCCGTTGGTTCTTGTCCCCGCTTCGTGGGGATTTTTTGTCTGGACTGGATTCCGGCCTTCGCCGGAATGACGGGTGGGGCGAAGGGGGAAATGGCGAGGTAGATTCTTTCGTGCATCGCTAACACACGGAGTCATACAAATCTTTCCAGTCGGGATTGAATTCCTCGACCAATCTCAGCTTCCATGCGCGTTGCCATTCCTTGATTGCTTTTTCCCGTTGAATGGCCGATTCCATCGTTCCATGCACTTCATACCAGACAAGGCGATCCACCTGATATTTCTTGGTGAAGCCATCGACGACATGGCTCTTGTGTTCCCATACCCGCTTGATCAAATTCGAGGTGACGCCCACATACAAGGTGCCATTTCGTTCGCTGGCAAGCAGGTAGACGCAGGGTTGTTTGCTCATTTCACCATAACAGAAAATTTCGTCATTCCGGCGGAGTCCGGAATCCAGTCATATAAGTAATTCCCTTGCGTAGCAAGGACAGAACCCAAAGGCATGTTGGATAAAATCGCTGGATTCCGGCCTGCGCCGGAATGACGGGTCGGGGTAGGGAGACGAAAAAATGCCATTAAATCACCCGCCCCGCCGCCAAGTGCAACTGCCGGTTACAACGCCGCGCCAGCGCTTCGTCGTGAGTGACGAGGATCAACGTAGTGCCTTGCGCGCGGTTGAGTTCCAGCATCAGTTCGATGATCTGGCTGCCGGTGGCGGCGTCGAGGTTACCGGTCGGCTCATCCGCAAACAATATTTTTGGACGAGCAACAAACGCGCGCGCAATCGCCACGCGCTGCTGTTCGCCGCCGGAAAGATGTTTGGGAAGATGTGACATACGAGGAGCAAGGCCAACGCGCTCCAGGGCTTCCGTGGCGCGTACGCGCGCATCGGATGTGCCGTGCAGTTCCAGCGGCAACATTACGTTTTCCAGCGCGGTCAACGCGGGCAATAACTGGAACGACTGAAACACGAAGCCCGCCAAGCGTCCGCGCAAGCGCGCGCGACCATCTTCATCGAAGGAGAAAATATCCGTTCCGTCGAGATACACCGTGCCGCTGCTGGGTGCATCCAACCCAGCCAGCAGGCCCAGCAGGGTGGATTTGCCGGAGCCGGATGCGCCGAGTATCGCCAGGCTGTCGCCCGCTTCCACAGTGAAATTGACTTCGTGCAGGATGACCAGCGGCTGCGCCTCTCCATTCATCGAGGGACTTTCCACTTGCTTACCGAGATTGACTGCCTGCACAATGGATGCCATGAGATTTCCTGTTTTCTTTCGTATAGTTTTATTCTGCGCCTGTTTCCTGCTATCGGGAATAGTCGCCGCGCAACCGACCATACTGGTGTTCGGCGACAGCCTGTCGGCGGCATATGGTATCCCGCTCGAAGCGGGTTGGGTGAATCTGTTGCAGCAGGAGCTGCAACGCAGCCATCCACAATATCAAGTAGTCAACGCCAGCATCAGCGGCGAGACCACCACGGGCGGACGCCAGCGCATCGCGGCGGCATTGCGCCAGCACCAGCCCGGCATCGTTATCCTCGAACTCGGTGCGAATGACGGACTGCGCGGCGCACCCATCGCGGACATCGAAGCCAACCTCGCAGACCTCATCCAACAATCACTCAAGGCACACGCCAAGGTATTGCTGCTGGGTATGCAACTGCCGCCCAATTATGGCGCGGATTACACTGCCCACTTCAAGTCACTGTACCCGAAACTGGCGCAACGATACCACGCGACATTGGTTCCGTTCTTGCTGGAAGGCATCATGCTGGAACAGTTCCAGGCCGACAACCTGCATCCAGTTGCGCAGGCGCAGCCGATTATCCTGCGCAATGTAATGCAACATTTGGAACCGCTGTTGTAGGTGCGAATTCATAAACCTAAGCCGGACGAGCCGGAACCCAATGTAGGTCGGGCTGCGCCCGACATCTTTTATTAACGGCGGGTAGAGCCCGCCCTACAAAAACGCTTTTGCCGCAGGACAAATTCTGCTCAATATATGTGAAGAGTTGAGTCATAATAGACTAAAAACGGCATCCACGAAAAACACGAAAGGCACGAAATAAAACAGGAAGTTGCATTCGTTCTGTGACTCACCCATCGGGTTATGTTTTGTAGCATGGGGGTCTGTGAGTTTGTTCGTGTTTTTCGTGCCTTTCGTGGACAACTGCTTTTTCTAGGATAAACCGTTTCCCCGGCAATCCTATTTTTTCCTCTCGGACATACTCAGCGCAATCACGCCCAGCGCCACGGCAAACCATAGTGTCGCCAGCCGGATCAGCACGGTGGCGGCTACGGCCTGCGGTTGTGCGACGTTATTCAGCATCAGCAATGCAACCATGGAGGCTTCAAATCCGCCAAGACCGCCAGGTAGAAAACTGAACGCTCCGACCAGCATGGAAAAGGCGTAAATAAACAGCGCAGTCGGCAACGACAGGTCGCTGCCGAGGACATGCATGATGTAGTAAAAAGCCACTCCCTCCGAACCCCACGCGACCAGCCCGAGGGCGATGCCATACAGCAACATGGGCAGGCGGAAGCAGCGCCCGGAATGCAACACAACATCAAGAGCCGAAGTAATGAAATGTGCCGGACGCCCGGACAGTTTGTTTAGCGCTAGCGCTCTTAGCGTTTGCAGCCATTTGGTTTGCTGGAGCACAAACAAGCCGGTCAGAATCGATGCTGCCAAAATCACCACCAGCGGTTTGGCCGGCTCATACACCCACAAGCCGATGGAGACCAGCAACAGCATGCTGATGAGGTTGGAGAATTGATCCGAGAAATATGCCGCCAGGCTTTCCGGATATGAAATGCCATGATTTTTCAGGAACACGCTACGGATGGTCTCGCCCGCCTTACCGGGAATGATGGTCAGGCCAAAACCCGCGATGTAGATGCGCAGGCTCTCCGGTGTGTGGACACGATGACCGAGCAGTTCCAGATATTTTTGCCAGCGCACGAAGCGCATTCCGTAATTGACCAGCGACAGCGCGAGCGCAATGGCGGTGCCGAAGAAACCCACGCGCACCATGGCCTCCACCACTTCCTGCCAGCCGCCCCACAGTGAAAACGCCAAGTAGCCGACGGCGCTCAGCAGCACGATCAGCAGCAGCGCGCGGAAGCGCCAACCGGACAAGACATAGCCATTGCGCGCACCAGGCATTGCTACCAGCCGCCGTGTTTTCTCAATGCCGCCAAGACCGACTTCACGCTCACAATTTCATCCGCTTGAAAATCGGCTCCGGGATGTGTTTGATGATGAGCATGATGTAGCGCCAGAACCATGGCAAGTAAACCACGTCCGCCGACTTACCCAAGGTAGCGGCAATGCGCTCGCCGATGTCTTGTGGGGATGCCACCAAAAACAGTCGGGGCAATCCGTAGGTCATGGCGGTATCCACGAATCCTGGCTTGATGGTGATGACGCGCACGCCGCTGACAGACAGGCGATTGCGCAACCCTTGCAGATACAGACTCAGCGCGCCTTTCGCGGCGCCATATACATAGTTGCTTTGCCTGCCGCGATCCCCCGCCACCGAAGCAATGCCGATGATGAAGCCGCGTTGCAACGGCTCGAAATAATTCGCGCAATAACTCAGGATGGAAACCGCGCCGGTGAAGTTGGCTGCGATGACTTTTGCGCCCACCTTAAAGTCGCGTGCCGCCTGCTGGTCGCCGAGATAACCGAAGGCCAGCACCACGCCGGAGAGATTCGGCATTTCTTCGATCACAGATTGCAGAAACGCTTCGTGAGTTTCTGTCGCCTCCGCGTCGAACTTGCCATAGCGCACCTCGATACCATAGCGCAGTCGCACATCCGTGGCGAAACGCTGCAATTCATCCAGGTCACGCGAGGCCAGATACAAGGCATCGCCGCGCGCGGCAAAAGCGACGGCGGTGGCACGCGCAATGGCGGAAGTGGCCCCGAGTATCAGCACGGTTTCACTCATGACTGCCCCATTCCGTCATTCCCGCGCAGGCGGGAATCCAGTCATTGAAAAAACTCTCTCCGCAACGCGGAGGAACAAGGCCAAAAGGCATGTTAGATAAAACCGCTGGATTCCCGCCTGCGCGGGAATGACGAATTTTTAAAGGTGTACTCATATTGTATCGCCCCCAATTTTTAGACGGCGCGACAGACTGGAGCTGAATATGTTTTGCGGATCAATCGCACTCTTGATCTTGAGCCATTCGTCATAACGCGGATACATGGCGCGGAAAGAATCCGCAGAAAGCCGCGCATCCTTTGCAAGATAAACGCGCCCCCCGTGTTGCAGAACAATTTTATCCAGCTTATCCAGCAGCACAAACAAGCCATCGTCGCGGATGGGCAAGTCCAGCGCCAGGGTATAACCCGCCATGGGAAAGGACAGCAGCCCTTTTCCCTGTGCGCCGAAACGCTTCAGCACTGCGAGGAAGGACGGACGACCACTGTCCAAAAGTTCTTCCAGCAATTTTCGGATGCCTTCGTATGCAGTCACCTCTGGAATCACGCACTGGTATTGCACGAAGCCGCGTTTGCCGTACATACGATTCCAGTCGCCGATTGCGTCCAGAGGATAAAAGAAAGCATCGTGGTTGCTGACGAACGGCTGCTGCTTCGCGCCTTCGCGCTTAAAGTACAGCGCATTGAAGGCGGCGATGCTCAGCGGGTTCAGCACAAAACTGGGGAAGTTAAAGGGGATGGAACGGCTGCGTTTGATCTGGGCAGGATTCCTGAAATCGACCGGCAATTCTTCCGCTGCGGCATGATGTCCGCACATGGCAATGCCACGGCCTAAATGCCGCCCGCTTGCCATGCTGTCTATCCAGGCAACGGTATAGCGATCATCGCTATCCGGACTTTGCAGTAGCTGAAAAAGTTGTTCGAGGTTATCTGCGCGGTAATGCCGCACCATCATGTCTGGGGTGGGGATCGGAATGAGCTTGAGCGTCACTTCACCGATGATGCCGGTCAGTCCCATGCCACCGACGGTTGCCCAAAAGAGATCCGAATTTTCGGAATCAGAACATGTCACATGGCTGCCGTCGTCTTGAACTAATTTGATGGAGACTACGTGATCGCCGAAGGAGCCTTCATGGTGATGATTTTTGCCATGCACATCCGCCGCCACGCAGCCGCCCAGCGAAACAAATTTCGTTCCCGGCGTGACTGGAAGGAACCAGTCTTTAGGAACGATCACCTCCAGAATATCCGCCAGTGTCGCCCCGGCTTCGGCGCGCAAAACACCCTTCTCCACATCGAAATCCAGAAGGCGGTTAACGCGCTCGGTCAGCAGCACCCGCCCGTTTTCATTCAGCGCGGCATCGCCGTAGCTGCGTCCCTGGCCGCGCGCAATCAGGCTGCGCGCATCGGAGCGCAGGTCGGCGTAACGTTCCGGGCGCTCCAGTTCGCAGGTTTGCACCGGGTAGCGGCCCCAACCGGAGAGTTGAGTGGTCAACGTAGCCATTTAACGCACCTCCTCCGGAAAATATTTTTCGCAAAAATAGCAGGGCGCATGCGGGAGAAACGCCGGAATGTTGTAGTAATTGTCCTTGATCGGTTTCAGCACGAGCTTTTTGTAGTTGCCGTAATCAAAATCGTAACCTAATACGAAATAAAAAGTGACACCGCGCAAGTCGAACTGCCTGACCTCCACGCGCCGAAAATAAGGCGCGTATTGCTCCATATCGGGCGCAGACTTTTTCATAATCAGAATGTCGCGCCCGTTAAACTGGCGGAAATCAGTGATGATGTCATCCTGACGAGCGTAATGCGAGCCTTCGCCAAATACGGCAAAGTTCTTGCCGTAGTGGTAGGAAATAATAGCTGCCGAAGTGTAACCATCGGAAGCCAGCAGGAAACCTTGCTGTTCGTATGGACGTACCTTATTAACGATCTCGTCGTTCCTGAACATGAACACAACGCCGTCGTACAGCTTGTTATGTTTCCATGTTTCCATCGGCATAGCGGCAATAACGGCGATGGCAGCAAGATGCGCGGCGCTGAACCAGGCCATGAACTTGAGTGACTTGAGTAATTCCTCGCGCGACAGGAACAGGTACAGCAGCAAATACAGGAAGGGATAAAACGCAAACACCCAGTGCAGGCCAATAACTTTCTTCAGCGACAGAAGTGCGAAGGTAGCCATCGGCAACAGGAACAGCCAAGCGAATAACATGAAGTGGTTGCGCTTGATTTTCTGCCCGAATCCCGCACGGTGTTTGAACAAGTAGTAAATGACCGGCGGAGTCATCAAATAAATTTGCGTACCAAAGAAAATGGCGACCTTGCCCAGCGCAAAATCCTCACCCTCGTTGCGGTTGTAAAGGTTGAACAGGATGTTGTCCCAGCAGTGGGTGTAGTTCCAGTAAAGATTGAGTAGTACGAACGGCAGCGCCGCAAGAAAAAGCAGGATGAATCCTTGGGTTTTTTGCTTGCTCCTGCTGGAGAATATGAAATAAGCCAGATAGCCCAACCCCAACAGCACGGCAAAATATTTCGACAGAAACGCCATGCCGAATAAGGCACCGGACAGTCCATACCAAGCCAGGTTATTTCTTTGCAGCGCATTGAACAATGCAACTGCGGACAGAAATACAAACAGGATCAGCGGAGTATCCGTGGTGATCAGCACATTCAAAATATTGAGCGGCGAAATCAGGAACAGGATCGCAACGAGCGTGGCCTTGGTTTCATCATGCGGCTTGAGCAACTGGTAGATGCCGATGCCGATCAGCGTGGAAAGCAATATCGCGGGCAGGCGCAGCAGCATTTCCGAACTGCCGAGGTAAAGCAGCAACTGGAGTATCCAGCCCACCATAGGCGGGTGGTCGTAGTAACCGAAATCAGGATGCTGCGCCCAGACGATGAAATAGGCCTCGTCACCCGACATGGGAAGAATCCATGCGAGGACAAACTTGATTGCCAGTGTGGCCAGCAATACAAATTTGAATGACGACTTCAGGTACATTTTGTTCCGTGCACCAGCACCCGCGCGGCGGCGCCGCCGTGCGAAAGCTCGATGATATGCACACTCATCAGCGCAAACTCACTCCGTTCGATTGCGAAGAAAAGCCCGGCAGGGCACTCACCACACCCGCGCCGAATTTCTTGGCGAGACGGTCGGCTATGCCCTCGTGGGCAGTGAAGTCCACAATGTCCTCGGCCTTGATCACGTCGCGCGCCACGCTTTCTACGCTGCCCATGTCATCGGCCAGCCCCATCTCGATGCTCTTTTGCCCGGTCCAGAACAAACCGCTAAAGGTATCAGGTGTTTCTTTCAGGCGTTTGCCACGGCCCTGTTTCACCACGGCGATGAACTGCTGGTGGATTTCGGCAAGCATGGTCTTGGCGAATTCCTTCTGTTTCGGCTCCATGGGCGAAAACGGATCAAGGAAACCCTTGTTCGCGCCAGCAGTCAGCAGACGGCGCTCCACGCCCAGCTTATCCATCGTTCCGGTAAAACCGAAGCCATCCATCAATACCCCAATCGAACCGACGATGCTTGCCTTGTTCACAAAAATCTTGTCCGCCGCAGCCGCCACGTAATAACCGCCGGAAGCGCAAATATCCTCCACCACTACATACAGCGGTATATTGGGATACTTGGCACGCAAGCGGCGAATTTCATCGTTGATATATCCCGACTGCACCGGACTGCCGCCGGGGCTGTTGATGCGCAAGATCACCCCTTGCGTATGCTTATCCTTGAACGCCTCCTGCAAGCCGTCAATCACGTTATCGGCGCTGGCCGCACTGTCAGCCGAGATCACACCGTCCATCTCCACCAGCGCGGTGTGCTTGCCGCTCAGCGCCTTTTCCGCCTTGCCTCCCCCCATCCAGCCCATGAACAAAGCCAGCATAATGAACAGATAGGCAAACGTCAGCGCCTTGAAAAAGATTCCCCAGTGCCGCGCTCGGCGTTGCTCTTGAATAGCCGACATGGCAAGCTTCTCCAGCACGCCACGTTCCCAGTTGTTATTTTGCTCAGACATAAAAACTCCTTAAAACTCTACTGTCATTGATAGAACTACTAGCCATTCACCCGGAACCCTTCGACAAGCTCAGGGCGAACGGGAATTTTTCTATAACCCAATACATGTTTGACAAACACTGCTGGATTCCCGCCTACGCGGGAACGACGAAATAGAATGCTATCAGTATATCAGGCGTACGCCCTGAACCACTCACGTAGCCCCGCAAAATCTTCCAGCAACGCCAGCGGGTGTAGCGCCTGCAACTGCTCCGCCGGATGCGCGCCGTGCGTCACTGCTAACGCATCCACCCCGGCGTTGATCGCCATCTGCAAATCGTGTGTGGTGTCGCCCACCATCAGCACACGCGCAGGCTCCAGACCCAACTCGTCCATGATCTCCAGCAGCATCGCCGGGTGCGGCTTGGAAAAAGTCTGGTCAGCCGTACGCGTGGCGTGGAAATATTTCGTCATGTCGGATGATCGCAATGCGCGATCCAGACCGATGCGACTCTTGCCGGTCGCCACCGCGAGCCAGTACCCCGCGCCGTGCAATTCCGCTATGGTCTCGCGCGCGCCGTCGAACAACGGGATGGTGGCATCCTGCGCAAGAAAATGATGCCGATAACGCGCCACCAGCGGCTCGTACATAGATTCTGGCGCATCCGGTACAGCATGGCGCAATGCCTCCTCCAGTCCCATCCCGATCACATAACGTGCCGTTTCATCGTTCGGCACGGACAAATCCAGGTCGCGGCAAGCCGCCTGAATCGAACCCGCGATCACCGCAGTCGAGTCCATCACCGTGCCATCCCAATCAAAAACAATCAAATCGTAACGCTTTGCCATGTTGCCTCTGCCAAAAATGAGGCGCGGAGTTTACCATTTTTACCCAACGGGCATGGCGAATGTGCCGCCCATAATAATGAAACCCGCCATGCCCGTTTCCCCCTCTCCAGCTCTCTGGATGAAACAACTAGCCATTCGACTAAGCTGCCAAAGACCGCAGCTAAGTCGCTGGTTACCCCGGAGGGAGAGAGAGATAACGTCTCGCTACGCGAGTTTCACGATAAACTCATTGCCAACATGCTCAACACCACATAGCATTGCGCGCCATGAATACCACAACTCTCTCAAACTGGCTGCTGTATTGCCGCCCCGGCTTCGAGCGCGATTGCGTGCAGGAAACCCAGGCCAAACAGATCGAAGCTGCTGTCGACAGCGGCTTTGTCGTGCTGCAAGGCAAGCCCCGCTTGGCTTACGCGCAACTCACCTTTGCACGCCAACTCATCCGATTGCATGGCGAAGTGCATGAATTGCCGGAACGCGACCGCCTCACGCCGCTGCTGGCCGCCCTGCCCACCGAGCCGCAACAGTTCGGCGCACTGTGGCTGGAAACACCGGACACTAACGAAGGCAAGACTTTGTCCGGCTTCACCCGGCGCTTCCAGCCGCTGCTGGAAGATAAATTACGCGCCAGCGGTCGGCTAGTTGACGCTGGGGCTTCGACCGTTCGACAGGCTCAAGACTCAGCCCGAACGGAACATTTGCCGCGCCTGCACATCTTCTTCCCGGACAAGAATCGCGCCCTCATCGGCACCAGCGACCCGCACAACAGCGCCGCCACGCACATGGGCATCCAGCGCCTGAAAATGCCGCACGATGCACCCAGCCGTTCCTACCTCAAGCTGGCCGAAGCATTTGAAGTCTTTCTCAGCAAGGAAGAGCAGGAAAAGTGGCTCAAACCCGGCCTGCATGCGGTGGACTTGGGTGCTGCGCCCGGCGGCTGGACATGGCAACTGGTGCAGCGCGGCTTGAAAGTCATCGCCGTGGATAACGGTCCTCTGAAAGGTGTGGCAGCGGATCACCCATCCATCAAGCATCTGCGCCAGGACGGCTTCCGCTATCGCCCGAAGCAACCCGTAGATTGGCTGGTATGCGACATGGTGGAACAGCCCGCGAAGGTTGCGGCGCTGATGGCCGACTGGGTCGCGTCAGGCGCAACCGCCCGCGCCATTTTCAATCTCAAGTTGCCGATGAAAAAACGCGTCACGGCTTTGACCGATGCACTCAATGGCATGCGTGCGGTGCTCGATGCAAAAGGCATACGTTATCGCCTGGAAGCCAAACAGCTCTACCACGACCGCGAAGAAGTAACCGTTTTTTTGGCGAGGGTTAAGCGGTAAGGTCGCTGCACACATCATGATGCATAGAATGCCCCTACGCCCGCTAACGCAAGCCCCATGAATCGCGGGTAATGGTTCAGTTTGAAAAAATTTTAAATTTTGTTTTATGTGCGGAAGCGCACTGAGCTTAGGGAGTTCTATAAGTAATCTTGAGCCTTGAATTTCAAAGTAAACCACTACCGAATCGCGTATTATGACAGTGGCTGGTGGCAACATGATAATTGGTTATCCTGGCACCGCATCAGCATTCAAACACAGGAAGAAACATGAGTGATCAGCATATTCGCATGGCGCAATCGCGTGCAACTGAGGCTCACCGAGCGGTGCAGGAGTTTCATGCTGCGGTGTCGCAGCAGGACATGGAGTTGGTTGTTTTCTTCTGCTCAAGCGAATACGACCTTGACGAGTTGGCTGCTGAGATGCGCCGTTTGTTTGCCGGGGTTCAAGTAGTCGGTTGCACCACGGCAGGAGAAATCGGGCCAGCCGGTTATTGCCAGCATAGCCTGTCTGGGGCGAGTTTTCCCGCAGGCAGTTGCGTGGCTACCTGCGGGCTGTTGGATCAATTAGGCCAATTCGATATCAGCAGAGGGCATGACTTTGCCCAAGCCCTGTTACAGCGTCTTGAAAGCAAAGCACCTAACGCAAGCCCGGATAACAGCTTCGCACTGCTGCTGATAGACGGTATGTCCGTGCGCGAAGAGCCGGTGACGCATGCGTTGCAGTATGCATTGGGCAAGCTCACACTGTTCGGCGGATCGGCGGGCGACGACCTGAAGTTCGAAAAAACCTATGTTTATAGCGATGGGTTTTTCTATACCGATAGCGCCGTACTGATCCTGATCAACACTTCCTTGCCTTTCAAAATATTCAAGACCCAGCATTTTGTTTCCACCAACGAACGTATGGTAGTCACGGAAGCCGATCCCGCTACGCGCACTGTCAAAGAAATCAACGGACTGCCCGCCGCCGCAGAGTACGCCCGGCTGGTGGGTGTTGAGTTGCATGACCTCAATCCCATGCGTTTTGCCACATCGCCTGTCGTGGTGAAAATTGGGGGTACTGATTATGTGCGCTCAATCCAGAAGGCAAATGCCGACGGCTCATTGACTTTCTTTTGCGCCATTGAAGTGGGTCTGGTACTCAGAGTGGCGCATGGCGTGGATTTAGTGGATAACCTGAAGCAGGCTTTCGACATAATCCGGGCTGAAATCGGACCACCACAACTTATCTTGGGCTGCGACTGCATTTTGCGCAATCTGGAAATTTCCCGGAACGGTTTGGAAGATCGCGTCGGCGATATTTTTCAGCGCAACAATACGATAGGCTTTAGTAGTTACGGCGAACAGTTCTGTGGTGTACATGTCAATCAGACCTTCACCGGCTGTGCCATTGGTACCGCCCAGAAATCAAATACAGGTGTGCGCGATGCCTGACAAAGTGGAGTTGAACGAGCATTCCTTGCAAGCCGAGATCGCGCGTCTGAACAAAATCATCCAGGCGCTGATGGATCGTGCCGAAAACAACGCAAGCATCCAAGGTTCTGACTTCAATCTATTTCAGGCTACGATTACTCTTGAAGGACAAGTGCATCTCCGCACCGATGAACTGGAAGCGGCATTGCAGGAAAAAGAGAAAACTACCCGCGCATTGCGCAACTCCGAGGCCAAATTTGAGGCGCTGTTCAGCCTGAATCCCGAGCCGATGGCGCTGACGCGCCTCAAGGACGGTACGGTGATTGAGGCCAGTCGCAGCTTTGCCGAGTATTTCGGCTTCGGGATCGACGACGTTATCGGACAGAGCACGCTGTCCGGCAATCTTGACGTGTGGGTAGATGCCGAGCAGCGGCACCAGTGGACGGAACGACTTGCGCGCGACGGCGAAGCACTCGGCTTCGAAACACAAATGCGGCGCAGGGATGGATCGGTCTCGACCATGTTGATTTCCGGAAAGATCGTGGAAATAGGCGGCGAGCGGTGCGTGATATCGGTTGCACACGACATCACGGAGCACAAACTACAAGCGGAACATCTGGAGAAAATTGCCCATCACGACCCTCTGACCGGCTTGCCGAACCGCCTGCTACTCGGCGACCGTCTGCACCAGGCAATTGCCCGCAACCAGCGGGGCGACACCATCATCGCGGTGTGCTACCTCGACCTCGACGGTTTCAAGGAGATCAATGATCGGTTTGGACATCAGGCAGGGGATCACCTGCTGGTCGAAGTTTCGCGTCGGCTCATAGCTTGCGTTCGCGGCGGCGACACCGTGGCCCTGCTTGGCGGTGATGAATTCGTCGTCCTGCTCTCGGGACTTGCCGACGAGGAGGAGTGCCGAATGGCACTCGACCGCCTGTTGCAGTCAGTCTCGGATCCCTACGTGATCGGCGACAGCGAACATGCCGGGATATCGGCAAGCATAGGCGTGACCTTGTTCCCGAACGATTCAGTCGATTCCGACACTCTGGTGCGTCATGCCGACCATGCCATGTACGTCGCCAAGCAGGCAGGCAAAAATCGCTACCAGTTGTTTGACACTCATCTCGAACAGCGCATCGAGGCACGCCACGCGACCTTGCGGCTGCTCGCAGAGGCCCAGAAATCGGGGCAGTTCCTCCTCTATTACCAGCCCAAGGTGGATTGCCGACAAGGTCGAGTCGTCGGCGCCGAGGCGCTTATCCGCTGGCAGCATCCTACTTTGGGCCTGTTGTCGCCGGCCGAGTTTCTGCCGCTGATCGAGGATTCCGATCTTGCGCCTTCGATCGGGGAATGGGTAATACGGGAAGCGCTGTCCCAAAGGGCGCAGTGGCAGCACGCGGACATAGACTTATGCATTAGTGTCAATGCCTTCATTCGCCATTTGCTACAGCCGGGCTTTGCCGATGCCCTGGCTGCGATCCTGAACCAATACCCAGAGGTAAAACCGAGCTGCTTAATGATCGAGATTGTCGAAACCGCAGCACTGAAGGAACTGAACATCCTCCGCCAGATTATCGAGAATTGCAAGAAACTCGGCGTTGCTTTCTCCCTCGACGATTTCGGCACCGGCTACTCGACCCTTGCTCACCTCCGACATTTGCCGGCCACGGAAATCAAGATCGACCAATCCTTCGTGCGCCACATGCTGGAACGCCCGGAAGACCTCTCCATCGTCGAAGCCGTGATCGGAATGGGACGGGCCTTTGGCCGTTCACTCGTCGCCGAGGGCGCCGAGACCCCGGCCCACATCACCCGCCTGCTGGCGCTGGGCT
>Ga0182030_10015981_pt1 | contig 14660 bp, 19 predicted proteins | sample 812S3MmetaG_FD_121299 | JGI IMG/M metagenome (GOLD analysis project Ga0182030, IMG submission 121299) | Permafrost microbial communities from Stordalen Mire, Sweden - 812S3M metaG (Illumina Assembly) | ecosystem: Environmental > Terrestrial > Soil > Wetlands > Permafrost | place: Sweden... | reverse complement strand
TTAAATAAATCATTTAAATTAAATAAATCATTTAATATTTTTTTCGAGTGAAGACATATTATTTTTTTAAATGATTTATAATTATATTTTTTTAAATGATTTATAATTATATTTTGTTTTTTAGAGATCACTAATTCAGCTCCTCGACTTGAAAACAACCAAAACTAAAAGATGAAAACTTTGCTTTTGATTACTTTATGCGTTATTGCTTGCCAGGCTTTAAATTGTAATACCTATCATGATTGTGATAGTGTCGCTGAAAATGAACAATTTGTTGATTGTGTTGGTGGAACTTGCCAATGTATTTTTTTAACTGATGGAAGTGCTACATTAGAATCTCCTTGCAGTTGTACCTTTCCAAAACAAGCTCAATATTCTCAAGTTTTAAATCGACTTTTTTGTATTTCTCCTGATGGACCTGAAGTTAAATATCAAACTGAATATCAAATTGCCCAAACAATTGATTTTTTCAATGCTGCTCTTTATACTAATAACCCAGGTGCCATTTCAGCTGGAAACTTTTTGTGGAATATTGTAAATCCAAATGCTTATGGAAGATGGAATTCATTCGCAACAACTCATGATTCCGAAACTCTTCAACAATTATTTTTTGGATTGTCAGCAGCTTCAAATGCCACAAGCTATCAATTCCTTTCTCTTACTTCCGCTTCAAATATTGTTTCATTTCATATTCAATACGTAACAAATGAAGTACCAAGTCCAATTACCGATGTAATTCTCAAAGGAGATTTCTATTTTGGACCCGATGGAAGAATTGCTGCTATTGATGCAACTTATGTCAATCTTGGAATTAGAAATAATGTTGATCTTTTAAATCCTTTCAATATTCCAAGTGCAACAAATCCAATTCCTGGAGCAGGGTTTGTTTATCTTTTCGTTTCTAATATTTGTTTTTTAGATTTGGTGCATGTTACGTTGCTACTACTTTATGTACTGGAGCTAATTCAGTCTATTCAAGTCTCGAATCTTGTTTTGCCACTTTACAAGGTCCTGAATTCAGTGTTGGAAGTTATGATGAAATTGCTACTCAATCAACAATTACAATTGCTTGTTTGGCTACAGTGGCAGATTTGGTAGAAATCTCTGGTCCAACTTATGGAGTTGCTAAACATTGTACCGATCTTGGTCCCGCAACAAACATCTGTGCAGCTGTTCCCTCAAATTATTATTACACAACAGGGGCTGTTACAAATCCCTTCCCTCTTGGATTTTCTATCCAATATTAAATCCGCTGAGTGATTTGTTATCCATTAAACTTAAAATGATGAATAGTATCATATTTTTTCCATCCACTGCTTGTTTTTAGGAAAGTGAAAATTAATAAAGAAAATTAATATAAATTTATTTTTTTTATTAAATCAAATTGAATTAAAATACTTTTATATATTTCCTTTTCTCGATTGACAATTCCATTTTCTAAATTTACTTTTGTATTTTTAAATTGGAAAATAAAAAAGATGAATCAAATAATAAATTAAAGAAGATAAAACATGAAATTATTTCAAGTGATAATAAAAATGTCATTTTTGAAGAATTAGAAAAGAATGATGAATTTACGAAAAATGAAATTAATCGATCTCAATTTGTTGCAATAAATTTATTCTATTTTTGAATAAATATATTTATTATGATTTTCTTGAATTTTAGAATCTACATTTATTAATATGTATTTATAATAATTATTTATTATTTATAAATAATTATTTATTATTTATAATTTTAAATTATACTTTTCTTTTTCAATTTCACCTTTAACTTTTTAAAATCATCAGATGATAAATAAACTATTTTGTTTATTTCGCTATTTTTCGACATTTTATTATAACTCTTGAAAAATGGCTTTTTTAATAAATGAAAGCATTAAATTGGAATTTATAAAGATTTTATTTTATAAATTGGAATTTATAAAGATTTTATTTTAATCAAGTTTATCAAGATTATTATCATAATATTCAATATCTATCTTTTTCTTTTTAAACCAAATTTTCAAAGATTTAATTGTTTGATAACAAAAATATTCAATTGCTGCTGATTCTGGACATATTAGTTTATATTCATTATTAATTTTCCAATAATCATATATCAAAGTATTTATTTTGAAATCATTTTTTATTGGAATCTTCATTTTGTTGCATTCTTTTATATATTTTTTTGCTTCTATATAAATGAATATATAACTCCATTCCGGAAATTTTTTATCAAGTATTCCCCAATGAATTTTAATGAAATCTGATAATATACCATTTGATTTATTTCCATACAATAAAATATATTTATCATAATTATTAATATTTTGAATTTTCTTTTTATATTTTAATTCTTCTTTTTCTATTTTATTTTTAATTTTTTTCATATCTTTAGGTAATAAATAGTCCCTTTTTATAATAGATCTCATATTAATAAATCTATATTTAAAACAATTTTTAAATGATTTAATAAATATCAATAAATGATTTAAAATAATAATTCTAAACTAATTTAATTACAAAAATGTCGAATCAAATTAATTCAAAAGAGTTAAATGAAAACAATTTAGTTACAATAAAATCTAATTTTATGGAATTAATTTTGAAAGCTCCAATTAAAAAGCAAATTACTTCTTTTTATTCACTCAAAAAAGTTTATGATTAATTAATTAATCTCGAAAAAAATCAAAAAATATTTATTAATGATATAATAACTTTAGGAATTGATTTAAAGATATCAAAAATAAATTTATTATTTGAAGATAAATCTTGGATTGAATTTTATAAAAAACAAAATCATGAAAATGGAACTTTAATAATGTTTCAAATTAATAAAACTGAATATATTGATAATTATAAAATTAAATTATATGAATTAATTAAAAAAGAAAAATTATTTCAAGAAAATAGAATTGAAGCAAATGTTTTATCTACTGTTATTTTTTGTTCAAATAAATCAAATAATAATTTCTAAATCATTTATTGTAAATTTAAAATAAATTTCCATTTAATTCTATTGAATCGTTTTTATAAAGTTGATATCTAACATTTTTTCTATAAGCATCTTTTAAATCATTTAAAATAATTTCCAATTCTTTTAATTTATATGATTTTAAAGAAAAGATTGGATTATTTACTTTTTTATAAATTGATTTATTATTTATAATAATAATTGATTCACCATTTAAAATTTTATATTGTATTAAAGAATCTGTTCTTTTAAAAAATTAATTTTTAATATTTTTATTGAATATTGTCTAGACAAATAAAGCGCGAATATTTATAATTTATAACTATAAGCTTGCTATGCAATTAATTATTAATTAATAAATGATTTAGTCAAAATAAATGATATTTATAATTTATTTATCAAGAATAAATGATAATTATTAATTATAAAATTCACGCTTTGTTTGTCGGGGCAGTGATTTGTTGATTCAGTTAATTCTATTAATTTTTCAAATTTCAAAAATCCATTTTTAAATGAATCATTTATAGTTAGATTTTCGTTTGAAATTGTAGATAATATTTATTTATGGAAATATTTTTAATAAATCTTATAAATGATTTAAAATAATTTTTTCTATAAATACACATTTCAAGATTTATTAATAAAACAAAAATAAATGATTTAAGAAAAGTAAAAATTTCAATGAACGATATAGAATTTTATACATAATTTATAAAATTTTATAATTATAAAAACATGGAATCGAATTTTCAAATAAAAGATACCTTATTGAATAAAGATAAAATAATAAAAAATATATCTGAAAAATTTCATCCAAAAGATATATCCAAAAAAATAAATTTATTATCTTTATCAAATACGAAATTAACTTATAGTTTCGAAAAAAATTATAATGGATTTAATATCGAATATGATGTAATATTTTATTATATTAATTATATTAATTATTTTTTAGTATTTATCATTATTAAAATTTTCTTCATTAACATTTAACGAAGGATTATTAAATGAGAATAAAAATAGATATGTTGATGTTTATACAAGTAATTTATATTGTTTTTTAATTTTAAAGTTGATGCAACTAGAGTTAAATTAAATAAATCTATTGGAAGTGATTATATTAATGCAAATTGGTTAAATGTAAATACTTATATTTATTAATCTAAAAAATAGGGAATTACGCCAAATTCGGAGAATAATTATATAGCGACACAAGCACCAATACCTTCCACTTTTGATGATTTTTGGTTAATGATTTGGGATAATTCTTCAACTATTGTTATTATGTTATCAAATATCGCAGAAAAAAATGTTTTGAAATGTCACCAATATTGGCCAAAATTAAATGACTTAATGGAAACTGAATCATTTCAAATAAAAAATATTGAAGAAGAATCTTCAAATGATATTGTTTTAAGAAAGTTCTCATTAAAAAAGAAAAATAATGATAAAGTAAAAATAATAACTCAATTTCATTGTATATCATGGATTGATAGAGGAATAACTTCTATTGAAACAGTATCGAATTTATTATACAAAATTGAAAAAATATGGGATAAATCACCATTAGTTATTCATTGTAGTGCGGGATGTGGAAGAACTGGCGTATTCATTCTTGTTCATAGCATTTTAGAAAAAGTAAAATATGATTTAAAAAATAATACAGAACCAATGATAAATATATATGAAGAATTGAAAAGATTAAGACAATTAAGACATAATCTTATACAAACACCTGAACAATATGAATTTTGTTATCATATACTAAATTATGAATTTAAAAAATTTATTAATTAATAAATGACATTTATTTTCTAATCAATTATTTTCTTTTTGGTTTTATTGTTCGTTTTGCTTCAATTGATTTTCTTTTTGATACTCTTTTCTTTGTGATTCTTTTTCTAACAATACTTTTTCTATTTGAATTTATCATTATTTCAAATTTCTTCTTTGTTAATCCAAATTCCATGATTTCCAAAAAATTTTATTTTTGTTCTCTTTATTTCTTTGAATTTACCAAATGATTTGGTATTAAGTTTTGATTTTGCTAATCGATTTATAGTAGCATCTGATTTAGATGCTTAAGGGTTTCTTAAATGCGTGAAAAGTCATTGAAAGATATTATTTTTAAAATGTTCTATTATAACAAAATAATATTTTATTTTATAAAAAAGTTGATTTTTTGCAAAAAGAAAAGAAATAAAATAATTGCAAATATTCACTTGATCCATTTCTTAAATTTTCTTCTATATATGATATTTTTAATAATATTTTTGATAAATTTTCATCATTTATATTTAATTCCTTTGTTTCCATTAAATAATCGAAAAATTGAGATAATATTTGTTGTGAAGAAAATCCTTCACATAATAAATTCTTCAAACAGAATTCTATATCATTGAGACTTTTAAACAAAATTGTTTTCCATATATTTTCAATAAAAGTTTTAGGTATAAATCCGGAAACAAATGAAATAGAATCAATATTTAGCTTAGATCCACTAAAAGAATATGCACTTTGTAAAATAGTAATTGCTTTTCGTAAATCTCCAGATGATATTTTATATAAAATATTGGATATATCTGGGGTATATTCTATTTTTTCATTTTCGCAAATGAATTCTATTCTTTTTGCCATTGATTCCAAACAAATAGGATTAAATCTAAATTTTGTACATCTGGAAGCAATTGGATCCATAATTTTTGAAATATAATTACAAATAATGCAAAATCTAGTAACTTTTGAATATTTCTCCATAATAGTTCTTAATGCAGATTGTGCATCTATTGTCATACAATCAGCTTCATCTAATATAATTATTTTATATGGTGGACTTTTTGAATCATCATTTTCGTTATTTTCGTTATTTTCATCATTTTTATCATTTTTATCATTTTTAAATCTAATAAAAATAATTAAATTTATAAAATATATTATATTACATTCGTATTGAAGATGAATTTAATTGCGCAAAAGATTTAATTTTTTTTCTTACAATATTTATTCCTCTTTCATCTGATGCATTCAATTCTAATACTTTATCCTTCATATATTGTCTAATATATTTAAATTTAATTGAAATTATACCCAAACAATTTTTTTGATAGTGCTAAAATGGTTGAGGTTTTTCCAGTTCCAGGTGGTCCATGAAATAATAAATGTGGTAACTAATAAATAATTAATTTAATTGAAAAATCTCACATTTTTCGTTTCTATTGATTTCGATAAAGTTGCAATAACTTGTTCTTGATGAGAAACTTCTTCTATTGTTTTTGGTCGACTGTGGAATATTAAAGAAAATAATTTTTACTATTTTTCAATCCATGGGGAAATATCATTTTTTATAAAATCCATAATTATATTTCAAAATAAATTATTTTATGAATCTGAATTAGAAAAAATTATCTATTATATTTTATTCAATTAATAAATGATTTATAATTATTTTAAATGAGAAATATAGATTATAAAATGAATAATTTTAAAGAAATTAATAAAAATAAAAATATAAATATTTATTTTTATTTTATAATATTAATTGGAATATATTCTCTATTTGATTATTTTGAAATAGATTCTAAATCATTTTTTGGAAAATGTTGGTTAATAAATATTTTTTTTGGAAGTTTAATTATTTTATTGATAAATGCAATTTATTTTATATGGAAATACATATATTATCATGGCAATAAATTTATTAGAAACTAAATGTAAATTATTTTAAAATTCTTGTAAAATTTTCATAAACTCTATTAATATACAATTCTATAATAACAAATAAAGCAATTTCATCATCTGACATTTTTATCAAATCATTTTTTTCATTTAAATCATTTAATTCCTTTTCTTTTGATACAAATAGATCCGATTTACTTGATAATTTACTTCTAACATCATCTATTTTTGATGTTGCTTCATTTTTTTCAGTAGATAATAATAATTCTATTCCCTTGAAATTTTCTGTAAATGATAATTCTAATGTTTCAGCAGATATTGTATCATCTATTGAAAATGCTTGTTCACCATTTTTCCATTTATAAGGTTTCCACATATTACAAGGAAATCCATTTTTATTCCATTTTAATTTATCAGCTTTATCAGAAAATGAATAATCAAAATATATTGAATTTCCATTTTTTAATTTAATAAATAATAACTTATTAAAACATTCCTTTTCATAATTTGTTTTTTCACAAATTATACTAAATTCTTCAGAATTATTATTTAAATTATTATTATTTATGTCAGAATTTCTAACTGCTATAATCATTGGAGTTATTTTTTTCATTTTTGCTATTGTAACACCATAAAACACGATTTCATGTTTTCCATAATATAATTTTTTGAATTCAATTGCTTCTAATGATCTTAAAAATAAGCAAATTACATTTGATAAAATTAATCCTTTTGACATTAAAATTAATCTCCAAAATCCAATTCTTTTATGATTGTTTTCATATTTTTGCATTTCTTTTTTAATATCATATGTCATTTCAATATCAATTGGTTTTGGTTTAATTATATATTTATATCCAGTTCTTTCAAAATCATCAAAATAAGGATAAGGAAATAATTTTTCTTCATCATTTAAATCTGGAATAAATTCATCTGATTCTTCATTATCAGAATCAATTAATTCTTTGGATGTTTCCAATTCTGATATAAAATCTTTATTGCATGGATATAAATATTCTAGAAAATCGTTTAATAAAGGTTTTATATCTAGAATGTCAATATTATTATTGTTTTCCATTAATTTTTCTCAAAATAATAATAATTTTTTTATTTTAAATGATATCCCGAAAAAATAATTTAATAATTTTTTTTAATGAAAAAATTATTCTAAAAATATCTATTTTTAAAGAAAATTACTTATTTTTCAATAAATAATAATTTATTTTATTTATTTTATTTTATTATTCATTCAATATCTCATCTAAATATCTTTTTATTAATTTCTTTTTCCAATGAAGTTTTTCCTCATTTTCATTTAATAAATAATTTTTTCTTTTCATTTTTTCTACAGTTAATTCTTCATTATTTCCTTTTATATATGTTATTTTTTCATTATTTGTATTATTCGATATATTTTCACCAATTATAGGATATGAAATAGACATTTTTTCTTTTATTATTGAATCTTTCTTTATTAAAGATTCTAAATATAATTCATTCCATTCTAAATCCGATATAAATAATTTAAAATTTCCATTTTTTTCATTTAATTCCAAATATTCTTTATAAAGATCTAAATATTTATTTAAAAGATATAATATATTCAAATATATTATACGTTTTAATTTATTAATATCCAAATTATCTTTTGTTAAATAATTCCAATAAAGTTTTAAAAATGATATAATTTGATTATTTAAATGAAATATACGACATTTATAATAAATTATCATTATTTTCAAACAAATATAAATAATATTTTTAAAAAATAGAATATCAAATAATCCATTATTCAAACATAATTCATATTTGCATTTATTATGATTATCAATTTCCATTTATTAAAAAATTAATTATAAAAAACATTTAATCATATTTATTTTTTTTTCTATTTTTATAAATGATTTAAAAGTTATTTTATTAAATTAGTCTAAAAATAATGATCTTGGAACATTTTTATCCAGAAGAAATATGCCAAGGATTTTTAATTTAAATATAAATTTTTCCAATGAATGGAAATTTTGTATTTAAAATGGATTATGAATTGTATGGTGAAAATAAAAGTTTAGAATCAAGGAAATTTGGAAATTCAAAAATTTTTAAACAAAATAAACAAGAATGTATTTTAAATGAATTTAAAAAATTGAAAAAAGATTTTCAATATATAAAATCGATATCTTTAATTATAAAATCTGGTGGAGAAGATTTCCATTTTTATCTATCTTTATTATTAAAAGAATGGATTGAATCCTCAAAAAAATCTTTTTTTAAAAAAGATTTAATAGATGTTCCAGATATTTTATGTAATTTATATCCAAATAATATAAACAATATTCTATTAAAACCGAAAATAAAATTTTTATTGTAAATTTAAAAAAATTAATAAAAATAATTAATAAAAAAATAAAATTCACTTTTAAAAAAAACAATAAATCAAAACAATAAATCAAAACAATAAATCAAAACAATGAATGAAAATAATTATACACCCTTTATTTCAAATATTGAATTGGATAAAGAAAATAATTCTATGAGATTTATTTTAAATAATTGTGATGTTAGTATTGCAAATTCTTTAAGAAGATGTATAATTTCAGATGTTCCGACAATAACAATAGATATTGTAACTTTTATTTCAAATACATCCTGTTTACATGATGAATTTATAGCCCATAGATTAGGATTAATACCATTATCAAGCTCAGATGTTGATGAATTCACATTAGCATATGAATGTCCCTGTGAAGATGGTTGTGATAAATGTAGAGTAGAATATAAATTAAATGTTATATGTAATGAAGAAAAAAGGGATGTGACAACATATGATTTAGAATTAATATCAAACCATCCAAATGTTAGACCATTAGATACTATAGATGGTGATGAATCAGGAACTGTTTTATTAAAATTAAGAAAAGGACAAGAAATAAATTTGACTGCAACTGCAAAAAGAGGATTTGGTAAACTACATTCTAAATGGACTCCTACTTCAGCTGTTGTTTATACGCCAGAACCTGAAATTAAATTTAGACAAGATTTATTTAAAGAATTATCTGAAAAACAAAAAGAAGAATTTGTTGATAGTTGTCCATTTGGAGTATTTAAATTTGATACAAAGAAAGAATTAATTGAAATTGAAGACATTACAAAATGTACTTATTGTGGAGAATGTAAAAAGAAAGCAGAAGAATCTTTTCAAAAACCAAGACTAATATCGGTAAATCAAAAACCTAAACCAAAATTTTATTTTACAATTGAATCTATTGGATCATTATCACCATGCGAAATATTAATAAAAGCAATAGATATTTTAATATTAAAATTATCAAATTTAGAACAACCATTAATGGAAATAAAAATTTAATCATAATCCATAAGAGTATTAAAAAATCTATTATATGTTTTTTCAAATTTTCTTGTTGTATTAGTGATTATAAATCCAATCATTATTCCTTTTATATAATTTCCAAAAATATCAAAAGTATAATTTATTGTTCTAATATAATTATCCTTTTCGCTCGGCATAATCTTCTTATTTTTTTGCGAATATAAAGTAAATTTTAATTTTTTCAATGATGCACATATTAATCCAGTTCCAAGTATTAAAAGTCCAATTGATAATGAAGGTTTTAATTTTGATTGATTATTTGTTAGAACAAATATATAAAATCCTGTACCAATAATTTCAGGATTCAAAATTAAATGTAAAAAATCCATTTAATTTTTTCAATATAGTTTCTTTAAGAATTATTTTTCTTAGATTAGAAAGTTTTATATTAATTTACTTCTAAAAGAAATTATTATTTTGTAATTATTTAATTTTTAAATCATTTATTTTCAATAAAATTTTATAAATCATTTATATCAAAAAAATAAAATAGAACAAATGGACATTTCTGAATTTTCTAAATTTTGAATAATAAAATATAATGCTTCATTTATAATAAATATTCTTATACATATATAAAAATCATCAATAAATTCAAATATTATTTTGTTATAAAATAAATCATATATTTTAATTCCTCTCGAATTTTTTAATATAATTATATTAAATATTGGATGTATACTTCTAATTGTGGCAAAATCACAATTATATAATTCTTTTAATATATTATCTTCCTTTTCTTCCATTATTCTAGCGAAATAACTATTGTTTTTTGTTAGAATTTTTATTCCATTTTCTATAAATGATGAATATTCAGGAAAATGATCCATAAGATAACTAATTTTTTTTGTTTTAAATTTTACATCTACATAATGATATCTATGTGTAATTCTATTTTCGTTTTGATCAATTTCTAGATACAAAATTTCATTTGAAATATCATATTTTATGAATTTATATTTTTGTCCCCAGATTAAAGAATAATCTCTATTATTTCCATTTATATTTATTAAAATCTTTTTGTTTTTGATCAATTTTAAATTTATATCAAATATTTTTAATAAATTAGCTTCAAATAACAATAAAATATTTCCATTTTCAAGAATATGTATATATTTTATATTTCCTTCTTTGGATATATTTAATTTATTTATAATAAAAAATTTATCAATAGAAAATTTATGAATTATTTTAAAAATATATTCTTTTTTTATTGGAAATGTTAAATCTAAAGACTCAATTTTTATTTTCCAATTTTTTGAAATTAATCTTAAGTAAAGCAATTTTTTCCATTCAAATTTATTGAATAATTCTATTAAAACTCCATCTGGAAAAATATTAATTATATCCATCTTATTAAGAAATATATAAATGGAAAATAAAATTTTAAATGAAAATATTGAAATAAATGATTTATTTAAAGACTTAAATGATTTAAGTAAAAAAGGAAATGAAATATGTGCAATATTAAATGGATTACCAATGTATAAATGTAATTTTTGTAATCAGAAATTTACTTTCTTTGGTGAACCAGATATATGTGGACTTATCGATTGCCCAACTTGTAATCATTTAATTCATTTTTGCACTTTGTATAAATTATCTGAAAGATGTCATAATTGTATAAATATGGAAAAAGAAAGTTTTTATAATAATATTTTATTTTCGAAAATTTATATTTTTTACATAAAAATTAAAAAATTCTTTAAAAATATATTGAAATCTAATAAATAAATTTTATTTCATATGGTTTTTTTCCTTCTTCACAACATAAATCTTTTTTCTTATCAAGTTTTAATTTATAATAATATTTATAACACTGAATATATTCAAAAGAATTACATCCTTTAAATATTGAATGTATTTTAGATGGATCACATTCATTTAAAAATATTTCTTTTATAACAAATGCCTTTTCAGATATTGGTTTTAAATAAAAAGATTCTAATTTATAATAATTTTTTCTTTCTGGAAATATTTTTGATAATAATAATTCTGCTCTTTTTTTCCTTTTTTGTCCATCATTAAAATCTTCAACTCTGAATATAATTTCATCTGAAGAAAAAATAATAAATTCATTCATTGTAAATATTTCATTTTCTATTAAAGATTTACAAGCTTCTAAAATAGTAAATTCCCACATAGAACACATCTTTTTTCCATAAATCTTATTTAAAATAGATAATCTAAGTTTTTTACTTTCACCAATATAATTGTGACCATTATTAGTTTTTACAAATTCTTTCCAATTCTTACAATTAAATACTAGTTTTGGGTTATAATTATAAAGCATTTGATAATTTGCGCTTGATAAGTCTAAGGAAACATAATATTGATTAAAATTTGATTTTATATAAAGATGATGATTTTTTGGTATTTTTAAATCTAATGATCTTATATCATAATTTTCATATGGAAATTTATCACGAAATTCTATAAAAAAAGATTCTTTTTCTAATTGTTTTAATATTTCCTTTTCAAAATTTGGTATTTCTTCAAAGAAAAAATAAGTTTCACCATATTGGTTTATTGCATCCAATGCTAATTTTAATATATTATTTATATAATCTACTTCATTCAATTCTTTTGAAAAATATTCAAAATGTTCTATATGATTACATGGTAAATGTAATTTAAAATGTTTTTTAATCATCTCAATTGATTTAATTGATAATTCTTCCAATTTCAACTTACAATTTTGCTTAGATTTAGAAACAATTAATATTCTATTTTTTATATTTCCTTTACTCACGGAATATAATCCATTTTCTTCACAGTAATCATGAATCTGTTTTCTATTTTCATGATCTAGTCCATTAAATTCTAATATTTCATCTTTATTCTCAATAAATGTTTTAAGTTTTTCTTTCCAATCTGATTGTTTTATATCTAATTCCATTAATTAATTTAATAATATTAAATTTATAAATAAAATATATTTAATAATATTAAATTTATAAATAAAATATATTTATCAAAGAATGTAATATTTTTTAATAAATGATTTAAAAATAAATAAATGAAAGTATTTTTAAATGATTTAATATTTTAATAAATTTTATAAAAAAAACAATATTTAATTATGGAACAATTGCTTTCTATAATTTCTCAGGAAATAGAATCCTCAAACAAAATCAAAAGTGAAAAACAAATTACAATTCGACCAGATAATACTTTTCGTAAAAAACCTGGAAGATCCCCAAAAAATTTTTATAGAATTGAAAATGGAATAATTGAAATAAAAATATATAGTGGAATATCATTATGTATTCCAAAAGAAATAATTGATGATATTAATGAAATTGATCAATATGGAAATATGCTCGAAATTAATAATGGAAAATTTATTTTAGAATTATATTATTCTGAAGGTGCTAATAGTTCATTAGTTCAAAAAAATTGTTCAAAATCTTGTTGTGAAAATTGTATTATTCTTACAAATACTATCAAAACATATGAATATACTCAATTTCATTTTGTTATTAATGGTCAAAGTAACCATTTTGAAAAAGGATCATATTTTTATTTCCAATTAATTGATATGAAAGATAAATCTAATCCTTTAAAAAGTAATAAATTCAAATCCATAAATTCTTGCTTATCATTTTCTAAATCAAAACAAGAAAACAAAAAAAGAGTTTTAGAATATATTAAAAAAAGTGAAGAAAAGAAAAAGAAAAAACAAGATATCAATTTTTAAATTTAAAAATAAATTTATTTTTCAATTAAATGTCAAATAAATATTTTATATAATCTGACAATTCGGCAAAATTCCTAATCTATTTTCTGTTGAAGTTTCCTTTATCCAAATATCTAAACCATTGTCTATAAATATTATTTTTCAACTTTATAGATTCATGTGGATAAGAATCAGTCATCCAAATTAATTGTCCATCTTTTAATAAAGTTCCTTTCCATAATTCTTTACGTAAACTTTCACAATCTCCTCTAATTTCAGTATTTTCAACATGATAATCCCAAATTTGACATTAATCAGAAACATTAGATGCCATAAAAACTCCACCAAATAATAAATTATCTTTCATTATCCCTTTTCCCCATCCAGCATTAAATCTTTTTTCTGTATGTATTCCTCCATATCTATGTGAAGTTCCAACAGAAACAAATGATTCATAAATTGATAAATATCCGATTTTTCCAAATTGATTTTTATCAATAAAACATTTTTCAAGCATAGGATAATAATGAAGAAATTCAAATGGAATAGAAGCTTTTTCTCCAATAATAAATGGTATCATATTTATTTTTATATCTTTTTTCTTTGGAAAAAAAACATTTCCAATAACTTTGAAATTAGGCTTACTTAAAATGTTTTTAAGATTTGATTATTTGAATAATACATAAATAAATCATTTATAAAATATATTTATTAAATCATTTAATATTATCATAAAATATCAAAATAATACTAAAATTTCGAAAAATTATTTTTAAAATATTCTTTAAAATATTCTTTAAATTATTTATTTCAAATAAATGATTTAAATTATATAAATTAAATAATTATACATATTTATTATAAATATTTGTTTAAAAAATCTGGAAATAATTTATTAAAAGTTTTGAATAAATCATTTATAATTTTTATAAATGATTTAAATATTAAAATTTATATTAC
>Ga0182030_10015980_pt1 | contig 14660 bp, 18 predicted proteins | sample 812S3MmetaG_FD_121299 | JGI IMG/M metagenome (GOLD analysis project Ga0182030, IMG submission 121299) | Permafrost microbial communities from Stordalen Mire, Sweden - 812S3M metaG (Illumina Assembly) | ecosystem: Environmental > Terrestrial > Soil > Wetlands > Permafrost | place: Sweden... | reverse complement strand
GGCGTGTGGAGGATGGGATCGGGGAATGGGTTATGTTTGGAGAGCGGATCATGCGTTCGGAGAGGATCTCGAGTTTGATGTTGCCGATGAGCGGGATACGACCCCAGGCTATGGGGGAGGTCCAGAGGGCGGCGGAGTAGGCGACACGCCCGGAGACGGTGGGGAGATGAGGGTGTGTTGAGGGGAAGAGGTGGAGGGTGATTTGGGGGGAGAGGATTTCTTGGGGGAGGGGTGACTGGAGGAGGGTCGGGAGGCGGGATTGTAGGATACGGAGAGCTGGATAGGTTTGTCAGTCGAGCAGTTTTCAAAGAAGTTTTGGAGGTAGTTTTCGAAGCTGTTCGCGGGAGGTGAGTGAGTAAATGTATACTTACTCTTTCCTAGCTTGACAGTTCGTTCATCTGGAGGTTTATGTGGGTCGTTCACGGGTGGAGGAATAAATCGGCGTGGAGTGGAACCCGTAAACCATACATCTGGAAGGGCTTTTGGACCAGGATTGACTGTTGCTAGGAATCTTGAGCTGGGTATTACTAGGAGAGGATGCCATCTCGATGTAACTGTAATTGAGGAAAGTTTTGAGGCATTTTGAGGAGTGTAGCGCAGAACTCTGCACGGCGTCGACATCAGCCTAGATGGTTGTTCGTATTCGTAAGAGACATTAAGGAAATGAGGGGTCTTATAGCAACGAGGATGCTTTGATGCACCGAATTAATATCAGAAGCTTAATCGGCATCTAGCGGCAAAACCTGAAAACGGTCTAATAGCAACCCTCTCAACTGTTGAGAAGTGCACAAACTTCTTATAATCAATGATATGAACCTAATCTGTGAATGCGTATCCTTGGATTGGATTTATAACTTATAGAAGAATTATCATTGTAAAGGTGGTTGTGAATCTTTCAACGTATAAAGAACAAGGGCTCGAAATGCTAAGGCTTAAGGCACCAAGGCCACCCCGCTTAGCTCTCTTTCGCATCATCAAAACGTTCAGGTTCCAGTCGCAACATCGTCCTCCCTGCAAAACAATCACCACTATCGTACCTCCCGTTGATACCATTCACCGACCCTCAAACTTTATTGCGAGCAGACATCTACCGCCATCATGAATCCTGAGTAGTAAGTCTTCCAAAAAAGAATCTACTCCATGAATAGCCTCGACAGTACAAGCAGCCAACTTTGATATCAGAACAAACAACTGACTATTCTTTACTGCAGAGTCCCTTCCTTTGCCTTTAGGCATGGCCTTTAATAGGAGGTACATGTCTTCGAGCGATTATGAACCCGTCCGCAAGTCGTACTATGATATTAACCATGAACTTGGCAGATACGATTACCTCTTCAAGCTCCTCCTTATCGGGGACTCCGGTGTAGGAAAATCTTGCTTGCTCTTACGATTTGCCGACGATACATACACGGAGAGCTATATCTCAACTATCGGTGTCGATTTCGTAGGTTCAAGATTACTTGCATTTGGGGGCGGTTACTGAGACTTGGCAGAAAATCAGAACGATCGAGTTGGATGGAAAGACGGTGAAGTTACAGATTGTAGGGAACTATCTTGGCACCGGAATATTTAAAAAAAACATGCTTATGGATTTTAGTGGGATACTGCAGGACAAGAACGCTTCCGTACCATCACTTCATCATACTACCGAGGCGCTCATGGCATTTGCGTTGTCTATGATGTTACAGACATGGACTCCTTCAACAACGTCAAGCAATGGTTACAAGAGATCGACAGATATGCCACAGAAGGTGTCAACAAGCTCCTCGTAGGCAACAAGAGCGATATGTCCGACAAGAAGGTTGTGGAGTACACGGTCGCGAAGGTACGTAGCATCACATGTCCAGCATCACCTGGTCAAATCACCTGAGCTACCCATGTCATCTGTGGTCTGCGCCTGGTAGTATGACTAACATTTGTTTCTTTAGGAATTCGCTGATAGCCTTGGTATCCCATTCCTCGAAACCTCAGCAAAGAACGCAAGCAACGTCGAGCAAGCTTTCTTGACTATGGCCCGTCAAATTAAGGAACGTATGGGGACCACAACTGCAAACAATAAGCCAACAGTGCAAGTCGGACAAGGACAAGGTGTACAATCAGGATCAGCTGGCGGTTGCTGTTAAGCATCTTTCTTTGTGCTTTGGAACGACTGGTTTTCTTTCCCTCCGCGCATTAGAACTACTGTCATTTGGATCGGCCTCCTTTGCATTCCAACCTTCTCAATTTACCCATCGAATAAGGTATTTGAGGATATACACACCACTTCAAAGCTTTGCACGCATGGAAAATAGATACACTTAATGGCTGATGGGAAGGAGACTGACTGTGTTTTCGACATGGCGTGAGAGGGGATATGGGGACCGGATTTGATTTTTCTTTGCCTGGTTCATACTCTTTTATGGTTGCTGCGTCGTCTTTTCATATCTGTTATTATGAGAATGCGGGTTGATCATATAATCAATCAATCAATCATACTTGAGTTTTGAGAGGTCTGATTCGTAAACCTTGACCGTGCCTTCCTAGAACTGCGGAGTGACGATGTACAAATTCCATGCTCTCAAGTGAGAAATCGTTACACGTCTTGAATAATTCATGTATCTTAAGCAATTATATCTGAAGCGAAGATGCAAATGTGTAACACCAATGAGATGCAGAAGACATGCCGCTTTGCAGATGTGGCTTGGCTCAGCCCACATCTTGCACAATTGACAGTTGGTCGTCCGTCTCCCTCAACTTCATACATCATGCAGAAATGGATCCTCTCTCGATCACGACGGGGGTCTTGACTATAGTAATTCGCACGATCGGTGTCATTCAATCGTGCTCAGACTATGCATCCAAGTATAGTATCTCGGACCTGGCGATCGCCTCGATGCGTACTGAATGCTCTAGCATCCGCGTAGCCTTACTACAAATACAAAATTTGGTCTCCAGAGAACCCAATCGATCACCTGAAGAGAGGTTCGAAAGCTATTTACTTATCGAATACGAAGCCGTGCTTGGCGCATGCTCTCAAACATTCTCTATCCTGAATACTCGCCTGGCGCAAATTGGACTCGACCGTCTGAATGATCAGAATGAAGCTGCCTTTAGCTCGAAGCTTCGATACATGTGGAAGGAGTCGCAGATCGATACTTTACTTTAAGGGACAATATAAGAGGGCTTGCAATTGCGATCAACCTTCTCGTCAATGCCTTTCAGTCATAAGTGGCAGATGCGTTCTGTTGTGAGCTGACCTGGTTAACAATGTACACGGCGAAACCGTAGAAAAGACGTACCAACTCATGAAAAGCCAAAACGCAAAGACAGTCCTTACAAGCGTTTCAAACGATGTCGCATCCCTACGAGAGAGTTGGAATCGAGCAAATGGGTCAGAGAACCGATCAGCCATGGCATCTATGATTGGGGATGAGGAGTTCGGATTTGACGATAGGGTTATTGACTCGCAAGCATATCGTAGGGTGTTCTACAAACAAGAGAAGAAGCAAAAGCTTTCGACTACTTCAGAGGTCGATGAGGAGAAGGCAACGGGCTCAAGTGTACCCACGAAGAACGGGTCCCAAAACCAGAACGCAAGTTCGGATGGTGAGCAAGAACTTATAACCTTTCAGTTGCTAAAGAAATGCTTTGCTAATTAACAAACTATCAAGCACAAAAACTGAAGAGCAAATCCTCTCGGCTGCCTTTCAGATTCAAAAAGCCGCCCAAATTAAGACCAAACCCAAACCTTCTTTCAAATCCTAGCGATCGTGAACGAAGTCCAAATAATACACCTTGAAATGGGAGACCCTTTTCAAATCTTACGCGCTTTCGAAGACTATTTGGCCGGTCAACAAGCGCTTCCACTCCTCATGCTCAAGTTTCAGAGACATCGATATCTGATTCGGCCACGAAGCTTTCCTCCATAAGCCCAGCACCTAAAGCGCCGTCGACACCTGAAGTTGAAGGAAACCGATCCCCTGGACTAATAACAGATAAAGATCCCTCAAATAAATTAGTTCGATCATTACCATCTATCAGCTCAACCGCGTCGATCGAGTCTTCCTTGAGTGAGATAGAAAGGAACATCCCTGAGAGGTTGGAGGAATTCAGGTATACTATCTTGTCATCTCCACGTTCCATTCGCCTGTTTATGCTCCATCCTGGTACAGGTCGCGATCCCGAATGCATTGGTCATCTAGTGGAGGCAAATCTGGATAGCCTGACCGTCGAATATGAAGTACTTTCCTGGGATCGGGGAGATATTCAGTCAACTGCCACGATCCTGCTCCTTCACGAAGAATCCTTTTATTTGACTATTCCTAAAGGCCTCGCTGAGGCTTTGCACTCACTCCGCCTGAGCGGAAAGAGTCGAATGCTCTGGATAGATATAATTTGCCTCAACCCGCTCGATTCTGAAGAGAAAAATCAATACATAGAAATAATGCCTACTGTCTACGCACGATCGAAGTCGTTGTGTATTTGGCTGGGCAACGATGAAAAAGATCGAAATGGCAAGCTAGCACTTGATTTTATTAAGAACGATGTTCTATCGCTAAGATCTATTGAAGAGCTATGGGATGATCCAACGGGAAGTCCGAAGTGGGCCGCGATATTGAATATAATGAGTCCCCGGTGGTTTACCTGTCGATGGTCAATATCAGAGGTTCTTCTAGCGCCGAATGCTGTCATAATCTGTGGCAAGGAAGTCATCTCCTGGAAGGCCTTTACAGAGGCTATTCAACTCTTCATAGAGGTTGAGACAGCAACCCACAGAATCTCAGATGTGATGAAGAAGGACCCTAAATATTATCATATCCCTGGTTGGTTTGAATATGTATCCGCGTTGGAGCGAGTCTTCTGGTAGATGCTGTAAATTCAACATCGCGATCCTCTGGAGATGGATTACTCGAGCCACTTCATAGCCTTGAATATCTTGTATCGACATTATCATCGTTTGAGGTCGCCGAGCCACGCGACATTGTTTATTCACTTCTCAGCATTGCCAAAGATTCCTCACCAACGGCAGTACTTCGTCAAAGCTCTCAGATGTCTTCGGGGGGTAACAGTAACGGATTAATTGCCAAGTATATCGGCGCTCTTTCGAGTTTCCTAATAGCCAAGCCATATGAAGTCGATTACAACCAGCCAGTTGTTGAGATCTGCAAGAAGCTTGTCCAATTCTGCATCACACAGTCCGATCCAACCAGAGCATTGGATATCCTCTGTAGATGTTGGGCGCCATCCCCAGTCCAGAGCCAGAATAAAGACGATCCTGAAACATGGCCTTCCTGGATTCAAACCGTGAGAGGAAGCGCGTTTGGATTTTTTTCTCATCCCGGTGGTATCACCAAGTCGGCGCGAAAGAACGCCGACTCGGTTGTTGGCTTGCCAATTCAAAGTAGCTATAGCGCTGCAGGGGGCAGAGGATTGGAGCCTATACCTTGCCGGTTTAAAAGGCGTCAAGGATGCCAGTGTATGTTTGTGACTGGGTTCGTTATAGGCAAAGTTGATCGTCTCGAAGTTGCATCTCAGGGTGGGTTGCTTCCTAGCGGCTGGCTCAAGCTCAGTGGTTAGAACAATCTCGAGAATGACCCTCCGGAAGAGCTTTGGAGAACCTTGGTCGCGGCGTCTGGTCGTCGGGGACAGAACCTGCCAACATACTTACCCCGAGCACTTAAAGAGTCCGTGAAGAGTAAGGATCTAGAGAGTGGGTCATTATGTTTCGGGGATCTCCTTAATCAGAGGAGTCCTGTGATCGCCGACTTCTCTCGCCGAGTAGTGGCCTCCATTTGGAATCGGTCTTTATTTCGTTCTAACGGAGGAAGTTTAGGGCTTGCCAGAAAAGATTGCGAAGTTGGAGATCTCATATGTATTCTATATGGATGCAGTGTCCCTGTCTTTTTGAGACGTAAGACTAAAAGCGATGAGGCTATTCTTGAGGAATTGAGGGAAGATGAGGCCGAATTTGAGTCAGAATTCGAAGCAATAGTAATATTCATTCAGCGGAGATACCGAAATCAGTTGAGGCGACGATACAACCAAAGCCTAAAAAATGAAGAGTCGATCCAGAGTTTAAGTAGGGAGGATTACGTTGCGTGGAAGTTGCCGTGAGTTAAAATTTTTACGGGGTGATTAGGACTTTACTAATATTTCTATAGTGAGGAAGAAGAGCCCGACGAGTACTTGAAGAGGAAGCCAATCCTACGAGAATACCATCAACCAGACCTTCGGGAGATCAAAAAAGAAGTCGAAACAAGAAATGAAATTTCAAGGCCAGCGGAAAGAACGCTCTACGCAAAACAATATACACTGAGGAACCATCCGCAGAGTCATTATTATAAGTTCCTCGGCGAATGTTATCTACACGGGGTGATGAATGGAGAAGCTATTAAATGGCAGAATCAGGAGAACATACCATCCCAATCTTTTGAATTGAGATGAGCTATCAAATTCTGCAATCACAGCCAAGGTCGCGACTACCTCACTAAGTTATTATAGGATGCCTAATCATGCTATACTGTCCCAGTACATGAATGTAGCGAGACTCAGCCATTCTGAAGGAAGTCTGGGGCCTCATCCGCGGTGAGTCTAGAACAAGTCGTAAGTGATCGATAGGCATAGTTTCCTTGATCAATTCACAAGGGGCAGGAAAATAGAAGGGCCCGAAGATCTTCTATCCATTGACATTTCGGGGCTTCAGTCCAAGGACCCTTCAAGGAACGTTCTGCCTCCCAGTTTCAAATCAAGAGCAAGATGGGGAAGATAAATCGAAAGTAGACGTGGATAAACAGGACAACATTGCTTTCGAAAAGCGAAGTGTCAATTATCCATGGTCTATAGACAAGTTGAACATAATCCGTCTATGACTCTATTAATACAAGATCATTCTAAACATACATCTTGCATGCTGATTCTCAGCCTTGCGCTAAAGATGATCCCAGAATGCAAACCATCGGCGTGACCTTATCCCTTGACAAGGAGGCTCTCAATCGCCTGAATCGCACAAGAACTTATCACTCGGTCCACATGAATATATAAAACCTAGAAAATGGAAAGACCTATAATAAGAAAACAAAACCCCTGTGCCCCATATGAAAATGCGGCCTAACCTCCTCCCTCCCTTAGCCCTCACCTCTCCCAAAGACTAGCTAGGCCCCATCATTATCCCTACCTCACTTAAGGCACCACGCTGAAAACATGGAGCTAAAAATCGCGACAAGCAACAAAAGCCCCTCCCTCCCTCTAGTGCTCCGTACAGAATGCTCCGCGCTCGATCATTAAGCTAAGGAGATGTTTGGTGGACAGGCCATGATACGGTATATCTATCGGCCGATTCCTTAGCTAGCTTGTCAAATTCTGCGAAAAATATAGAACTACTAACGAGGGCAAACGATAGAGCTAAGAATTGCGATGAGCAACAAAAGACTCTTAGCTTGGACTTCTCAGTCGTTAATTAATTGCAAAGGCTTAGGGAGTGTGGTAAGAAATGGCCTGAAAGCAGGCCTGGGGTCTGTTCCGGAGGAACTGAGCTCGCCTGTTCTAAATATAAAAAACTACTAACCTCCAGTAGATACGCCAGTCCACCACTACAAAATCTCGAACTAAAACCTACGATGAGCAACAAACTTCTCTCTAGCTCAGACGAATGAAGCTGCGAAGTATTGGGCGCAGTTTGTGTGTGGTAAGAACTAGCCAGAAGGAGGTCTGCGGTGTGCTGCGGAGCACTCGCCAGCTTATTTGTTCTATAAAAAACTACCCCCCGGATCTACCTTCGCTACATGTACCTTCACAAAATGGAAATTTGGCAAGCTAAAATTTGCGACACGCAACAAAAGACCACTAGCTTGCGTCTCAGCACATAATCAGTCGTGTAGGCCTAGGTGTGGTAAGAAGAGGTCTCGCGGCAGGCCATGCTGCTTAGCTCGTCTATAAAAAGCATTCGAGCACCTGCCCCAAGACACCTAGGTACCATCCCAAAGCATTCGAGCTAAAAATTGCGAAAAGCAACAAAGTTTTCTTTAGTTTAAAGTGCTAAGCAGTGAGTCAATTGCTTAGCTTGAGACAAGGGAAGAGCATAGTTGTGGTAGGCCATGAGCAATGGCTCCGTCTAGTTCTATAAAAACCTACATCCCGCAAGGTACCTAACAATCGCTACTGCATTTAATCATGAAGCTAAAATATACGACGAGCAACAGAACTTTTATTCCATCCAGTTCTAGTGTAGATCGTGAGCAATCCATCAGTTTGGGTAGTCCCGGTTTTGTAAGAAGAGCCCCCTTCCTAGCCCCGCTGCAGAATATTGCTATAAAAACACCTGCACCTCCCGTAAGGTGCCACAATAATATCCAAACCGCCAAGCTAAAAATTGCGATGAGCAACAAATCTTTCATTTCTTGATCTCAAAACGCCCAGTTTGAAACAAAGGATAGTGTGGTTGGGGGCGACCAGTCAATACCTGAGATACTAGTAGGCCTCCACATGTCATGTACCTAGCTTACAGTAGTTCTATAAAAAACCTACAATACCTAGGCACTTAAAGCACTATCCAGTTCTACCTACCTCTCCCAAAACATCAAGCTAAAAATTGCGGCATGCAACAAAAGATTTCTCGCTCAGATTGACTGCTTGGTGTTTGGGCATTTCCTTGGTTAGTGGTAAGGCGACGGCGTGTAGCAGGTCCTGTCTAGTCGTGCCTCAGTACCATATCCTCAGTAGCCAAAGCATCAAGCTAAAAATCACGACAAGCAACAAAATTCTCATATCCCACATTCAGGTCTAGCTCACACTACTGCTTAACACTGAGTAGCCCGTTCCACCAAGCTAAAAATGTGTCGTGGCAGCCTCCGCGGTCCCATATCATATCATGAAGTACCTGCTAGTTCTCCTTCTCTAAAAGAACCAGCTTGCCTAACGCACATACGGTACCTACATTCAACGAACGTCAAGCTAAAAATTACGACTTGCAACAAAGCATTCGTTTATTTTGCATTCTTTGCTTTCGAACCGCGAACGTATCATATCATGTCAAGTTAGCTGCAATGTCTATCTAAATGCGGAACAACCTGCTTGGGACACCAGCTCATCCCCCCACGAGCACCCTCACCTCGCACACCACACTAAAAATCGCGACACGCAACAAACCACCCATCTCCCCTCCCTTTCTCTCCCTTAGCTCTCCTATAGTCAATCAACGCACGTATTATTCGTCCATTCGAGATGTGTTGTCTAAAAATTAGGCCAAGCCCTAGATCTATTAAAAGCTGCTGGGTGTGCAGCGCTGCAGTGCTGTGGCTAGGTTTGTAGCGAGGCGCAGGCCCTGTCGACTGGGTTGGTACGAGGTTTAGCTGGTGTGGGAGCCATGTCAGGTCGAGGCGAGGCCACAGCTACTTCCGTCGGTGCGCCACTATGCAGGAACGCGGGTTTGAGTGGAAGGATTGAGGAAAGGGGAGGGTGGGATGAACGTTGCCAAGTGGCGCGGTGTGGGGTGCGACGTGCAACATTGCTTTATTTCTGGGAGGAGGTGGGCTTGTTTGGGTGATTGGAGATGAGAGGGATTGGGGAGCAAGGGATGCCGGTTGGTGAGTGGGCTTCGTTGTTTCAAGGGAGTTTGGACCGTTTTCAGAGGTCGTGGATTGAGGGCTGGTTAGGCGAGGGGTAATGAAGGTGCGTGTGTTGGCGAGCGTTACGCTGGGTGTGGTGTGTCTGGAATTTTTAGGATACAGTGGATTCAGTTGTTAAATTTAAAAGGTAAGATGTTATTTAGTGAGGTTGCAGGTGGAAATTGAATGTAAATTGAAAGCAGTAGATTGAATTTTCTACGCCCCAGTATCCAAAATCCAGATGCTCTAAACACCGTGCTCCATCTCCTATGTTCCCTAAGGTAAAAATGCTATTTATATACAGAGAAAATAAAATTTGATATGTAATCGTAACGCGTATCCTCCACATACATCTTCTCTATGATGAAATATAAGCTGTGCCTGCCGCGTTGATTGATGTGCCGCTGACCAAGAAGCCATCGGAGACGAATTGGTAAGCATATCTCGCAATAGCCGACTCGCCATCCAAGTAAGGCAATGCCTGAGTTAAGAAAGACTGGATATTCCCTGGATTGCCTTGTCCGTCATTGACACCAAACTCGGTGAGCCAGAGAACGGGCTTGCCTGTGGCAGGGTCCTTGTAGACACCATCGATGTTTTGAGTAGCGGTGATGATCGCCTCGACCTGGTTTTTCAGCCCGTCCAAATTATCACCATACCAATGGAAGGGAATGAAGTCGAATTTGCAGCCACTGCATGCAGCGAAGAATGGGGCGAGCCAATTAGTACCCTCAATACCGAAAGGTCCACCATTTAACCCGTTAGAAACGGCTGGAGCCCCAATCTGGGCCGTTCCGTGATAGGGCATCATGTTCGCTGTGTAGGCTGCAGCAGCATCCGAAGGTGAGATCGCGGAACCGCCGGCACTGACTGGCTGGTCTGGTTCGTTGAATGCTAGAAGGTACTTTGCGCCCTTAGCAACACCCGCCCATGTTCCGACCTGGCCTAGATCATGAAGCATGGGTACGAATTTCAAGTCCTCGGGAATGCTACCTGCGGTTTGTCCCCAATTGTAAGCCCAACTGGCTTTCGAGTCTCCTCCAGTGAATTGTGTGAGGAGAGATGCATCGTTGTATGCTAGACCACGTTTGCTTGACAATGTAGTACCAGGAGCCGTGGATGAGCTACTGGTGGCTGCTGGGGCAGATGAACTTGTCGAGGTTGGAGCTGGGGCAGCAGATGAAGTTGGGGAAGGGCTGGAAGCTGGGCTTGAGGCGGTGCTGGAAGCTGGACTTGGAGCTGGGTCTGCGTTTGGAGCCGTGAATGCATCTGCCTTCACGGCTGGAGCATCTGCCGATGAGCTCGAAGATGATGGTGCTGGTGCCGCGGCTGGTGTACTGGCGGCGGCGGGAGGGAGGTTAGTTGAAAGAGGTCCAAGTTCAGTGGAGAAACCTCCACCTGGAAGTGCGATGACAGTGACCACCTGAGTTACGTCGACCTGAGCGTAGACGACTTCTCTCTTCATTGGGGCAGCAAAGGCATCGTTGACCAGCAACGAAGTTACCAAAAGGGCAACGTTGGAGATAGTTGAGGATCGCATCGTGAGGATGTGTACCGGGGGGCTGTGTAGAGGCTGAGTGTGTTCCTGGATTGAGGCTCAAGGAGTCCTTTCTGTTGAAGGCTCGAAGAATGGCGGAGCGAATCGCTCTATCGAGGTTTCCTTTGCGGATATGGATGAAGGAGTGTTTTGAAAATGAAGGACGGGGCTGGAGATGGCTTCGAGGAACCTTTTGTATGATGTTTCGAATGGCTTCAGGATGCAATTGGGATTCAATCGAGGAAGGAGTGTCAAGAGTAGGAATTGCAAACACGAATGAGTGTGGTGATTGAATCCAACGCAATCTCTCAGAGATGCAACAAGATTTCCCCAAAAGGTACAAAAGAGTGAGTAACGATTTGGCTGAGGGAAGAAGAGGAAGGAAAAAGACGGGAAAAGGATGCACAACTAACCTATATGTAATCCCCTAATCCCACACGGGGGAAATGGATGCTTTGCGCGGCAGGATGGTGCAGCAACGAAGCCAGGTCCATTTTGGCCTGAGCCGTCCTGGCGACAGCAAGGTACGGACAAGGGACAGAGTCGTACCCTTGGGTGGTGCTCGCAGCTTACTCGTTCATCTGAAGTGAGAGCAGATTTCCCAGCAGGCCCAGCAGGCCTTGCCTGGGGCTTTCTGCAGGCTTGGTCGGGTTTTTAATCTCTTGTGTGATGGTCATTGGATGGGTGTTTTCCTGAAACCCAGCACGGCACATTTTAATTAATCGTTTAGGACGTGGCTCGCATGCCACTTACCCACGTATGGTGATTTACCCCTGATTAACAACGACGGCGCCAGGGGCAAACGCCTCTGCGAGGGGGGCCTTCGTCTCACCACACTGCCGCTCATCACCATTCCCCACCCCTTTCCTCGCACACATCTCACATGATAAAACGGGCCTAGCCGTCGTTTCGGCCACGAGAAGAAACTGTAAACGCGCGCGCAAACGCAACAACGAGCTGTAGAGAATCAAATTTGAGAAACAGATGGGTCAAGGGATTGGGGCTAGGGTTTGATGAGGTGTGCTGAGAGGGTAATCTAGCCACGTTGAGATAACGCGAGTGAAGGATGGGTGAGGCTTAGGTATACTTTATTACGTTTAATTTTAAACCCGGTTGGGATGGTTTTTTTTTTCTTGGGCAAAAAGGCCAGATCTGGCAACTCGTAACCGTCAGCTCCCAATTATGTAATCCTATTTTTGGCCGCAGTCGCGCCTTTTCTCGGATCTTTCAACCCACTTAATTTCTGCATTTGGAAATTTGGAAAAGCACAGCAAGTTGGCCTTTTTACGAGTAGGAAGCGCCGACTCGTGAGGAATCGTCAGCTTAGAATTGGAGGTCAGATCTCTGTGCAAAGGAGTCTACTCTACTACTATTCTATTCCTATTCTATTTGGATTTGCTTCGTTCGCACGCGGCCTCCGTTCATCAAAGTCCGGCGTCTGATCGCGTCCTTTCTATTTGCCATGGCCTCATTTCCCGGACGGACGATCGTAAATCGCTAGTTTGTCGGACCATTGAGGGTTTGATTTTTCACTGTGCAGTTGTGCAGTTGCGCATTGGTGCAGTGAACAATTGCAAATTGTCAGCCACAAAGGATCTGGATTCATCCCGCGATCCTCATTTCAATTGGCTGCGCCTCAACTTGCTCCTACATCCAAAATTACCTTCCAGTGCTGAAACTTTATCATCATTTATCATACATAAGGAGCGCCAATGCGTAAGGAGCGTATCGAGCTCGAATAAGCTAAATGCTATCATTTATTCCTATCATACATAAGGAATGCCAATGCCTAAATGTCGTATAGAAGTCGAATAAGGTAAATGCCGTCGCCGATTCCTTCTGCACGCAATATCACAAGATTGATATCTGGGTCTCCTACAGGAGATGCAACGTTGAACTCCTCCAACAAATTGATGAATCAGTATTCGCTCAGCCTCAGCTTCTTCCCAATTTCTCTCCGCCGCACGCTCGCGTTGGCCAATGGTTTGGAATTGTTATCTTCTAACCCTTCTCCTCTAGCTTTAAGAGCCTGAAGGAGCATTCCGGCATCGAAGAATCCATCTATTTTTAAGAATTAGACTTAAATGACACCATACGGGGAATTCGGGAATACTTGCATCCACCTAGTCCCTCATCGTCACTGACAGTAGCACTGTCATCAATTGGCGTCATTGATCCTGGTGTTTTCTTGCCGGGCTCCGACGCTTTGATCACACGTCCTCGAGACTTCAATCTACTTCCAGGCTTTGGTCTAATCTGGCTTGCCTCCCTGGCTCGGCTGGCCTTGGGACTCGTACCTCTCCTTTGGGTGGCCTTCAAGACTCTTCTGATCTCTAACAAGTATGACTCAAGCGCATCCACAAATCGTTTAGTTTGTCTGTGTTTGCTGCTTGCGCAAATACTTATTCCCTCATCCTTGATGATGTAGCCAATACCAAAACCATCTCCAGAGGTAGGTCCAAACCCAAACTGTCGGAGAGAAGGGTTGCCGCAGTTCGAGGTTGAAAGTATAGTATTGTTAATCTTGTCCCAGCCAGAGTCGGCGAAGATCAGTGGCATGTTGTGCTGTTGACCTCGGGACGGAGAAGAGTTGCCCCTTCCTCGGTTTGATCGGTTGGAAATTGACTGAATATCGTCACCATCGATAGACATGGCTGAGTTTCTATTAGGAGAGCCAACGACGGAATTAGGATCACGTTCGGATCCTGAATACACGGGACTGGAATAGCCATTGCTACTTGCAGCTTCGGCACCGTCTTCGTCTAGTGCTTTTTGCCAAACGCTGAAGAGTGCATACATATGTCTGTCACAACCCTGTGCTTTGGCGCATTCTCTTGTGTTGGCTGTGTGTTTTTGGCATGCTTTCTTGAGAGCTTCGACTTTTTGCTCCGGGGGGTTTTCAGCCCAAAAGGTTTGAACGAAATTTACCGCTTCCTCGGTGACAGATCGGATCGCCTCGGTACGGCCATGCAAAAATACTTTTGTCATGGCGGGCTCGTAAGTACATTCTATGCGACCATACAGTCCGTAATATGCAGCCTGGAAAGCCATTTGAACAAAAGCATCAGGCGAGAACCCCATCTGAGTCATGAAGTTCTTACCGTAGGCCGAGAAGTCCAGCGTTTGGAATTCATTTTGTTGAATAAGATCTGCAAGTCGTGTTTCCGCGAATCGTAACGCAATGCTGAGCTCCGGAATCATGTCCCATTCAAGCTTATGGGGAGTAGTGCTCACATCGCCAAAGCTGGCAGGATCTCGTTTTGATGGGTCAGGACTAGACGATGCCCATAGACTTGGAGATTTACCATTGATTGTGCGAGCAAAGCGAAGAATGGTATCAGTATACAAATCACTTGCAAAACGAAGAACTGTGTGGCCATCAACACCAGTGTGTTCGAAGTTGATCCCCGCGCTGCCGTTTTTGCATACAATGATCTGCAACTTGTCGTACCATCGGTTTGTACAGGTTCCAATTTGTACACCCTTCTCCACTTGACTCGTTCCGCAAAGCATGTTCTGGCAGAGATCCGCTCCGGACGTTG